>ERZ842401.4419-NODE-4419-length-16385-cov-5.879363_pt1 | contig 16385 bp, 10 predicted proteins | sample MGYA00521270_ERZ842401 | MGnify/ENA primary metagenome ERZ842401 (study PRJEB31892, sample SAMEA3878208) | bioreactor metagenome | biome: Moose rumen | place: Sweden | collected 2011-10 | study: EMG produced TPA metagenomics assembly of the PRJEB12797 data set...
ATTATCTGGAGCCTAATGGCCCAGATGTTTTTTTATTTAAGAATTAATATAAATATTAAACTAAATGTTAATGCTTTAATAAGAACAGCTAGAAATAATTAAGAAGAGAATTTCTCTTCTTTTTTTGTTATGAAGTATGTATTTATGATATAATAATAACAGCTAAAAAGGGAGGAGTCCTTGTATGAAAAATAAATTAACTAAAGAAGAAGTGTTACACGTCGCAGATCTTGCTCGTATTAAAGTAACTGAAGAAGAAATAGAGAAATATCAAGTAGAATTAAAACAATTACTTGATGATGTAGAAAAAGTTAATGATGTAGTAGGTTATGATGAAGAGATGTTAATAGCTCCTTGGGATCATAATGCTGATTTAAGAAATGATAAAGACACTAGAATGTTAGAAGCTAAAGAAATATTAAAGAATGCTCCTAGTCATAGTGGTAATTATATAACTGTTCCAGTAGTTATTGGTGAAAGTGAAGGTGCTTAAATGTATTACTTAGAGAAATCAATAAAAGAAATTAATAAATTATTAAAGAACAAAGAAATTAAACCAATAGATTTAGTAGAAGAAGCATTTGAAAGAATTGAATCAGATAAGAATCTTAACGCATACATAACTTTAAATAAAGAGAAAGCACTTGAAAAGGCTAGGGAGTTAGAAACTAAAGAAGTAGATAATTTATTATTTGGTATTCCTATTGCTGTTAAAGATAATATTCTAACTAAAGATTTACGCACTACTGCAGCTTCTCATATCTTGGATAATTTTATTCCTATTTATAATGCTACTGTAGTAGAAAAGATTAATGAAAAGAATATGATTATTATTGGTAAAACTAATATGGATGAATTTGCCATGGGTTCAAGCTCAAGAACCTCTTATTTTGGTGCTCCTAAAAATCCTTGGAATAATAATAAAATATCTGGAGGATCTAGTGGTGGAAGTGCTACTACAATAGCAGCTCGTCATGTACCATTTGCCCTAGGTAGTGATACAGGCGGTTCTATTAGACAACCAGCTTCATATACCGGTATTGTTGGTATGAAACCTACTTATGGTAGAGTATCACGTTATGGAGTGATTGCTTTCGCATCTTCTCTAGATCAATTAGGTCCAATGACTCAAAACGTTTTAAATAATGCCTTATTATTAAATGTAATTAGTGGACATGATCCACATGATATGACTTCTTCACATAGAGAAGTAGAAGATTATACAAGATTAATTGGAAAAGATATTAAAGGTAAGAAAATTGCAGTACCTAAATTCTTAATGTCTGATATTGTTAATCCTGAAATAATTAAGACAATTGAATCAGTAATTGAAATGTTAAAAGAAAATGGCGCAACAGTTGACTATGTAGATATGAAATATTTAGATAATGCCGTTACTTTATACCAAATTATTGCGATGGGAGAAGCTTCATCTAACTTAGCTCGTTTTGATGGTATCAGATATGGTTTATCTGCTAAAGAACCTAAAAGTCATGAAGATTTATATCTAGAAACAAGACGTGAAGGATTTGGTAAAGAAGTTAAAAGAAGAATAATGGTAGGTTCATATTTACTAAGTGGTGATAATGCTAAAACTTATTATAATAAAGCATTATCTATTAGAGATGACATGGCTACTGAATTTGCTAAAGTATTTGAAAAATATGATTATATTATTGGACCAACTACGACAACTACAGCTTATAACTTAGATGATCCAATGGATGATCCATCTAAGAGTTTCATGGATGATGTCTTAGTTATTCCAGTTAATATGGCAGGACTTCCAGGACTTAATATTCCAGTAGGTTTTGATAAGAATCATATGCCTATTGGTATGCATATAATTGGTAATAAGTTTGAAGAAGCTGAAATGTATAGATTAGGTAGTTTCATTGAAGAAAAACTAGATTTAGACTTAAATCCGAAAGGAGGAAAATAAGATGAGTAAGTATATTCCAACTATTGGTATTGAAGTACACGTAGAATTAAAAACAAATACTAAAATATTTTCTCCTTCAGTTAATGGTTATGGACAAATGGCTAATTCCTTAACTAATGAAATAGATTTAGGTTATCCAGGAACATTACCAGTTCTAAATGAAGAAGTAATTAACTTAGGTATTAAAGCAGCTACTATTTTAAATTGTAAAATTAGAAAGCAAATGTTCTTTGACCGTAAGAATTACTTTTATCCAGATAATCCAAAGAATTATCAGATTACTCAAAATAGAACACCTATTGGTTATGATGGATATGTAGAAATAGATGATAATGGAGAAAAGAAAAAAATCTATATTGAAGAGATGCACATAGAAGAAGATACTTGTAAGAGTACTCATAGAAAAGATAAGACTCTTCTTGATTTTAATAGAGCAGGTGTACCTCTAATAGAAATAGTTACTAAACCATGTATGACTACTAGTACTGAAGCTAAATTATACTTGGAAAAATTAAAAGAATTATTATTCTATGCTGATGTAAGCGATTGCAAGATGGAAGAAGGTTCAATGAGAGCAGATGCTAATGTTTCAATTAGAAAGAATGAATCTGATTCATTTGGTACTAAAGCAGAAATTAAAAATATTGGATCTATTTCTAATGTTGGATTAAGTATTGAAAAAGAAATAGAAAGACAAAGTAAACTATATGATAATGGAGAAACGTTCAAAGAACAAACCAGAAGATTTGATTCTAAATTAAATGATACTGTTCTAATGAGAGTAAAAGAAACAGGAAATGATTATCGTTATTTCCCAGAACCGGATATTCCATTTGTAATAGTTACTGATGAAATGATTGAAAATGTTAAAAAGACTATTCCAATGTTATCAGATGAAAGAAGAGAAAAATATAAAGAATTAGGTGTATCAGATATTAATACTACTAAGTTAGTTCAAAATAGAAGTTTAAGTGATTACTTCAATGAATTATTATCTGAAAAGACTAATTTCCAAATAGCTAGTAACTTACTATTAGGTGATATTTCAGCTTATTTAAATAAAGAAGAAAAGTTAATTACAGATACTACTTTAACTAAAGAAAGATTCTTAGAATTAATTAAATTAATGGATAATAAAACTCTAACTAGTAAGAATTTAAAAGATATTTTAGATGACGTTTTAGAAAGTACTAAGAGTATTTCTGAGATTATTAAAGATAAAGGCATTGAAAATATTACTGATGATAAAGAAATTAGAGAAGTTATTAAAAGAATAATTACTGATAATCCTGAAAGTGTTAATGACTATAAAAATGGTCATGATAGAGCTATTAAATACCTTATGGGACAAGTAATGAAAGAAACAAAAGGTAAAGTAAATCCGGGATTAGCAATGGAAATTTTAACAGAAGAATTAAATTAATCTAGATTGAAAAAGATAGGCACATAGTGTATAATAAAATAGACTAGGATGTGAAAATATGAAATTTATAAAGAAACATATGAGTTTAATAGTAGCAATTGTTATTTTTGTACTTGTTTTTATTGGGTTTTTAATTTTAAAGAACATTTTCTTCCCAAGTGAAGCAAAAGCAATTTATGGAAATCGACTAGAAGGAAGAGATAAAGTAAAAATAACAGATACTACAAAATCTAAAGTAGAAGACAAATTAAAAGATAAAACATCTCGTGTAAAAGTTAGAGTCGCAGGAAGAATTATTTATATTGATATGACTGTAACTGGAGAAGTTGATGTGGCTGCTGCCAAAGATTTAGCAAATCAAGCTTTAGCAGAGTTTTCTGATGCTGAAAAAGCATATTATGATATCCAAGCTGTAATAGAAAGTGACACTAATACTACCCAATTTCCAATAATTGGTTATAAACATCATAGTAAAAGTGCTTATGTTTGGACAAAAGACAGATAGTAGTGAGGAGTTAATATGAAAAAGAGATTATTAATAATTGTTCCTATTGTTATAGCTGCAGTCGCTTTCTTTTTTGTTTATCGTTATTATAACAAGGAAGATAAGACAACTACTTTAACTGTTAATGAAAAAAGATGGGTAGAGAAGAATAAAGACCAAGCTTATGACTTTGAAGTTATTAATGACTATCCATTATATGGAACTAATGGAGAAGGAGTTATCTTTGATTTCTTAAATGATTTTGAAAAGAAAATAGGAGTAACTTTTAATAGAATTCCATACTTAAAAGCTTCACAACCAACAGGTGAAACTTTTAGAATTAGAATTCTAGGTAATGATGAAAAAATAACTAAAAATGATTTGTTTTTATTCAATGATAATTATGTGGCTGTAGGAAAAGAATATCAAAGAATTAATCATATCAATGATATGAAAAATATTAAATTTGGTGTCTTTGAACAAGATTCTGATGAAATAGGATTTTATTTAAAGAGTGGAACTAATTTATCATATAAAACTTATAGTAGTATTGAAGACTTATATAAGGGATTAGATGCTAATGAAGTTAATATGATTATTGTTCCAAATATTATGTATTTAGATTATACAATTCAAAAAGATAAATATCATATAAATTATTACTTTACTGAAATGAAAAAACAAATTGTTTTAACTTTAAGTAAAGATGAAAAAGAATTAAATGATATTGTTACTAAATATTATAATAAATGGAGACAACTTAATTATATTGAAGAATATAATACAGCATATCTTAATTATTATTTAGATAAGAATAAACTAAGTGCTAAAACAAAGGCTAAATTAATATCTAAAAACTATGTTTATGGATATGTAGAAAATCCACCATATGAACAAAAAGTAAATGGTCATGTTGCTGGTATAGCTGGTGAATATGTTGATAGAATATCAAGACTAGCTAATATTAATTTTAAATATCAAAAGTTTAATAGTAGAAAAGAATTAAAGAAAGCAATTGAAAAAGGAAAAGTAGATGTTTATTTTGACTATTATAATTATAGTAATGATAATTATCTACCAACAATATCTACTTTTGTAGAAGATTATGTAGTTCTTGGTATGCAACAAGATAATCATATCGTTAATTCTTTTGAAAGCTTAAAGAATCAAAATATAGCTATGTTAAATGGTGATTCTCTATATAATTATTTTTCTAATAATTCAAGAGCTAATATTAAAGCGTATAGTAATTTAGATAGCTTAATAAAAAATGCTGGTAGTCGTATGATTGTTGTTGATAGAGAAATCTATACATATTATCAAACTAATAAGTTTAAGAAATTTAAGTTATTGTATACTGATACAATGATGAATGATTATAAATTTATGGTTAAAAGTAATAATACAGCATTCTATGATTTATTTAATTATATAATTAATACTAATTCTTATTATAATTATCGTAATGCTGGTATTGAGAATTTAAAAGCTTCTATTTTAGAAGAATCAAGCTTACAACAAGTGTATACAATAGTACTTGCACTTATCTTTGTACCATTAGTTGTTTTAGCGGTAATATACTTATTCTTAAAGAAGAAAAAGCAAAAGAAGAAAGTTAAGATAACAGATAGACAAAAATATACTGATATGTTAACTTCTCTAAAGAATAGAAATTACTTAAATGTTAAAATGCGTGAATGGGAAGATTGTGAAGTATTCCCTCAATCAATTGTTATGGTTGATTTAAATAATGTTAAATATGTAAATGATAATTATGGTCATGAAGAAGGAGATCAATTAATTATTAAAGCAGCTAGTATTCTAGTAAATACACAATTAGAAAATAGTGAAATAATTAGAACTGATGGTAATGAATTCTTAATTTACTTAATTGGTTATAGTGATAGACAAATAAGTACTTATACTAAGAAATTAACTAAAGAAATGAAAAATTTACCACATGAATTTGGAGCTGCGGTTGGTTATAGTATGATTACTGATGAAATTAAAACATTAGATGATGCTATAAATGAAGCAACTTTAGAAATGATTACTAACAAAGAAGATTATAAATAAAAAATAAAAAGGTGATTGTATGAAAAAAGCAAGAGAACTAATTCTAAAAGTATTCAACTTACTCATGAAGCCAGAAATGAGAATACTACCAGGTCATCTTGCTTTTTATCTTGTCATGACAATTATCCCATTAGTAGCTTTATTAGTAACTTTAGCTGCAGCGCTATCGATTTCAACAGAAGCGATTAGTGCATCATTATCTGAGACTGTACCATCAGAAATAGCTAATATTTTGAATGGTATAATCGCTGGAAATGGAATTAACTTTAATATAATAGTATTTTATTTCTCAGCCTTCTTATTAGCTTCTAATGGTACTTATTCAATGATTAATATTTCTAATGAAATTTATAAGTTAGAACCTAGAGATATTATTTCTAGAAGACTAAAAGCTATTTTAATGATTTTTATCTTAGTAGGTCTATTTCTATTCTTAATAGTAGTACCAGTATTTGGTAGTACATTATTTGAAGTAATAAGAGCTACTACAGGTAGTGGAGAAACAATAACTTTCTTCCAAAAAATGTTAATTATTTTGAAATACCCATTAATCTTAATAGTTTTATATATAAATATTAAGATGATGTATGTAATTGCTCCTGATGGAGAAATACCTTCAAATACAACTAAAATAGGAGCTGCATTTACTACAATTGGTTGGGTATTAGCTACTGAAGTATTTGCTTTCTATATAGATAAATTCGCAAGATATGATGTTTTCTATGGAAGCATCTCTAATATTTTAGTATTACTATTATGGGTCTATTTACTGGCTTATATTTATGTATTTGGTATGGTAATAAATGCTAGTGAATACAAGAATGAATTAAAAAAAGAAAAGTCTAATTAATTGGACTTTTCTTTTTATTTAATCTATGTACTAAGTATTAAATATATGGTATAATATTTTAGTGAGGTATAAATATGAAATTTATTAGAAACGCATTTAAAAACTTGAAGAAGAATGTTAAAAATAGAATTAAGACTATTAAAAAAGAACACTTAGTAAGAGAGTATTTTAATAATAATATTTTGTTTCTTACTTTTGTTGTTACAGGAGTATTAAATTCTACTATTTTAAGATTCTTGTGTATGCATTCAGTTGAAAACTATTTATCATGGAAAGCAGTCCTTGCAGATACTATTGTAGTTACAACAATAGGAGCTTTTGGTTATTTGATTAAACCTAAAGATAGATTTGCTTATTATTTTAGTTTCTGTATCTTTTTAACTGCTATCTGTATGATTAATTCAGTTTATTACACTTTTTATACTTCATTTGCTTCTATTTCAATGTTATCTTTGACACAATATATTGGAGATGTTGGAGATGCTGTCGTAGAGAATGTTTTACAATTAAAAGATTTAATTTATGTTATTAGTCCTTTGATACTAATTTTTGTGCATTTAAAACTAAAGAAAAAGAACTATTATAAGAAAGTAGAATTAAAAGCTGATAGGAGAAAGAGAACTTTTAAAACATTATCTGTTTCCGGAGTTTTACTAGTTATTTTCTTAATTACTTTGTCATCACTTGATATATCTCGTTTCTTTAAACAATGGAATAAAGAGTATATAGTTATGAGATTTGGTATTTATGTATATCAAGCTAATGATTTAGTTGCTTCAGTACAACCAAAAGTTAATGCTATGTTTGGTTATGATAAAGCTAGTAAAGAGTTTAATGATTATTTTGCTGATGTTAGTGATAGTCCAGCAACTAATCAATATACTGATATTTTTAAAGGTAAAAATGTTATCGCAATTCATGCTGAAAGTATGATGACTAATGTTATTGATTTGAAGTTCAACGGTCAAGAAGTAACACCAAATTTAAATAAATTAGCTCATAGTGGAATGTATTTTAATAATTTCTATTCTCAAGTAAGTGTAGGTACTAGTAGTGATTCAGAATTAACTTATAATACATCTCTAATGCCTACTAAGAGTGGAACTGCCTTTGTTTCATACTCTAATAGAAAATATATTGGTATACCTACATTGCTAAATGATATGGGATATTATACATTTAGTATGCATGCTAATAATGCTGATTTTTGGAATAGAAGAGCTATGCATAAAAATCTAGGTTATCAAAGATTCTATAGTAAATCAGATTATGAAGTAGAAAAAGAAAATATCATTGGATTAGGTTTATCGGATAAAGAATTCTTTAAACAATCTGTTGAAAAGATTGAAAAGATTAATAAAGAACACGAAAAATGGTATGGTTTATTAATAATGTTATCAAATCATACACCATTCTCAGAAGTAGATAAATATGGTGAATTCCCTGTTGATATTAAAGAGACAATCACTAAGGAAGATGGTACTACTGAAGAAGTTGTCTATCCATATATGGAAGGTACTAAATTAGGTAATTACTTTAAATCAGTTCATTATGCAGATAGTGCTTTAGGAGAATTCATAGAAGAATTAAGAGTAAAAGGATTACTTGATAATACAGTTATAGTATTATATGGTGATCATGATGCTAGATTACCAAGAAAGAATTATAATAGGTTATATAACTATGATAAAGAAACTGATAGTACTTTAGACGAAGAAGATCCTAACTATAAAGAATATGATTCATACCAATATGAATTAGGAAGAAAAGTACCATTCATTATTTGGACTAGTGATATGGAAGGAACTAAATTAAACTTTACTAATTCCAATGTTATGGGAATGTATGATGTTGTTCCTACTTTGGGAAATATGTTTGGTTTCTATAATAAATATGCTTTTGGACACGATATTTATAATATTCATGACAATAATATTGTTTGTTTCCCTAATGGTAATTGGGTTACTAATAAGATGTATTATAATAGTCAAAAAGCTGCTTATTTACCATTAACAGAAGAACCAATAAATGAAGATGAAATAGCTAAGAATACTGAATATACCAATAGATTACTTGATGTTTCAAATAATATAATTGTTTTTGACTTATTAAATGAAAAGAAAAACCAAGAGTTAAAAGAGGTGGTTGATAACAAATGAAATTAAAAAAGAAAGCTAAAAAGATATTAGTCGTACTATTATTAATTCTATTAGTAGTACTAGTAGTTTTAGCCCTTAAGCCTTTTAATAAAAAAGAGGTAAAAGAAGCTAAAGTAGTAAATGAAATTAAAGAGTATGGTTATAAGTTAAAAGATAATAAAACAGCTAAATATAAGAAGTTATTTGAAGAATTAAAAGAAATACTAGAGGCTGATAAAGTAGATGAAGAAGCCTATGCCAAAAAGATTTCAGAAATGTTTATATATGACTTCTATTCTTTAAAAGATAAAATTTCTAAGACCGATATTGGTGGAGTAGACTTTATTCATGAAGATATTTTGGAAAACTTCTTGCAGAATGCTCAAAGTACATATTATAAGTATGTAGAAAATAACATCTATGGTAATCGTAAGCAATCTTTACCAGTAGTTTCAAATATTAAAATAGATAATATTAAACAAGAAGCATTTGAATATGGTGATAGTGGAAAAGACGAGAATGCTTATGTTGTTAATGCTAGTTGGTCATATACAGATAGTAAGTTTTCCGATTATCAAAAAGATGCTAAATTAGTATTTGTTCACAATGATAAAAAATTATGTTTAGTAGAACTACAATAGTGGTTCTTTTTTTATAAGAGTACATAAGTTCAATAAATGCTTCTGGTCACCAGGGAGTTTTTTAATTAAGCCAAAAAGTTAAGTTCACACAATAATGAATTTATTTAATAATAAAAGAAAAGAATATTTTTAAATATTCTTTTATAACAAGGAAAAATTTGTATTATGTCTTGTGATTTTTTGTTGCAATAGCCATTATGACTGGTAGGCAGACAATGATTGGATAATAATATCTGAATTCTGCCCATACTGGTGAGAAAATACAATTAATGAATACAAAAATGATTGGAGTATAAGATAAAAATGTTTTACGTTCTTTTTTATAAATTGTGTAGGCCATCATTATTAGAATTATCCACGTTAAAAAACCTAAACTATAAAGCATTGGAATAATTGGTATTTTTCTATTATCGATAAAATTTTGAATTATATCCACAAAACTTCCGTTAATAAGTGGCTTTTCATGTGGCCCATTTTGTATTTGCCAATTTTTTTCTGAATCGATTATTCCACGAGCAACTACCCAGTGCTGCGACTTTGGATACCAGTAACCATAGTTATTATATAAAAATGATTCAAGGCTAATAATCGGATGTTTAAATACTAATTTTATCCATAGAGTAATAAAAGACAATTTGTCATTTTTATACTCATCTAATTTGAAATTGTCTTTAACAGCATCTGATACTTGGGGATTATAATAATCTTTGATATTTGTATTAAAATATTTATCAATAAGCTTTATTTCATGTTTGGTCAAAGTATCGCCATTTTTCACATAAATTCTAGCAACTTGTTGCAATGGAACTGAAAAGGCATCAATTGTTGATGTTGTTGGAATTTTAAAAATAAAATTAAGGCTAGATATCCAAAGTAATAAAAAAGAAACTAAGCATATTAAGGATATTGATAATGGTTTACGGTTGTTTTTAAGCTTAAATATTAAAATTAGTAATACAGGAATTATGACTAAAAAGCCATTGTTTCTAAAAAGTGTACAACCAACTATGACTATAAAAAATATAATGTAGTTTTTAAACTGGTCTTCTTTTTGTATAATACTATATACTAATATAAAAAATAACAAAATCAATACTGAATAAATGATATCTTTCCACACTGTAACACTGTAAAAAGCATTGACTGGATATAGTGCATAAAAACCTAATGCAAAGAGGATAAGTCTACTATTAAAGTTGTTTTTAACCATCCATCTGATTGTTATTGTAAATATAAATGACATTATTATCATTTGAATAATAGAATATAATCCTATTCCAGTAGTATAATTGCCAAAAAGCGAAGCAACATTTAAGCAAAATTTAATAAGTAAAGTATGAATAATTGGATAGTTGTTTGTTATTTCCTGTAATCCAATAATTTGTTCAATTTGTAATATGGGATCAGGCGTTAATATTCCTGGGTAGCAACTTAAGAAATATGGTATCCAAGCAAAAATAATTAATAGCCAAATAATTAAATAAGTATATATAGAGTCAGGAATATTCCATTTTGTAAACTTTATTTTATCAAGTCCAGTATAAATGTTTAAGATTAGAACATATGAAATTGTAAGTGTACTTATAAAATACAATACAGACTTAATTAAAACTATACCATTGGTGATAATACTGATTAATTCTAAATTGCAATATAGGCAATTTCCAATGACAATCATAATAGCAAAAATTAATGATACTATGAAGGATGTTTGTTTTAATCTAACATTTTTATTTGTCAATGATTTTTTACAAAGAATAAAAGTGCTAATTAATAAAAAAATTGGAATTAATGAGTTAGGAAGTGCATAATCAAACCTTTCATAATTATTCATTTTTAATGATAGAGTAAAAGACACTATTATTGATATTAATAACAGAAGTATGTTTAAAATGCTTTTTTTCATTTTTTCAACTCCTTATATATTATATAAATAGATTAGCATAATTAAAATTTGAATGCAATTGTATTTTTATATGACTAAGAAAATACTAATGATAATTTATCTTTCCTCACAAAAAAAGAGTAACTATTGTTACTCTTATTATTCTGATGGTTGTTCAGGATTTTCTGGTTGAGGAGGTTTGTCTCCGCCAGGATTATCGCCTGCACCTCCAGGATTATCACCAGGATTTCCGCCAGAAGGATCTATTTCTTTATCATCATCGTCTTCATTTTTGTTTTTGTCATCATCTTTATCATCATCTTTTTCAACGACTTCTTCCTTTTTCTTACCACCAAGTGTTAATGTAAGACTTCTACCCATTAAATCTAAACGTTTATTTGATGGTTGGCTCTGATCTATTACATAACCATCTCCACCAGTAAAGTTAACTGATATTCCGTACTTAGAAGCTAGTGATCTAGCTTGAGCTTCACTTAAACCAATAAAGCTTGGTAATAATTTATAAGTATATCCAGTACTATAAGGTCCTTCTCCAATAATTTTCTTAGTATATGGTTTATTAATAGAGAAGTGGAATTCTTTAACTTCATCATGTTTTGCTAATTCTAAGTTCTCTTTCATTGCAGCAATTATATCATCACGACTATCTTTATTAGGAACGTAATCCCATAAAACCATTCTAGCTCTTTCATCATAAATCATTTGTCCATCACCATCCAAGAATAGCTGTTGAACATTGATTAAATCAGCATCATCAGAACTTAATCCTTTTTTAACAATATCTTTAGCAATATTATAGAATGATAATATTTGTTTAGTAGTTAGATTAGTATCTAAACTATTTGAAACTGTATTTAAAATGTCCATGAATTTTGAAACATCATTAATAGTTTTTAATTTATTGATTAAAGCCATTATTATTTCTTGTTGATGAGCTTCTCTTCCAAATGTACCATTAGCAAGTTGTTTTCTATTTCTAGCAAATACTAAAGCTTGCTCTCCATTAAGAACTTGTCTTCCTTCTTTAATACATATTTCTCCACCACGAGAAGAATCATCAGTACATAGAGTTTTAGGAACATCGACTTCAACACCACCAACGGCATTTACTAGTTTAACTAAACCTTTAAAATTAATCTTAGCATAATAATCAATATTAACATCGAAATAATCTTGAATAGTATTAATCATACAATCATTACCATAAGCAGCTGCATGAGTAATTTTATTTTCAGGGTTGCCTGACCAACAAGATATTGGTACATAACTATCTCTTGGAATAGATAACATTGTTGCATTTAATGTTTTAGGATTAAATGTTATTAGTATTAGAGTATCTCCATTCGCAATAGCATTTTTAGTAAGAACTTCATCAGTTGAATCAATTCCCATTAAAAGTATTGTGAAAGGTTCAGTAATATTTTTACCAGATGAAGCAGTTTCAAATTTAGAAGTAGCTGCTTTTTTCATCTTTTTATCTTTACTAATAATCACTTTGGTATCAGTAGAGATATTCTCATATCCTGTGATACCTGAGAACATTGATACGTAGTGATCACTAACAAACATTCCATCTAACTCATTCGCATACATATCAACTAACATACTTGTATAATCATCGTACTTTTTAATTTCATTTTCATCTTCTAAGTTGTTTTCACTAATTATTTCTTGGGGAATAATATATCCTTCAGGACTCTTTTTATCACTAAGTATACCAATAGTCATATCTTTAATGTCTTTAATGTCATTGGCTTCATTCTTACTCATAACTAGTAAATCAGAAGTATAAGTAACATATTCTTTATTTATTCCACTAATTTGACCATAGATGAAGAAGATTACTCCTCCAATAGATCCACATATAATTGAATAAATAAATAAGACTAAAATAAATAATTTTTTCTTAGGTCGTTTACTTCTTTTATTAAACCTACCTTTGATATATTTCCTAGTCTTTAAAATGAAAAATAAATCAATTAAAGCTAAGACTCCCATTACTATATATCTAATTAAATTTTCTATTGAACTAAGTAGTGCAATTTCATAAATTGCAAAGATAGATGTTGCTAAAGCAATTATTAGGAAAAAGACTACTATCATATTCATAATTTTACTGTTATTATTCTTTTCTCTAGCCATACACGCCTCCATATAAAATCATTACTATAAAATTATATCTAAAAAACCTATTTTTATCAAGTTCCAAAGAAAGATATTTGAAATAGTAAAATAACTTGTAAAATATTGTCAATTAAACAAAAAACTAGACATTTACTATACAGTTAATAATGGTTGATTGATATAATATAGTTAAGAGAATAGGGAAGGAGGTATATTATGAAAAAAAGACTATTAATGTTTAGTATTTTAGTCTTAGCTTTTATGTGTACTAAGAATGTATATGCCTTTGACTCTAGTAATTATAAGAATAGAGCTTTATGTGGTACTTTTGAAGTGGCTTCATTTAATAGTGATGGTTCTGTTAGTAAAGTTTCTTGTTATAGTGATTATAGTGCTGCGAAAAGTTATATGAAAAGTAATGGTGGTAATAACCTAGCTATTATGACTAAAGTAGCTGGTTATACTAAGATAATTGATGCTAATGTAGCTTTACTTGATTTAAGTGTTAATCCAGAAACTTTAACTTATTTTTATACTAATAGTAATTTAACAGGTTCATCATATACATATATGGATACTGGCTCATTATATGGTGGCGTAGATGGTGTCTTAATAGATTCAGCTTATTCTAGTACTTCTAATGTTTGGACTGCTAAAGTCAAAATTGGTAACTTTACAGGATGGATTAGACAAACTGCTTATGAAGTAGTTCCACTTTCTTGGGTTAAATCATCTAGTAGTTATACTGTTACTAATAGTGATATTAGACATAATTATGTAGCTAAAATTCAAAATACTTATTCTGGATCTAGTGGTAGAACTATTGGACCTAAACCAGAAATGTTAAATGTAGGTACTTATTATAGTTATGATGGGCATTATTTTTATAAAGATTTAATGACTTTAATTAAAGACACTAAAAATGGTACTTATAATAACTCAGTTAATAAGGATAATCCTTATTACAACTATTACATGTATTTATCAAATCATACTAGAACAGCTTATTCTAGTACTAATATTGATGAATATATTAGAAGTAATTTAGGATATAAACAAAATGTTTATGGTAATGCAGCTAGTAGTGGAACATCACGTCTTTATGGATCTGGAACATTCTTCTATTATGCACAAGAAAAATATGGAGTAAACGCTGTACTATCACTTAGTTTAAGTAGAAATGAAACTGGTAATGGTACTAGTAATTTAGCTATTAATAAGAATAATGGATTTGGATTAAATGCAGTTGACTCTAATCCAACACAAGCAGCTAATTGGTATCCAACATTCGCAAGTAGTATTTTAGGATATGCTTCTAAATGGATTACTTATGGTTATGCTCATCCAAGAGATTGGAGATACTTTGGACCACAATTTGGAGATAAATGGATTGGAATGAATGTTAAATATGCTTCTGATACATATTGGTCAGAGAAGATGGCTTCTAACTATTATGCTTTAGATAAAGCTTTAGGTATGCAAGACTATAACTATTATCAATTAGGAGTAGTAAAAGGACAAACTAATGCTTATAAAGAACCATCTACATCTTCTACATTTATCTATTCTTATCCAGAAAAAGAAGATGCTTTAGTAATAGTAGGAGAAGTAACTAAAAATAATGAATTATGGTATAAAGTAGTAAGTGATTTAAATATAGATGCTAATTATAAAGAAAAAACATCAGGAGATTATAATTGGAATGCTTATGTTTATGTAAAAGCATCCCAAGTAACAAAAATTAATACAGGTAAAAAAGGATATGTATCACCAACAAGTGTTTATGCATATAAAGATAAGAATTATACATACGACTTATATATTGAAAATACTAATTTAAAACCAAAAGTAGCTATTACTACAAAGAATACCCCTTATTATTATGATAGTTCCCTATCATCTAAAACAGGTAAGACTCTACTTAAAGATCGTTATGTAATGGTATATACTGCTGCTTATAATAACGGTACTCCAGTAGCTTACTTAGTAACAAGTGACTATTGGTATGATCAAAAAGAATGGGTTCCAGCGGATTCTATTAAATTTACTAACGATTCTTATGGCAAAGTAAGTGTAACTGTATCAGGTAATCAATATACATGGGTTAACTATAATACAGAAGATGCTAAATACTCACTAATTAGTGGTTTATATACCAATTCATATGTACCAGTATTAGAAAGTAAAAAAGTAGGTAATAATACATGGTATAAAGTACCAGTAAACTTAACTGGAACATCTAATGTTTATGGATATACTCTAGCTAGTGCTCCAGGAGTAAGTATTACTTTATCTAAATCAGTAATTACTAATAATAGTCCAGTAATAACCGCAAGTGATAAAACAATTTATGTAGGGGATACATTTAATGTAAAAGATAATGTAACTGCAACTGACCCAGAAGATGGAAATCTAACTAGTAAGATAACAGTAACAGAAAATACTGTTAATACATCAAAAGCAGGTACTTATAAAGTTACATATAGTGTTACAGATTCTAAGAATGCAACAACTACTAAAACAATAACTGTAATAGTAAAAGAAAATTCATCTCCAGTAATTAATGCTACTGATAAGACACTAAAAGTAGGAGATACATTTAATGCAACTAAAGATGTAACCGCAACAGATGCTGAGGATGGAGATTTAACAAGTAAAATTAAAGTTACTACAAATACAGTAGATACTAAAACAGCAGGTACTTATAAAGTAATTTATAGTGTTACAGATTCTAAAAATAAAACAACTACTAAAGAAATAAAAGTAGTAGTAGAAAAAGAAGTAATAAAAGACGAAGAGCC
>ERZ842401.4420-NODE-4420-length-16384-cov-11.209811_pt1 | contig 16384 bp, 13 predicted proteins | sample MGYA00521270_ERZ842401 | MGnify/ENA primary metagenome ERZ842401 (study PRJEB31892, sample SAMEA3878208) | bioreactor metagenome | biome: Moose rumen | place: Sweden | collected 2011-10 | study: EMG produced TPA metagenomics assembly of the PRJEB12797 data set...
AGATGGTTCTTGGTGTTTAGGGGCTGGAGCATGAATTGACAGCGAGTCTGTAACACAGCCATCACTCCAAATTTCGGATGAGGCCAAAAATTTTTCTTTTCCCCACAGATTTCTCCCCATTTCCCATCTTTCCCCATCAAGACCACAACAAACACCCCAACCACTTCAACTTCATTCAATCCAATTAAACACCTTTCAATGTTTACCTAATTAACAAAACTTCTTCTACCTCAATTCAAAGTCTTATTGAGGAATCTTTTTCTATCACTTCAGTATAGTTTTCTATCACCTTTTCAGACACCTTCCCCTCTTTACACTCACGTTTATCTTATTTACACTCACCTTTGCATTTACCTTACTAACAGTTATTATTGAACCATTTTCTGTCAACTTTTTTGTCAACTTATCGTGATTTTCTGGTAACTTTTCTGGTGACTTTTTCATATGCTTTCTGTGACGTTTCTATCCAGTTTCTGTGACGTTTTCTGTGACGTTCCTATGTTTTTCTGCTACCTTTTCAATTACCAATAGCACATAACAACTATTTTCTACATCTTTTTCTGTTCGCTTTCTGCTCGTTTTCTGTTCGAACAGAAGGAACCGGCTTTTCGTGACTTGACTCAGATTATCATCTGAATATTTAGAGCCAATTTCGAAAAATTGTTGTAAATTTGCATTTTCCATTATGCCCGCAATGGGTATAAATCAGCTAACGACCAGGAACATGAACGATATAACAAACTCCTTTGTGGTTATATGAGCTTTGGTCGGCTCGCTGGGACTGCACTGGAGTTTGTTTTTTAGATAGTCACACAAAGAGATATAGAATGGCAACTCACAGTAAATTCAATGAGGCTACAAGGGTGCAAATCCCTGCACTTGTTCACCTTACCAGATTGGGATATTCCTTTATTCCTCGCATTTCTGATGAAAAAGCGGGTACATTCTATGACCAGCAAACCAATATTCTGACAGAGATATTCCGTCGGCAGTTTGCAAAGCTTAATCTTGAGAAAGAAGGGCAATTTAATCAAATCCTTCAAGAAATACGTACAGAACTTGACAACGATGACATCGGCAAGGCTTTTTATAAACGCCTCACCGATGTTTCAATCAGGTTGGTCGATTTTGAGAATCCCGACAATAACGTCTATCATTGCACTGCTGAGTTCACCTGCAAAAACGGTTTCGACGAGTTCCGTCCCGACATTACGCTATTTATTAACGGATTGCCCCTCGTCTATATCGAGGTTAAGAAGCCGAACAATAAAGAGGGTATCGTTGCTGAGCGTGACAGGGAATACCACCGTCGTTTCCCGAACAAGAAACTGCGTCGTTTCAACAACATTACGCAGTTGATGATATTCTCAAATAACATGGAATATGATGCCATGGGCGGCATTGTTCCAGTACAAGGTGTTTTCTACTGCACTGCAGGTAAAAAATCCGCACCTTTTAACTGTTTCCGTGAGGAAAATCCGACAAACGAAGATGTGGCACCATTTAATCGTGATTTCTTCTACCCGCCTATAGATGCTACCGTGGAGCATCAAATTTTGGCAAGCTTTAACAGCGAGGTAATCCACAATGCTCCCGAATACATTACCAACAAAGGAGTGAACACACCGACAAACCGAGTGCTCACATCCATGTGCTCCCGTGAGCGGTTACTTTACATCATCAAGTATGCTATTGCATATGTTCATAAGCAAAAAGAACTTCCTGATGGGGGTATTGAAACTATCGACGAGAAGCATATCATGCGATACCAACAACTCTTCGTATCATTGGCTATCCGCAAAAAGTTGAGCGAAGGTGTAACTAGTGGCTTGGTATGGCACACTCAAGGCAGCGGCAAAACTGCGTTAGCCTACTATTTGACCAATGTGCTTACTGATTACTATGCGAAGCAAAGCACTGTAGCGCAATTCTATTTCATCGTTGACCGTCTCGATCTTTTGGAACAGGCTACAAAAGAACTCACAGCCCGTGGTCTGCTGGTGAACACGGCCAACTCTCGAACCGAGTTGATGCAGTTGTTCAGAAACAACCAAGCTACGGTGAACAACACAGGCCAACGTGAAATTACTGTTGTCAATATCCAGCGTTTCATGGAAGATAAGGAACGAGTGAACCTGCCCGAGTATGCTACCAAGCTACAGCGCATTTTCATTATTGACGAGGCACACCGTGGCTATAAACCCACCGGCTGCTTTCTCGCCAACCTGTTTTCCGCTGATGAAAACGCCATCAAGATTGCTCTCACTGGAACGCCTTTGATTGGCGAGGAGCGCAATTCGTGCGCAGTTTTTGGCAACTACCTCCACACTTATTACTATGATAAATCAATCCAGGATGGCTATACACTGAAGATCCTTCGTGAAGATATAGAAACATCATGGAAGAAGAAGCTCCAAGAGACAGTCCAAGGGCTCGAAAAACTTGTCCAACGGCAAGAATTGCTCAAGTCACAAATAATTGAGCATGAGAATTATATTTCGGCCATCTCGCAGTACATCATGCAGGATTTGCGCTCATTTCGAGCCATTCAAGGCGATGACACATTAGGTGGCATGGTGATTTGCGAAACGAGCGAACAGGCCAGGCGCATCTATGAATACTTTGAGCGAGAGTATCAAAGAATGCAGCCTCAACCTATGAAATTCAAGTTGCCCGATGGAACAACCGTCATCGGCGAGCCCATTGTAGAATACAAGACACCGTTTAAGCCGCTTAAAGCTGGTCTCATACTCTACGACAGTGACGATAAGGCAACGCGTACCCAAGTGATTACTGATTTCAAGGAAAATAATACGATTGATATTCTCATCGTGTTCAATATGCTTCTCACTGGTTTTGACGCTCCACGCCTGAAACGGCTATATTTCGGCCGCAAACTCAAGGATCATAATCTGCTCCAAGCTATCACGCGTGTCAATCGACCATATAAGAACAACCGCTATGGCTATTTGATTGACTTTGCGAACATCAAGGAGAATTTCGATCAAACCAACAAGGCCTATCTGCAGGAGTTGTTGCGCTTTAACGACCCTGATGAAGTTGGCCAGGATAATATCACTGATACGTTTACTCAAGTTCTCGAAGACCCCGAAGAGATCATCAAGAACATGGTAGAGATTCAAGATAAATTGTTCGCATTCACTACTGACAATGTCGAGGAATTCGCAACCGAGATTTCTACCATTGAGGATAAACAACAGCTCATAGAACTTCGCAATGTCGTAACTGCCGCTCGTGATATGGCAAACCTTGTACGCTCATTTGGCTCAGACGAGTTGAAAGAGAAATTTGCTGAGGTTGATTTGCCGAAACTTCCGTTAATCTTGGGTGAAATCAATCGGCGCATCGATATGATTAATCTGAAAGAACGATTCAATCCAGATGAGGGCGTTCAACAGACCATCACCGATGCTTTGGCCGATATTGAGTTCTCTTTCAACAAAGTGAAAACTGAAGAGATGGAAATTGTCGCCTCAAAGATGGAGCAATATAAAGAAAAACATCGCTCGGTTGTACATAACCTTGCTGAGTTTTTCGACCCTGATGATCCAGAGTATATCACGCTCAAAGAGTTGTTCCTGCAGCGCTTCAAGGAGCACAACTTCTCATTTGAGACCGAAGCACAACTCAACGAGGAAGCAAAAGCGCTCGACGAGATACTTGCTCGTATCGCTGCTTTGCAGAAAGCCAATAAAGTGCTGTTGAACAAGTATAACGGCGACGTGAAGTTTGCGCGAGTACACAAGCGCATTGTCGAGGAAAACGCAGAACGTGGCAAACGTAATCCCAAGCAGGAGCCCATCATATCGGAATCGCAGAGCGAGATCCTGCAATCGCTGTGCCGCATCAAGTCGGTCATTGACAGTCAGGTTTACGACCGCAACGACATCTTGAAGAAGGATGCCTATTTCGAAACCACTGTTATGACCTTGATCACTCAAAGCCTTAACGAACTGAAAATAGCCAACAAACGGGATGACCGTACATTCATTCAGACGCGAATTGCGGGCCAGTATCTCGATCAATACCACCAGCAATTTAACATCGCATAAGATATGGATTTCAAGCAACAAACCTATCAGCTCATCGATGACCTGAAGCTCACTTGCACATCAAGTGGTCTGGGCAACGATGGTAACGAGTATAAAATCATTACGCAGGTATTCCTGTATAAGTTCCTCAACGATAAATTCGGTCATGAGGTAAAGGAGATATCGCCCAGATTGGAGAATGCCGAATCGTGGGAAACTGAATACGAGCAGATGAGCGAGGACGAGATTCTTGACCTTTGGGATGCTCTCTCGCCCGATACACCGCGTCTAAAGCCGCAGCATCTGATCTCGTATCTGTTCAACAATTCCCAGCGTGGCGATTTTGACCTTATCTTCGATCAAACGATGCTTGATATTGCAGAACTCAACATCAACATTTTCAATACGCACACAGTCGAAGAGACTAAAATCCCGATATTCGAGAAGCTGACTGATTTCGTGACCGACTCGGCCAAACGCAGTGAGTTTGCCCGGGCACTGGTCAACAAACTTGCCAAGTTCTCGTTTGAATCGGTGTTTAACGAGAAATATGACTTCTTCAGCGACATTTTCGAGTACTTGATCAAGGACTACAATAACGCAGGCGGCGGCAAGTATGCCGAGTATTACACGCCCAAGTCCATCGCCCGTGTAATGGCTCGTCTGCTTGTGGGCGACAACCCCGACCTGCACAGCGTTCAGTGCTACGACCCCTCTGCAGGAACCGGCACGTTGCTCATGGCCTTGGCCCACCAAATCGGCGAAGACCGTTGCACGATTTACAGCCAGGACATCAGTCAGCGAAGCAATAAGATGCTCAAACTGAACCTCATTTTGAACAACCTAGTTGCAAGTCTTGACAATGCGGTGCAGGGCGATACGCTGGTGTCGCCTTATCACAAGGAGAATGATAATGTCACGCTTAAGAAGTTTGACTTTATAGTCAGCAATCCTCCTTTCAAACTCGATTTCCCTGACACCCATTCAGAGGTCGCTTCACAAACCGCTCGATTCTGGGCCGGTGTGCCGAATCTGCCGTCGGCAATCAATCCGCAGAAACCCAAGATGGCGATTTATACATGCTTCTTGCAGCACGTCATCAACTCATTGAAAGATGGCAAGGGCAAAGGTGCCATTGTTGTACCAACAGGCTTTATTACTGCAAAGAGCGGAATCGAGAAGAGGATCCTGCAACGTATTGTTGACGAGAAAATGGTTTCAGGTGTAGTTTCGATGCCCTCTAATGTATTTGCCACCACAGGAACCAATGTTTCCGTACTATTCTTTGATAAGGGCAAGACAGACGATGAAGTGGTACTCATTGATGCCTCAAAACTTGGCGAAGACTATAAAGAGGGAACAAACCAAAAATGTCGTTTACTCGACTTTGAAATAGACCAGATCGTTAACACTTTCCGCAACAAGCAGAAAGTTGATGATTTCTCCGTTGTCGTCTCATACGACGAAATCAAGGAGAAAGGCTATTCCCTGTCGGCTGGTCAGTACTTTGACATCAAGATTGATTATGTCGACATTACTGAAGACGAGTTTAACGAGCGCATGAGCAACTACCAAGAGACGCTTGCAGCGCAATTTGCCGAGAGTCATCGTCTCGAGAATGAGATAATGAAACAGTTAAAGTCATTGAATTTTAATACAGATAAAGAGATATGATAACCAAAGAAGAAGTTCTGCAGCTATTGAGTAGTACAGAAACATATAGAATCGAGCGAACTACGTCGATACGTGACATGGACAAGTTCCAGGAAGCCATCTGTGCTTTTTCCAACGACTTGCCCAATTCTCGCAAGAAAGGCTATCTGATTATCGGAGCTTACGATGATGGTTCTTTGTCTGGCCTGAAAGTGGATGATAACCTGCTAAAAAACATCTCGTCAATCCGTTCAAACGGCAACATCCTGCCGGTGCCTGTCATGTCGGTGGATCGCTTTGAATATGATGATGGTGACTTGTTGGTTGTTGAGGTGTCGCCCTCGTTTGTGCCTCCAGTACGCTACCGTGGCCGCACTTTTATTCGCATTGGCCCACGCCGTGACGTTGCTTCAGAAACCGAAGAACGCATTCTCATGGAGAAACGCACCTCGTTTATGGCGACATTCGATGCCACTCCTTGCTTCTCTGCAAAAATCTCTGACATAGACACAGATCTTATCAAGAACGAATATCTACCCAAGATAATAGACCCCGAATTGCTCACTGATGACGACCGCGACATCAAGGAGCAAATGGCTTCAATTCATCTATATGATATGGAACATGACCGCCCCACCAATGCGGCAGTTATTCTGTTTGGCAAAGACCCGAAATTCTTCATGCACGGTGCCTACGTCCAGTATGTTCACTTTGCTGGCACCGATAATGGATCTGAGATACTCAACGAACGAGTACTCAAAGGAGGCCTAGCAAAGATGCTGCCTGTGCTGGAGAGCTTTGTCCGCGACGCTGTCGTGACCTCTCGCCCTGTTCCTATCAGTATGCTGCGCGAGCAAACGGTGTATAACTACCCCGAGCTGGCTTTAAGGGAACTCCTGATGAACGCATGTATGCACCGCGACTATCAGTCGAATACGCCCATCCGCTTCTATCAATATAGCGACCGCATAGAGATATTGAACGCTGGCGGACTGTATGGCGAGGCTCGTCCCGAGAACTTTCCGACTGTTAATGACTATCGCAATCCCATCATTGCAGAGGCGATGAAGGCTTTGCGCTATGTCAATATGTTCAATCGTGGAATTGATCGTGTGATGACCATGCTCAAGGAAAATGGCAATCCCGAACCAATATTCAAGGTTGATAAGATTACAGTCTTTGAGGCGATAGTGAAGCCATCTTTGTCAATTAACTTAGTCAATAATGAAGAAAAAGTGACTAAGTTGGTGACTAAGACGGTGACGAAACAAACAGAAATAGTCAACGAAATTTTAGCGTTCTGCGGGATGCCGAGAACGTTGACCGAGATAATGGAGCATGTGGGCTTGAAACACCGCTCCAATACTAAGCAGCGATATATAGATCCTTTGCTGAAAAACGGCTTCCTTATAATGACAATTCCTGACAAACCCAATAGTCGGAATCAGAGGTATAAGAGAGCTTCATCTTAGTCATATAACTCAGTCACTTATCTTAGTCACAAAAGTTGACAAAGATGAAGATAAAGATAGTGACATGGATCATAGACACAAACAATAATGACAGCTGAAGAACTGATTGATTATATTGAAAAGGAATGTAAGCCCCTGTCTATTGGCATCATAGACAGACTTTGTAAACGCACAATGCGCATAATGAATTCTAATTTAGGATTCATCATTGGAGATGATTATCCAAAAACGTTTACGTTTATTGATTTTCTTGCATGCGAGATTCAGTCTAAAACCTACGATGAAATTTTCTTTCCTGGCAGGTTACTTGAAGATTACATTGAAGAAACTCTGGATAATGAATATGAGAAGTTGCCTTATATTGAAAAACTGGTTCTGTCATATTCTGATTTCACATTAGAATTAGGTTATGATGATTATGAGCCGTGCAATCCGCGACCCCTCATTTACTCTCGTTTTCACTCAATGTTAAACAATCATTGGGCTACATCAAAAAAGATTCTAAAGTATTTGAGAACAATAAGCTGGTAACTATGTTTCTGATTGATACTATAGACCATTTCATATCAGGTGATTGGGGAGAAGAAACTCTAACAGCTGAATCGCCAAAAGCTACATATTGTGTGAGAGGAGCAGACATTAACAATGTTAATGCGCATTCCTTTTACGGAACGCCATTACGATATGTCGCCCGATCGTCATTTGATAATAAACAATTGCAAGCTGGTGACATCGTTATTGAGAAATCAGGTGGCAGTCCAACACAATCAACAGGACGTACTGCGTTTATTTCACAACAATGTATCGACGAACTTCAAGATGTGGTATGCTCAAATTTTTGTGCCGCCTTTCGTGTAAAAGAAAACTGGAATCCAAAGTATGTATTCTATTATATGCAACATGTTTATAATAGTGGGGTTTTCTTTAACTTTGAGGGCAAAACATCAGGGCTTCGAAATCTTCAAATTGAAAACGCTTTCAAGTCAATACCCATAGAACACATTGACAAACCCGTTCAAGATAGGATTGTCCATATGCTAGATAAAATAGAATCTCTAATTGTGCTTAAGAATGCGATAAATCGCAATTTACCTGACCGTTTAGCAGCATGGGGAGTAACTCGTCACGCAATTGTTGCAAGTGCCTGATTGAAACTCCATTTTGATAGATCGACTTATAAACCGGTTTCACTTTAGCGCTAAATAATTCCATTATTATTTGAGGTACAACAAAATAAGGAATTTTGCAAAGAGATTCCATAACCAAGCATCGCAGCGTACTACCCATTGCGTTTTTATCTGCTTGCAATTGAATTTCACTACAATTAAGTAATGAATAGAAGAAATCATTTGGGACATTTTCTTTAGGCCTCAACGTAAAAGATGTTTCACTTATATTCCAATTCTTTGGCTCTTCTTGAATATAATAAGTCCTGCCGATTGTTCCTATTGCACTAAAGATAACATCGCCAACTTGTAACTGTGAACGTGAATTAATCTTGCGTAAAGCATCATCATCACACCTGTCACAGTTGTCCCAATCAATATCTGTACCTAATAAACTACGGATAGTTACATAATAATTGTCGCCAGAACCAAGAGTAAAGTTCTTTCTCGGATTCAATCCATTGGTAATTCGGCCTATATAATCATTCAAAGTTCCTCGCTCAAAAATCTTTGGTATGAAACGATTTAGCGACTCATTCCAAACCATCTCGCCGCCGCTTGACTTATAGGGCTTGCCCTCATGGTTCGGGAAGTCGAACTGCACGAACCAGTAGTCATAGAGCTGGCGGGCGACCTGCTCTAAATTGCGATTTATCGTATTGAGATTATTAATTTGATTTGCCAAAGATTTTAGCACATTGGAAATCCGCTTTTGAGTTTCCAATGATGGTAAAGTAACTTCAATGTTATAATAAGTATCAAAAGTCATACTCGGAACGCCTGTACCAGTATTTAAATTTGACAAATCTAATCTTGAAAGGTAACAATAGAGATAATACACGTCGACTTTTGAAATGTCAACAATGGTATAATAAAGTGTGTCAACCGTCCAAAAAGGTTCGCTAATATATTGTATATTTGATAGAGTTCCTTTTCTTGGCAAAAGTATACTTTCATCATCATATAAGAACTTATTTGCATAGCGCATGATGCCACCACTACCCAGCACAGGATATTGGCCATCTGGAAGATCTTTATGATCTTTCCCGTTTTTTATCTCTAAAAGTTGGGATAGTTTATACTTCTTCATGTTGCAGTCAATTTTTTGGACTGCAAAAATAGGGATTTATTCTTTAACTGATAAACTTTCGGTGGGCTATTTTCACATTGTTCTGGTTGACCATGGCGTAATGTAGGGTGGTATCAATCTTTTTGTGGCCCAATAAACGTTGCACTTGTTCGATAGGCATTCCCTTATCGATAGCAACCGTGGCCATAGTCCTTCGAAACTTGTGGGGATGAATGCGGCACACTTCAGCACGATTTCCCAACCATCGCATTCGTGCCTCGATGCCGCCAATGCTCATGCGCTCATGCTTCCCATTTAATCTCACAAACAATGCCTCGTTGTCATCGTCACGTTCAGCAAGGTACTTCTGCAAATGCACTTTCGCTCGGGCATTAAAATATACCGTTCTCTCCTTGTTGCCCTTGCCCAGTACCACACATTGTCGCTCGTGAAAATCAATGTCGTCACGATTGATTTTCACAAGCTCTCCCACACGCACACCAGTTGAGGCCAGGAAGTCTATCATGGCTAAGTCCCGCATCTCCTCGCAACTGTCCCGAAGCGTTTCCAATTGCTCGTCGCTGATGGTTTCTTTGACCAACTTCTCGGTTCGCACTTTGTGGATGCGGCGCACTGGGCTTTTCACGATGTAGTCCTCATCTTCAAGCCATGAAAAGAAACTGGAGAATATGCGCCGCATATTGTCTATTGTCACCATGCTGGAACCTTGTTCTTGCTGATATATCGTCAAGTATGAGCGGATATCGTCAGTACAGACAAGCCGCAAGTCTTTCTCAATTAGATTGAGAAACCGGCTTATTGTCATACGGTAGTAGGCTATCGTTTTTCCCGAACAGCCCTCAATGCTTTTAGCAGATAGAAATGACGCCAGCAGCACTTCGTTGTCATGGCTTACTTGCTCATCGTTGCAAACACATGACACATCAACGCCCTGAAGCGTGATGTGTAATACACCCTGTAATCGTTCTAACTGCGCCCCAGTCAGACAATCGATCATCCCATTCATGACCATTTCAATTATCTTCTCTTTCATTGCGATTGTAATTAAATATGAACCCTCAATATAATATAAATCGCAATTTAGAGAAGTTAGCCCGCCAGCTCTATGACTACTGGTTCGTCCAGTTTGACTTCCCGAACAAGGAAGGCAAGCCATACAAGTCAGGCGGCGGCGAGATGACATATAACAATCAACTCAAAAGATATATACCGCGAAATTGGGAAGTCGTTAATCTTTTTGACGGTGTTGATGTCCAGTATGGTTTCCCTTTTTCAACTGCTTTATTTGTTGAAGAGAAAACGGACAAACCTGTAATAAGAATTAGAGATATTCTGAATGGCACCATCTCTGCATATACCAATGAAGATGTTGACGAAAAATATAGAATGGCTGCAGGCGATGTTATTGTTGGAATGGATGGTAACTTTCACATCAACATTTGGCATAACAACACAGCTTACTTGAATCAACGCTGTGTGCGATTAAGAGCGAAACCAGATAATCCTATTTCCTCGCTTCAAACTATGTTTGAAATCGCACCATATATCAAATTAAAGGAAAAGAACGCAAAAGGCTCAACTGTTGGCCATTTGTCTGATAAAGACTTAAAGGCAATATATGTTCTGAAACCTGATTTTGATTCACGATCAACATTTGATTCTCTGCTTGCAGGCTTAATACATAATAAATCAGCAATTCTCATTCAACATCAATTGCGGGATGAATTATTACCCTTGTTGTTGAATAGTCAAGTATCGGTTGGAAGTGTTAATGTGTATGATTTCAAGCCCGTTGATATGCAGCTTGCCGCAGAACCAGGTGAGGTAAATTGCGATTTATCGCATTATCATATATGTTTTCAGTTTCTTTTTCCTGCCGATGTGCCACAATACACAGGAAAAAAGTTGTATATTTGCGCTATCAGACATTAAACAAAGAGAAAGACTTCATTATGGCATTAGAAACAATACATAATACAGTCAACGAAAACGGCGAGTACAGCTGCGGTGACATCGGCATTTCTGCTAAAGAATGGTTTAATTCTGAAGCCAAACAACTATGGGAGATATAGCATTCTGGCTTTGTATAGTAGTCGTCATAGTAGTAGTGCTGAATTTGATTAGCGGATTTTTCGTCAACGACGATAAGAAAGACGAGGACAATAATCCCCAATAGGTATGGACGAGACACCAAGCAATGAACGGCATGAGCACATTGTCCAAATCAAGAACGGTGATATCCCTGTCGATGACCTTAATCTGCGCTGTTCCCTCATCGATTTCTACTCAGAATTGATCACAGCATATGAATAATATTCTCAAGTCATCAGCAATATAGCAACCTCATCCCTCATGGTTAGACTTGCAAAAAGTATTCATTAACGATAACTTCGATAAATTGAAATAAAGAAAATGCCAATAGATTCAGAACATAGTGCTTTAGGCAGATGGATTTTGAAGAAACTCTTCAAAATCGATATTGATGAATTAGCGAGTGATCAACGCGCTTCACATGCCTTGCTCGATGCTGCCAATAAGCATAAAACCCAACTTGATGCCGCTGTAGCGGCTAAAGAAGCTCAAATTACCGACCTGCTACAGCAGATTGAAGCATCAAAAGCTGATCTATCTTCTGCTGTTAGGGAAATAGACCAGTTGAAGCAAGACCATGAGGTTAAGCAACATACCCTTGATTCTTTAGAGAGCGTTAAAGCCCACTTACAATCCCAAAAGGACCATCTTGAAGACCTTATCAAGGAGCTTGAGAAAACAATCAAGCAGAGAGAAGCCGAATTGGCTGAGGTCAAATCCATGCTTGAAAACCAACAGGCCGATACCGCAAAAAAGGAAAAGCAGATAGCAGGACTCAAAGGTGACATCGAGAGTTTCCTGAAACTGAAGAAACAGCTCACGTCAGAAAATGCTAAACTTGAAGGCAAATCAGGCCGGCTGAGCAAGGCTACAAAAGACCTTAAGAAAACGCTCGAGGACTGCAAGCTAGAAGTCGATGGTCTCAAGATAGAGAGAAGAGCACTCAAAGAAGAATTGGAGGATAACAAAAGGCGTATCGACCAACTCCAACAGGAGCTAAAAGACCAAGCAAACAAATCAGAGCATGATGCCCAGATAGCAAAACTTGAAGAGCAAGTCGAGACGCTCCGTCTGTCCGTTGAATCAAGAGACAAAAAAATAGAGGAGCTTGAAGCAAAGCATGAAATCCTCAGTAACAGACTCAAAGATGTCATCCAGCAGCACGATGAATGTCAGCACCTGTTGAGTGAAGCCAATAAAGAGAAAAAAGAACTTGAAAACCGCTTGGCGGAACTTCAGAAATGTACGAAATATGAAAAATGATCAGGAATACGAAATCAGATGCGTAGAGGCAGATGGTCACGACTACTGTTGTGCGACATTCAAATCACGTGAGGTTGCGGAGTATAATCTATTACATCATTATAAAGATGAACCTCTTTACGAGCATTATTACATCTGTCCCGCTGGAGTTGCAGAGGATATTCTGAGTGTGTTTGATCAATAGGATACCTCATTCCCGTAGCAACGGAATGATTTTTTAATTTTGTCATGGCCTCGGAAACAATCGTTCCGGGGCTTTTTTTATTGGTAAGGAGAGAAACGCCTGGGCGGCAATCTCTCCTTGCTTCGTCTTAGACTTTAACTCTCTATTTGATGGGAGAAGGATGATACTTTAATAGAGAGAATGTACACGTACGGCAGACGAATTTCGTGAAAAACCCCTTAATCCATCTAAGTTGGGTTTCCGCTGCAATGTTTCAACCATCTCATAACCTCACAACCGTCTAAAGGTGAAATTTTCACATTTCTTCTAGCTTTTGTTGCATCCCCTCAAGATTATCCGTAAATTTGCAACAGACAATTTATCGCAATCCTAAACAGGATTCAAAAGACTAAGTAAACTGTAACACTAAGATTTAACTTAGGTGTATTATGTAACGATTTACAACTGAAAAGTTCATGAATAGAATAGTTTTAATCGGCAATGGTTTTGATTTAGCTCATGGTCTTCCGACTAAGTATGAAGACTTCATTAACTGGTACTGGGGAAAGCGGGCTTTTGGCTTTAACGGAACAATAAGTAATATTTCTAAAGATATTCTGTGCGAATTCGAGATTTTTCATCCAAAGACATGGAATGAGTTCGCATTCCATAACTCCTTACCAATAGCGAGATACTCAGGGAAACAAGTTATTCAATACTTGAAAGAAAATCCTGATTATTATAAGATACATCCAACTCCGTTATATGAGAATATTTGCCGAAGTATAGAAACAAAAGGTTGGGTGGATATAGAAAATGAATATTATCGTTTGTTGACAAGACAAGTCCTTTCTGGTGCGAATAATGATAAGATTGGAGAACTTAACAGACAACTTGATTATATAACTGGATTATTGGCTGAGTATCTGCTTTCAGTTGAATCTTCTAATCCAGCTCAACTAATTGAAAGTATCTGCAACCATATTTATTCTCCAATTAATTCTGATGACATATCAATTGAAAGTAGCTCAGTAATAAAAGATTGCGTTGATTATTGGATGAACCAAGAAGAAAACGTAATGAGGTCGAAGATTCAAAGATATCATTTTGACGAGTTCAATTACCTTGAGGAAGTGTCATCATACAAAAGGAATCATGGTCATGTGTCTTATTCTGACTACCCCCGTTTATTTAGGTTGCCAGAATATATTATGCTTTTGGATTTTAATTACACATCAACGTCAAAGCTGTACTTTAATAATGACGTGTGTATGAATGTTCATATTCATGGCGAATTGAATCATCCTGAAAGCATGATATTTGGTTATGGAGATGAACAGGATGATAATTATAAGGCTCTTAAAGAATATGACGACAATGAATGCCTCAGAAATATTAAAACAGCTAAATACCTTGAAGCATCCAATTATCGTAGTTTATTGAGATTTATGGAGTGGGCTCCATTCCAAGTTTTAATAATGGGACATTCTTGTGGTAATTCAGATCGGACTTTGTTGAACACTATGTTTGAACACAAGCACTGTATATCCATCAAGCCCTGCTATCACCAAAAGGCTGATGGTACAGATAATTACCTTGATATTATCCAAAATATCAGTAGAAACTTCACTGACATGAAACTGATGAGAGACCGGGTAGTTAACAAAACATTATGTGAACCGTTAGCACAAGCTAAATGACTACATACACAAATTAATTGTCTCAAACCGCTCGAAACTCTTTATTGTAATCCTCTAAACAGGAATCAAAAAACGAAGTAAAATGTTACAGATGATGAACCATTTTCATTGCGTCTGTCGGATTGTGAACTCGATGCGTTCACAATTGAGTTGAAACTAATATCGAAGTAAAGAATCATGAGAATACAATACGCATCTTTTGCACTTGGAATTCCGCGAGAATCATAGAAATCTGACCATTTTGACAGTTTTATTGGATTGCTTTTTATTATAAATCACTCGCTGATATTAAAATCTCGAGCAGTAGTTTTATCATCGAAAACTACTGCCTTTTCTACACCAACTACAGAAGCCTTTAATATGATAGTACAAGAAAAACCACCATGTTCTTTAAGAATAAATCCATCGTCTTTACATTCTAAAATTTGATTATACATCTGATATCCGACTCTGCCATTTCTTTTTAATGAATCAATGCTATTCACTTCTCCTCTCTCAACGGCAATTTGTACTTTTTGAATAAAATCAATTAAAGTAAACCTCGTATGTTTAATCATATCAACTTCAACATAAGGGATTGCGTTTGTCAAGAGAGGTAATAAATCTGAATATTTGTGTTTAATTTCGTTGATATCATCGATTTCTAGAATCGAATCTCTTTCTTCCGCAAACAATCTGTCTTTATTGCTTATATTTAAATAGTCAATATCTCTTGCTTTGAAAAAATGCTCTAACTCACCATGAGGAATAATATGGATATTCGAACATCGTATTGCTTCAATATAATGCTCGTATTTAGACAAAACAGAACTGATATCTTCAATCTTATTTGGTAAGAGGTTTTTTATTTTCTCTGGAAACCTATATAGAGCAAGTAGGATATCGTCTTTTATCTTGTTAATATTTTCCTCTTTGTTTGAATATAAAGGATGTAATACTTCAATAAGATGATTTAAATCTTGGTCTGAACTTTGTTTTGCTTGTAGTTCATCTGCAATACTTAAAAGCAACCGTTCAACCTCACCAATACAATTTGATACATTAGCATTATAGCCTAATTCAATAAATTTATTTCTAACATCTTGGTCTGCGCAAAAGAATTCTCTTAGTTTTCCTCGAAAGAAAGCGTCAAAATCTGTTATGAGTCTACAACCAATCTGAAGTTTCTTACATAATTTATAGAAAACGGCTAATTCGTCTTTTCCACCAACATCAATAATCGAAGAACCAGAAGCAGCAATATTAAGCCCGACTTTTTCGAATAGTAACAAAATTATTTGTTGGTCAGTATATCCCTCGACAAAAACCGGATTAGGTGAAAAGAAAAACTGTTTATGATGAGTATTGAAGCGTGGAAGGAACTTTTTCAGAACATATTTATCTTGATTGTCAAGGTCAGTATCATTTATAAATGTTGGCATGCTTTTATGATGGCACACTAGAATATGTTCTAGGTCTGAAATAGAACGCAATTCCAAAAAATATGGTGAATGAGTAATAATAAAAAATAGCTTCTTTCCTGATTCGACATTCGGATCACCTGCTATTTTCCGAATCTCATTCAGAAAAAACGATTGAAATTGTGGATGAAGATGTAGCTCTGGCTCATCAAAGATGATACAATTGTATTCATCGTCGTACAAAAAAGTTGCCTCATCCGAAATTTGGAGTGATGGCATTGTTACAGACTCGCTGTCAATTCATGCTCCAGCCCCTAAACACCAAGAACCATCT
>ERZ842401.4421-NODE-4421-length-16383-cov-29.681039_pt1 | contig 16383 bp, 19 predicted proteins | sample MGYA00521270_ERZ842401 | MGnify/ENA primary metagenome ERZ842401 (study PRJEB31892, sample SAMEA3878208) | bioreactor metagenome | biome: Moose rumen | place: Sweden | collected 2011-10 | study: EMG produced TPA metagenomics assembly of the PRJEB12797 data set...
CGATTTCACTTAAAAAGTTTGACCTAGGTCAAACTTTTTGTGTTTTATAAATTGTCACCAAACAGGGCATTTAATGGGGCATTTGGTATAAATTGGTTTTAATTGTTGATAATAAAAAAAATCAACCACGCGGTTGATTTTATAGGTTGAGTAATTTTTTGCCTGCAATATCGTAAACAGAATTGGTACCTTGTTAACATGAAACTTTACAATTCTGTGTGGATAATTTCAGCCTGCACCTTTTTTCTAAACCATCTGGATACAGTAAGACCACTTCTGTATATTCGCTTGTTGCCTCTACATATATTAAATATGATTGGTGAACCCCCACCAACATCTATATGTAACAACTTATCAATGAGCAGTTCTCAGATATTTTCTAATAGCATTTAACTGTGCAATACGATCTTGCAACCCATTAAGACCGCCATTGATTTTCATCGTTATTTGTTCATTAGACATATTACCATTTATACCACGGGATTTCCAAAACCATATTGCACTTTTAACGGCGCCATCAACGGTTTCCAGATATTCGGGATTAGCAATACAGTCCACACCAACAAACCCCGAGCAATTGCCGTAATTGGTTTTCCCTGTGATTTGTATAATGCCCCTGCCACGGTATTTGTAACCGTCTCCCGATTGTTCAGAGCCGTTACCCATGCGGTTAGCGTATACGAGATTACCAATTCTTTCAGGATTTTTAGCGTAAAAATCCACGTCTTTGCCCTTAAAATACTTGCCAAAAACCTTTAACAGGTTTTGAGCGGAATAGTTAAGGTTTTCTGATAAGCTCTTAAACCCTGCGCTTTCATGAGCACACTGAGCTAAAAAATTTTCCTTATCAATAAGGTTAAAACCGTATTTATCAAGTTGTTGATCGAGAACCTCAAATATCCCCTTTTTAGCAAAAGGATATAAAGTGTACAGCCTTGTGATAGGTGTTAATTGCTTGACTTCAGACATAGACTCCTCCAAACGTCCTAAACGTACAGGATCCGCAAGCCGTAACTTACGGCAACATCGTGTTCTATCCGACAACCCCGAGCTTTCTCCCACCCTTCGGCAAACACAACAATATTTGCCTCTGCCATTTTGGTAATCGCCTTACCGAGACAGTAGATATCTTTATCGATTGCAGCGGTGGTTTCAAAATCTGGGAAGTATGAATTGATAACAGTAATGTTATCGTCTTTTAACCGTTGCTGAAACTTTTTATAAACTTGATCACGGGATGCTTTTATTTCACCATCCGATAACCCTTTCATAGGGCAACTAATAAAAATTTTAATCATATGACTCCCAACAAATTTTCCAACAATTTCAATTACTTATATTTGATATAAAACATAATAAAAATATAAGTAATTGTAAAGCACAATAGCTTGCTATTAAAATCCATTTGTTGCACTATACCACGGCAATCCATAGGTATAATAACTATAAAGGGGACATTATGAATTTCAAAAAATTTTTACGTCATGGTTCACATCATGGCTTGCATGAGTCATATAGACCACGGGGTATTAACACGTATAATACAGTTAATGAAGAAATTGAGCAATCATTCAGAAAGATGGTTGAATTTATTGCTGATTATACTTATGCAGAAGATGATCCAAATGCACAAAAAGGTGTCAGCAAGATCTTTAAAAATCTTGGAGATGCATTATCAAGTATTAATGTTGATATCCAGAATACGAAGATGATACCTGTAAAGCATGAGGAAATAATAAGATGGCGTAAGGTCAAACTCAATAATGTTATTCGTAATGGCAGAGTTACAAGAATTAAGCAAGCCCTGCAAGACTTTGATACACCTGCTTTAATTGTTATAGGCAAATGGAAAACAGGTAAGAAATATGATCGCTTCGGCAATTTGGTTGATGGCGATATAGTTGATGATGATAATTTTAAACTTGATGATAATGATATCTATATTATCTTTAAGCCCAATCGTTTGATCCCTGGTAATGCAAAATACAGTGAACGTGGTGATGATCTTGTTCGTGTGATCCATGTGTTCAAGAATGTCATGGCGAATACCAACCGCAATAAAGGCGCTTTAGTTGACAGACAGGCTGGATATGAAGTGTTAGATATTAGGTCACCCAAAATAAATGATCTCAATATATACGCTGCATGGAAGCTTTCCAGTGAAACAAATGTTTCTCGTAATGATAGACTTGACAGATATGTCAATATAAACCCGGGTGCAGATCGTACAAATACAACTTCAGATAAACGCAGTCTCCGCAAAGCATGGAGAGACGATGACGCGGAACGCAATGAACGTAGATCTCGCAGAATGCGGAGAATGCGGAGGCGCAACGTAGATACTCCGGCTCCAACCGATCAACGTGATCAACGCAATGAACGCGATGAGTTTGACAATTCCAATTACCGTGAATACAGCCTGTTTGACGATAACGGCGATAGAATCGATGAGTCATGGAGACTGTCATTTAATTATGACGCAACACCATGCCTAAATCTTGCAGGGTATAATAATGGTATTTGCCCTTGCTGCATGAATCCTGATAAGTTCATTGATGATGGAGAATATGATGACACTGCTGACATTGATAATGGTGACAATGATTTTGATGGTGAGGTGATCAACGAAGCTGCTTTTAAAACGTTAAAAGATTCGGTCACAGAACTTATCAACAGCACATCCAATGATTCGACAGCAGTAAACGATAAAGTGAATATATTTGCGTCTGTGATGACAAGTGCATTGATAGCAGATGGTAAAGCAAGAGACAACGGTTCTGTTGTCGACAATGTGCCGGGATTTATTAAAAACTCAACAGACGGAGTGTTTAACAGCCGTGTTGGTTTCTATGAGATGTCACCTGTTCACTGCTTTGATATAGCACGTCTCAAGTACATATACAATAATCCTGGGTTTATTGCGTATGTTATGATGGAACCTAACAATTTTAATCGTGTTAAATTGTTCCGGTATGATTTTGAAAACGATAAGTATATCATCACTCAATATACCGCCGATCGGAAAAATCCTGGCAAAGCCAAGGAATTGGGCACCAATCCCGTTATTAAGACACGGGAAACTGGTTTAAGCACGATGTTCAAATCAAACAATCCGATCAAACAAAGTGATGTTCTCGTTGGTGCATTGTTCTTGAAAGGCAACGACGTTAATAGTGATATTAATAATGGTTTACGAGCACTTTATGGTGAAGTAAAACCTCTAAGCCCCAATAACACTACTGTTGCTCAATGGGCATTAATAAATGAGGTCCTTGAAAAATCAAAAAATAACCGCAATTTTGAAGCCGCAAGAAAGGAGTGGACTGTTAATGGGTACACTACTGGAAAGGATGACTGCATTTGTGGTTATGAAGAGATTTCATTGTGCTACAGCATTATCCATGATGATAAGAAAACCGTGATTGAGCCGATTGGGGCAAGATGTGTTAAGCTGTTCAACGATCCTGGCAAGTATGCGTCTGACGCAGAGAATGGTGGCGATTATGGACAGAAAGTCAGAAATATGTCCGTAATTGATTATCCACGTTATTCAAAGTAAATTATTAAAATTTTCGACAATAACAACCCACCTTTTTAGGTGGGTTTATTTGTTATAAATAATAATGGGCAACCATCTAAAAAGGTATCACAATGTTTAAAATCCTTGTAGTGTTTATACAGTTGTTTTTGATGTGCCTGACAATTTCTGGCTGTGCAAGTACAGAGATCGTGACGATTAAAAATAATTATGTTGTTCCTGATAAAATACCAAGACCAGATCATCCAAAATTACACAAACTCGATGAAAATATTAGTTTGTGTTCACACGACAACTTCAAAAAATTACAAATAAACGTATTACTAATTGAACAATATGTAAAAGCGTTGAATGCAACTATCGATTATTATGAGCAGACTATTGATCGTTTTAACTCAAATATTAATAACGTTCAAAATGATATAGATCACGTTGCTGACAATTAACTTATTCAATGTGTTTCGATGTGCTTATGCGCTTCATTTTAACCTCACTTATGAATTTGAAGATTGTCAATGTAAAAACCATAAGAACATCCGTCAAAACCATTATGCCGTGTTTCATACCGTATCTGATACGGAATAAAATCATTTTGTATAGTTATAGTGTTATTATATACTGTATTAGATGATTGGGTTATTTTCATCGTAGAAGATCGTGCATTTCTGTCAACCGAAAGTAAAACATGATACCAATTTGATAACAATGGCGTATCGTAGTTGTAGTAAACAATGGGATCGTTAGCGGTTTTCTTCACTCCAAATGCTTTTACACCTATTTCAGCGACTGTATTACTGTCAAGTTGTGATTTAATTATGATCAAAGGTTTAATATCATTTATACTCGCTTTGAAATCAAATTCCAAATACCACTTATTAGGAATTATAGAAACATCGTCAACAGTATAAAGTATTTCATGGTTATCAGCGTCAAATAAAGGCGTTATAGTGGCGGTTATACTGCCATTGCGGTTTGTTGCTGTAACACTGGCGGAAGTTTCATTAGTCAGTTTAATGGTCTTAGTGATTGCCCCATTATGCCATAATAATGAGTAACCCAACGGATCGTCACTGATGACATCCGCTTCTAAATAATAACCATCCCGCAGAAATCCCCGGTTGATAATTGAAACTACGGGGGGATTAACTTCAGCCATTAGACACCTCTTATGCGTTCAAATCTTCCCACACATAAAGCTTAAGGTTTGCCGCTTGCTGATAAGCATAGACGTTGTGATAATCATAGGATGTTTCTTGTATTCCCAACCATATATTTGTATTGCGCAGATAAAAATTATTGCTGTTAAATGCAGATCGATTGATAGTAAACTCATTATTATCTATAATAAGTTTGACCGTTCCATTCATTTGTTCAGTTGTATAAACTTTTATATGCACCCACTGACTGTTTAATGCCTTTTCAGTTATATCATAGAATTTAACACTGCTTTGATAATCATAACCGTTATTCCATTGATATTGCGGTTCATTGCCATCATCGTTCCAAAACAGCATTACATTCCATTTACTCTGAGTTTTATTGTATTTTATCAGCGTGTAGATTTTTACAATAGGCGTGCTGACAGTGCAAGTGTCATAATACATACTATCATAAGTTAATTCGCTATAACTGTCTACCCAGTTTGAACCCTCTCCTGCTTCCGTTATAAACGGGTAATACATAATGTAATAATCGCCACCAAGATTGACTTTATGCAGTAAATCATTCAAATCATCCATGACGTTCAGCCTAATATCAATTTCCGCCATAAAATGCTTTTTATCTGTATTGTTATTCGCTCTAACTTCTAATGAATTTACTGAGCAATAAGAAACTTCCGGATCTATATCCCATTGCGAACTGCCATTGCTCAAAACCGTTGTGTTATAGCCATTAACATTGCGAATATAACTGTTTGCAACATACACAACAGCATGGTTACTCCAGTCATAAACAGGTGTCACATAATTCGCATCATAGTTATCAATTATGACTTCGCCATCCCAGTAATCATCTGATACTTGCTGATCGATATAATCATCGGGTATCATCATCGCTGCTTCACGCCAGCCACTCTCCTGCTCAGACGGGTATTCTATAGGCGGATATTCTGTGAAGTCCGGGGTGTAATCGTTCCAGACGTACTCAGATATATAAAGAGCCTGTTCAGTTAAACCAGTGCGAAATTCAACGGGTTTAACGCCGTTTTTATCAGCGGGCATAAATGACATACTGTCATACACAGTATAATTTCCTGTCAAATCCGTTAAAGCACCGTTCATCGGGCTGTCAAGGAGAATGTTGGAATCATGCTCTGTAACTGGTGTTGGGGTTGGCTCATTTTCTACAGGAGGCTCAAATTTACCAGGAGAATACTGAAATGTCAGATAATAAGATTCTTCGAGAGGTTGCATTTCATAGGTTTTCTTATTTTTATACCAGTTCTGACTTTTATTAGTGAAACTATGTTCATTAACAATATAACCTTCTGTAAAAAAATTATCAACCGTATTATTTTCCCGGAAGTACATATATCTTCCTACAGGATGATAAAATACAGAATTATCTTCGCAATCGTCATTATCAAATACTAAATAACTTCCTACAGCTTCATAATATTCAATATAAAACTCATCTTCGGTATATTTGGTGCAGCATGGTATATAACAGTCAATTGATTCTGAGGGATTTTTTCTGTACCCATAATTGATATATGTGCACATTTTATCCGTTTTGTGATTTACGGTTCTTAAAGATCCCTCAATAATAGTATTATATACATTATCATACACATCAGGATCATCCAAAGTGTAATTATACAATGTATCGCCGTTACCGGAAGTAATGCCTTTTTGGCTGTTTTTATTGGTGTATGCAGACGTCACTATTGTCTGAGAGAACGTACCCTGTTGAGTAATTTTTATGTTTGGACGATTAGACTCCTGCTGAACAAGATTGCTTTTGATTTTCAGAGAACCTAATGTTAAAGTGTAATCCTCGTTCTCACTGCAAGCACTAACGTCAAAAGTATGTGTAAACGAACCATTTACCGTCTTAGTTGTTGTTTTCGATCTGCTTGCAAATTTAAGTGTTTTAGATGATGTTACTGAACCTGTTATCGTTAGTTTGTTTATTACACTATAATCAATGTTTGTTATCGTTTCGTTAAAATTTGTATTAACATTGTTCAAATATATGTATGTTTTGCCATTTTCAGCATCATGAATTTCAATATATAAATTTTGTCCGTCAAAATAATACACAGGGACAGTTACCAACTGAGGCTCCCGGTTAGTTAAGTTTGACGTTTTGATAAACCCGTGACCAAAATCATCATAAACTTTTAATGCAGATATATAATAAGTATCAAACGAGATTTGCAAACTGTAAGCATTGTTAAAATTGTTGATCACATTATTATAATTGGTAACATTGTTAAAACCCTCATCATACCCCGTTATATAATGATACGAGTCTCCGGAGATATTAAGGGCATTGCTGTCATCCTCCATGAAATAGTAGTTATCATCAGTATGCCCCATGAAAAGTTCAAAATCGATATCGAATTCATCCCGATATACGAAATGCCAGTTATTGATATTGATGCCGGGTATTAACCGATATCCTAAATAACGGACAATTGGATCTTGCGTTCCTCTATGGAGTATATACTGAGCGTCAATTTCATTTTGCGACTCCCAGTTGATGCGGTTAAATAATTGCGTTGTTAAATAATAAACACATCCGTTATCATATAAAGTATATCCATTGCTGAAATCATATTGTTTGCATGGAACATCCCTGCGGGTGTATGTTTTAATAATGGGCTGTTGATCGATTTTAATAAATTCAACATTGTCTAATTCATCATCAGTATAATATGTTTGCGTATGATGGTTGATTTGTGTCTTCAATAATGCTTTTATTTCATCCAAATCATAAAAATACCAAATCACTGGGAAATCACTTGCAGGGTTATCAAGCATTATATAGTTAAGATAGACGTCTAAAGCGATACCAAAATAATCAACAAAATCATCATCGCCTATTTTCAGTAACGTCTGATATTGATTTGTCCATCCCGCAGGGTGTGACATGTTTTTCATGAAAGTTGTGAACATTGACTCATGTAAAGAGCCTTGATATTCCAAATGCAGAGGGTGTACCTCAGTGAGATTTAAGTCACTTACAATATAACCCCTTTCAATATACGTGCTAAACTCATATATATAATTAATAGCTTCCCGGTTGCCTGAACTTTGCTGAAAGTACCTAAACCCTCCAAGATATTCAAAATTGAAAACCTTGTTAATGCTGTCTAAGATCGGAGAGTCATACCCCCGAACCATTAAAGCTGTTTTAACGTCTTTATTGACCGCCGCCTCTTCAATGAGTTTATACAGAACATTAAGATAAAACTGCACTAAACCCTTTTTGAGATTCTCTTTAGACAGCCTTACAACATTGGAATCTTTTTGAACAATGCGGTTGTCATTTTCATCTATGTAAAAATAATCCGTACTGTCAATGTCATACAACCGGGAAATTTTTTCCGCAACTTTGCCGTCCCGGCGCAATTGGGAAATGAAAGCAGTCATGCAACTTCTGACAAGAGGTATATTTTTTATATTATCAGGCGTTATTGCCTCAAAAATGTTTTGAAGTTCCATGAAAGTTCCTTATTTTTCAAATCACAAGATCATCAAAATAGGTTCGATTATAAACAAGATCACCAGATGTATTTAATTGAGCTTCCGTTGTTTTTGTGTATATTGGAGTGGTTCCATCATTTTCATAAATTTCAACTGTTTGTTTTGGCGACAAATTTGCGCTACGAGTATTAAAAGCTGTGTATGTATTTTTTAAATACATTTTTGAAATTGGTGTATTAAAAGTAATGTAAAATTTGAATTTTATTTGAGGGCTATAGCCAGTGTCATAACCAGTTGTAAATAATTTTGAAGGAGCCATGTCCTGTCTCATATTTGTTGTAACTGACAAATCAATATCTGTAGTTACATAAACATTAATGTCATCACCGTCAATATCTGTTAAAACAACATTTGATGATGTTTGTGTATCATTGCTACTTGATTTAAACACATAATTGTCAAATTTTACGCTATGAATGTAAGTGGCATAGCTTCCTGCGTATGGATTATCGATAACAATAGTGTATTTATTTGGAAACATTTTATCAATGTTTTTAGTTGGAATCGTATTAGGGGCATTAGATACAATTAAATCAGATAATTCACTATTATTAACAAAACTTTTACGCAAATCATCATTGAAACGCTTAAGATTATTTTTATCAATGTATTTCATATTCGTTATCCTCATTATTAGGTTACATTTCTACTCCACGTTACAACGTGAAACAAACAGCAATTTTACATACCATGCACTATCTGTGCATATTTATGATCTTTGTTCAAAATGCTTACCAAATACTGCACTGCGTCTGTGCGTCTTGTAACCGTAAAAATCTAATATTTCATTCCTTTCACGAAGGGTTCTTGCTATGAGTTTACGATATGTATCAACGTACTTAATGGCATCTTCTTTTGGACCCCTGCCCGTTAAAACATAATCCTGTGGATCCATCCAATCATACGGGCAGACGATAGGATCTTCACTTTCCATGTCGTCATTGGGATCGTACTCAGGGAATTGCTTTTGTAATTCCTCAATACAAGTTTTGGTAAAGATGTCGTCACCATCTTTTGTGTATCCTATAATACTCAATCGGTATTCGCGGTTATAATAATTCCCATCTTCATCAGTATAACGATGACGATTGTTGGCAATTTCGTCCATAAGATTATACAAATCCCAGCCATCTGCGCCATCAAACCAAAGATAGCGAAGTTTAGCGAGACTTTTCATATCTTTATATTTTAATGTGTGGTTAAGGTTCATTTTTTCCTCATATTTTTCTTATCATTTTGCCCCTATGGAGAGGCTTATAATAGTATTTATAAATAAAACAATAGGGATGAGGAATTTAACAAATGGCAAAATCTGTATCTAAAATTCAGTGTTTTGAACAATGTAAAAACAAGTATAAATTGACATATCTTGATAAAGTTCCATTGGAACAGCAACCGCATTTGAATAAAGGCAAGGCGATTCATGCCATGCTAGAGGACTTCACCAACACGGAAATTGTATTTAATTTTCTTAAAAGTGATCTAGGTCAAAAATACTACAACATTATTAAAAATGCCAATAAGGAAGTCAAAATAGGATTAAAGATTGCAAACAATCAACTGACATCATGTGATTTTTTTGATAGTAATTGCCTGTTTCATGGTGTTGCAGATATTGTTTATCAAAATATCATATGTGATTATAAAACAGGCAAGGCTAAACAATATCATTACCAGGATTGGACGCAATTAGAAGCGTATGCGTTATGGATGTTTATAAACACTGATTTTGATGAGATTAAAGTAAGTTATCTGTATATTGAACACAATACGGAAAACACCAAAACAATTAGCCGTTCACAGGTCAATGCAATCGCTAAAAAACTTCTTTTAACAATAAGAGACATTAAACAATATGACAGTAATCCAGTGCAGGAGTATAATCTTACGGCACTATGTGATTACTGTCAATGCAATAAATACTGTCAAAGGTATCAGGACATCACCAAAGCACTTCAACAGGCTGACCATCATGAAGACGGATCACTTTCTGATTTGCTGAACCTTTAAAATTGTCATAACACTTTTTGCTTTCAACATATTTGCCGTCTACAACAACATCAATGTATTTAAGCAAACCGTTAAAGTCATTATTGTTTTGAATTTCTGCAATGGTATAACCTGTATAGCACCATACAGTAAGGTTATGAAGTTTGCAGAATTTCCCAATCTCAATAAGTTCAGCAACGTGCATAAAAGGTTCGCCACCAGAAAACGTGACGCCATCAAGCAAGGGGTTTTGCAAAATTTCACCCTTGATCTCATCTAGGGATTTATCAAAACCTTTCGTTGGATCCCATGTTTGTGGGTTATGACACCCTTTGCAGTGGTGTGGACACCCTTGAACAAAAATAACATATCTTAGCCCCTTGCCATCGACAACGGACTCTTTAATAATACCAGCGATTTTCATAGTTTACGATCTATTACGGTTAATTATCTCTGCAAGTCCGGTGATTGCCTTTTCATGATCTTTGAGAACAGCATCAATATCAGCGAAGTTCCGCTTATATTTTTCTTCGTCATCAAATTTGAAATCGCTTTTAGTTGGATAAGCCAAAACAGCAAACACTATTATAGCGATAGCAAAATACATATGTTCGATATACAGTGATACTGTAACACCGACAGTGAATATAAGAGAATATAAAAGTTTAACGTGCAGATAGTTCATTTTCTTAAGACGATCCTCCCTTTAGTTAAATCATATGGGGACATCTGTACTGTCACTTTATCACCCTCGGCAATTCTGATCATGTTTTTTCTGATCTTGCCGGAAATGTGAGCCAGTATAACAGCGTTGATGTTGCTATCGTCTAGTTTAACTCTAAACAACGAATTTGGCAAGGACTCAATGACAGTTCCTGCCATTTCAATCATGTCTTGTTTCAAAATAACTCCTTTTGTAGAATGATTTGATTATATATGCTATTTATAACATGTAATTAGTTGCGAATAGTTACAAATGATTTTATTATAACTATTTGGACCATAGTTTATAGTGTCTTACATTGTTATCTTCTTTTAATATATCTTTAACAGTTAAAGTATTTATATAATCATTGAGATCACAAAGTTTTTGCAATTTATGGGACACATTATCAAATGCTTGAGAAAATTGATGAATCTCTTGATCAAAATTCTCAGGTGTCCTGATATACCATATTGAAAATCTAACATTTATTTTATCATCTAAGTTTTCGTAACCATCGGACTTATCACGAAAAAATATGTTAACTGGCACTTTTGTATCAAATGCTTGCCAATCTGCATATTCCACATGAAGACTGTAACCCGTGTCATCACGTTGTGTATAAATGTCAAAGTCTAATATACCACACTTATACGCAAGCGCTCTGAGTTTTTTTCGCACATCATTAAGTGTGGCAAGATACTTCGTTGCATCTTTTATTTTATCTGTATGAGAAGGTTCTTTTGGTGTAAGTTTAAGGTCATGTGCTGCTCTATATCTACTGCCATAAACTTTAATACCATCTAAATCTTTGGCATCAAAATAAGAAGCGGCAAAATCATATTCCTCTGGATCGTACTTGCTGTAAGCTACAAAGCACCTAGAAACGTTACCAGAAGTATCCCCAAACTCCCAATAGTTACTGTCCAACCTAGAATGATAAAGGTCCTTATATTTAATAATAAGTTTAGATCCACTTGTTCTGACACAACACGTTGTAATGCCGTGAGAAACGTGCTTGCATATTACATATATTGAATCTGCACCTCTAGATTTTCTGGTATCCTTTCGTGACATTTGAGCTAAGTGCTCATTTACATAATCAAAAATTTTATTAAATTTGCAAGATTTACCAAGAGGAACCTCCTCAAAATTCATTTTCTCAACTGAGTGACCTTGAGTTGCAAACCAATCCCCAACTTCTTTTTTGAATTCTCCAAGAATCCCCAGTAAAGGTCGAGTATACGATTCACTTAGGTATTGATTAAATAGCATAATAGTCCCCTATACTAATACATTAAACTATATCTACTTATATTTATATAAATAATTATGGCAACATAAGACAAAACAAAACAGGAGTCATCATGTTACGTCGCAATCCTTATAGAATTAATGAAGCTTCCGTTAAAACATATGAAGTAAAATGGAGTGACAATCACGCATGTAGAATGAGAGGGCACGCAACACGCCCTGATAAAATTGAGATACAAAAGTTTCGTGCAGCTAACGATCTCGACGCGCTTCGTAAAATAGCGTTACAATTTGCATATGATTACTACGATGATCTTGAAGATGATGAAAAACGTGAAGTGGATGATGCTATTTCAACACGAGAAGGATGTATCGAAGCACTTGATCAGATAGATTTTACAGGTGGCGATCCTTTTGTGTTTTGGATTCGTAGAGGAAGAAACAATTATATCTATGATAGCGAAATTGAGGAATATGATCAATAATAATTTTTGATAACAAATTGTGATACACTTTAATAGCACCTGTGAGGTTCATGAATCCGAAACACTATTTGAAAATACATTTGTTCCTCAGTCACTTGGTAATTGTACGAAAACAATTGCATAATATAATTTGCCCTTGAAATCCAAACAAATCGCACATCAATCCAAAGTTTTTATTGGTCAATCCAAAGTTTTTATTGGTCAATCCAAAGAAAATCGCATGACATTGATTAAAATTCATCAACAGTGTAGCAATACAACAGTATCAACAATCTTCTCATAAATTAACCAGCCTTACAATTTAATTTCATCGAAACAATTGAGTTTTGGACTCAACACCTCAATAACAATTTTATGGTGTTTATTGTATATTTTGTCGACTGGTAAGATGGATATCTTCTCGGCAATTTTTAATGGAATACCAGCACCATTGAAAAAATCACCAGCGAATCCTTTAAAATAAACAATATCAGGAGTGCCAATTACTATGTGCTCTCTTATTTTTATTTTGACATTGTTAGGGAGTTTCACCAACACATCATAAACTTTAATGTTCTTTGGATTGACACTTTTTAGCATATTTCACCTACTGATTTGAAATTGTGTTTTATCATTTTATATCGTCTGTAATATCATTATTTACGTTTCCTGCTTGTTCATATACACGTAAGTCCATATCCAAAAACAATTTACATGCATTGTAAACACTTACAAAATTCAATATATTATTATTTCTGAAATAATTTATATTGTTTCTTGTAATAAAAAATTGAATGCCCTGAATGCTCTGAATGCCCTGAGCACATGTACCACATATTATTTTAACTGTAAAAAGTCTAGTATTGTTTTTATATACTTGAAATTGACGATCATGTATTTTACGCAATTTAACATCAAATCCTTCGAAAATGCGTTGTAGTGTATTTAAAGTCTTTTCCATGGTAAATAACCACATCAATCTAATGGGACAATCCAATATAAGTAGTAGTATAACGTATTTCGGATTTAATAGTCAAGCCAAACTGGACAATTAAATCCAATTTCAATAAAAAGGAACGATAAATGGCTACACTAGACGGATACGTACCTTATGCCACAGGCATGACCGCAAAAATGGCGGTAGAAGCGTTATGGAGAGCGTATAAACTTCCTGAACATTCCCGGGAGGTTCTTGAAAATTCTGCAATGGTTTTTGAGAGTGATCAACCACCGTCATATACATATATTAAAGATTTGGACGTTGTTAAATTTCCTATTTGGCATAATATGGAAAATAACAAATATTATTATGGCGATATAAGTGATTCTGTCAGAAAAATTTTCTGGTTTCAGTTCTTTTAAGAGCCCTAAGATGATTGAATATAACAGACCACCCATTGAGGGTTATTTTAAGATTGAAGCGATCAAAGACGGTGAAGTTGTTGATTGCTTTGAAGATCATAACACCATTTGCATTAATGCCCGGTTGGGCATGGCTAAAATCTTTTCACAGATTTTTGAAGGTGTTGCTAATCCGTATGCGTGTAAACTTGCTCTTGGAACGTGCGGATGCACATCATCATTTTTTGCTCCCAGAGTGGAAAATAAATCATATACCAGGGATTTGACAAGTTTGTTCACAGAACAATATGCGGATGATAATATAACTCAGTACGCTACTCAGCCCGCAAGTGTTTTAACACCTTATAAAATATACAAATATAATAATACATATTATCGTTATCTTAATCCCGATAATGCAGATTCATACGCATTAAATGCTGCTTTGCTAAATGATCAAAAAGTATTTCAAAAAGATTATAAGCCATATCTTTATACAGTAGGTTTTAATATTCAAAATAAACAATATCAATCCGATGATTTGGGATATAAAATCGCTGTGGAGCCATCCAAAAGTCTATGTGAGGCTTATGTTGGCATTACTGACACTTTGGATGCAACTGATAATGATGGCAATCCGTTACAAAATTTTGCCAGCACAGTTAAATTTACTTGGATCATTCCCAAAAATTATGGTAATTCACAGATAAGTGCCAGTGAGTTCGGTATTGCAATGACATTTTTCAGTGAAGCAGGATTATATATCAATGATAACGAATTATTCTGCTATCGGGCATTTCCTGTTAAGGTCAAAGATTCTGCAACAGCGTTAAGAATAACATGGAAAATAATTTTCTAAGGGGCATGCTAAGAGGTCTGTATGAATTTTATAACGTATTTATATGAAAATCTGTCGTATGACGATGCATTAAAAGTATTTGGCTTTGATGATGGTGAATTTACTGAAGATCAATTAAAAAAAGCATACAGACGTCTTGCCATAAAATATCATCCCGATAGAGGCATTGGTGGCTCAACGGAAAAAATACAGAAAATAAACGCAGCCAGGGATATACTTCTCAATAATGATGTCCGAAAACGCATTAGAAGAAATTTCAATACTGGAAATACGGGAAACGGTGGTATTCGTATTAAAGCGCGTAAATTTGTTTTACAGACAATTAAACAATATGTTAATACCTTTAAACCGGAAAAGTTTACGGAGTATTTTAACGATATTTTTAACGGTAATTTCACGCATAAGATTGAATATAATTTTACTGATGACTACAATTCACTTCCCGAAATTGCTTGTATGATTGCAACATTCAAAGATTTGGACAGGAATGTGTATATACAGTTTACTGTGAGTATTCCGGCATTTGATATGGTCAACAGTTTCTGCACATCATCCGCTTTAACATCTGATGTTACAAACATAACGTATAATATCTATATTAATACTGATAATGTGGAAAGAATTTTAGCCGATGACGAGGCTGTTGGCTCAGCGGCAGTCGATGATGTTTTAACCAATCCAAAAATTGCGTTTACCGATGATATAATGCAACGGATCTTATCAATAACATCTGAGGTTGGCGGGGGTAAAGCAAAAACCAAACCTAAAAAGAGTTTCATTTCGTTATTTAAAAATCGTCTTGATGGCGTTACATTAAGAAATTATAAAGGAAATAAATGCTACGTTGTTCCTTTAGCAAATCAATATGAACTGTATGTAATTAAAAAATCTGACGGTAAACAGTATTATTACAATATTCAAATATCTGGTGATGATTATAAGTATAATGATATTGTAGAACAGCAAAATGCAATTATACATAAAATGGGGTTAAAACGCATGAGTGATTTGCGGTTTCCATTAACCATTGAAACGTATGATTTCTTTGATAACAATTTAAGATATTTGCAAGGTGCAACAACGTCAGAAAGTGTTGCGTTTGCATATGTGAAAATGCTAAGGAATGCTGAACAGTTTGTTAAATGAGTTGTTATAGTTCATTGCAAACAATGTTCAATGTTGTTTTTAACAAAACGAGGAAATTAAAATGAATTTCAGGCAAATGATCAGACATCTTAATGAGCAAGCTCTGTGCTAAACAAAAATACACAGTTAAACCACAAAATAAGGACGAACTCAAAGAGATAATTGACCAAACTATAGCTGAGAACGGAGATGAGTGCGATCTGAATTTTATAGATACATCTTTGATTAATGATATGAGCCGCTTGTTTGTGAACTATAAAAGTTTCAATGGTGATATAAGCAAATGGGACGTTTCAAATGTTCGCAATATGGAAAACATGTTCTGTGGAGCGAAATCATTTAATCAAGATATAGGCAACTGGGACGTTTCAAATGTT
>ERZ842401.4422-NODE-4422-length-16382-cov-19.140503_pt1 | contig 16382 bp, 14 predicted proteins | sample MGYA00521270_ERZ842401 | MGnify/ENA primary metagenome ERZ842401 (study PRJEB31892, sample SAMEA3878208) | bioreactor metagenome | biome: Moose rumen | place: Sweden | collected 2011-10 | study: EMG produced TPA metagenomics assembly of the PRJEB12797 data set...
CATCGAGCAGCAGCAACTGGTGCAGCAGATTCTCGACAACGGCTTTGCCTACGAGTCGAATGGCTCCATCTATTTCGACATCGAGGCTTACAATAAGAAGTATAAGTACGGCATCCTCTCCGGCCGCAGTCTGGAGAACATCAAGGACGCGAGCCGTGAACTCGACGGTGTGGGCGAGAAGCGCAATCAGGCCGACTTCGCCCTGTGGAAGAAAGCCCAGCCCGAGCATATCATGCGCTGGCCATCGCCCTGGAGCGACGGTTTCCCCGGCTGGCACTGCGAGTGTACGGCGATGGGCCGCAAGTATCTCGGTGAGGAATTCGACATCCACGGTGGTGGTATGGACCTGGTATTCCCGCACCACGAGTGTGAGATTGCCCAGGCCACGGCCTCGATGGGGCATCAGGCCGTGAAGTACTGGATGCACAACAATATGATTACCATCAACGGTCAGAAGATGGGTAAGTCGCTGGGTAACTTCATCACCCTGGAGCAGTTCTTCACGGGCAACCACGAGAAACTGGAGAAGGCCTACTCGCCGATGACCATCCGCTTCTTCATCCTCTCCGCTCACTATCGTGGCACGGTGGACTTCTCGAACGAGGCCCTGCAGGCTGCTGAGAAGGGTCTGGAGAAACTGCTCAACGGTATTAGCGACCTCGAGCGTGTGCAGCCCGCCGGACAGTGCGACCCAGAGACGGAGCGCATCGTGAAGGCCCTGCGCCAGAAGTGCTATGATGCGATGAACGACGACTTCGCCACGCCGCAGGTGATCAGCCATCTCTTTGAGGCTTGCACGGTGGTCAACAAACTCGTGGACCATAAGGCTACTATCTGCGCTGACTGCCTGGCTGAGTTGAAGGAGACGATGCATCTCTTTGCCTTTGATATCCTCGGCTTAAGAAGTCAGGAGTCAGGAGACGGAAGTCAGGAAAGAGAGGAAGCCTTCGGCAAGGTGGTGGATATGGTGCTCGAACTCCGTGCCAAGGCCAAGGCCGACAAGGACTGGGCGACGAGTGACAAGATCCGTGATGAACTGGCCGCTGCCGGTTTTGAGGTGAAGGACACCAAGGACGGCGTGACTTGGAAACTGAACAAATGACTAATTAGGCACGGATTACGCTGCTCTCTTTTCAAGAGAGGCACGGCTGAGAATAAAAAGCCGTGTTAATCCGCGTAATCCGTGCCTTTGTTATAAGCATTCTTTGTCATTTCAACCGCCAGTGTCTGACGGCGGAATTTCTGGAATGAGAGGTAGTCGAGGCCCTTGTGCTTGCGCTTCGTCCCCCACGAGTTCTTCATAATGAAATACTTCTCACCTGCTTCATCGTGGGCGATGCCGACGATGGCCATCGCGTGGCCCTTGCTCTCCCAGCAGACACCGTGATGTTGGCGGACGGCACGTTCTGTCTTGACGAGCAGCGAGTCCATCGGGATATTATAGAAACGGTCGTGCAGCCAGTTGTCGGGCAGGTCGATGTCCATATATATATAATAAGGTTCGCGTGCCTGCGACGTCAGGGCAATGTACTCATTCGGGGCACAGACGCTGCGGGCGAATTCTTGAGTGGTGTATTCGGCTCCCAGCATAAACACGAACCGTGGGGTGGGGGTGTCTACCGTCCGCATAGCGTCATACGCCACGATGCCGTATTTCTGTATCAGTCGCAGCAGGGTCGCTCCCATGCCTCGTTTGCTCTCCGGCGCATTCGGCTCTCGCTCCAGTGCCTTCTCGATATAGGCCGGCGAGAGGTTGACGGAGTCGCCCCAACTGAGGTGCTCGGTCTCGATGGCTGCCAGCATCGCATAGATCCAGCATGTCTGGCTCTTGCCCTGGTTCTTAATGGGTGTCATCCGGTTCAGCACCTCGTGGGTGAAGTGCTTCGGTTCCTGCTTTGCACAGCCAAGGCAGAGCACCAAGGCCATTAGATATAACAGACGTCTCACATCTTTAGGGTATTTATTGCTCGTTTGATTTGCTTTTTTTCGTTAATCGCTTGCAAATATACAAAGATTTTTGTAATTTTGCCACGGATTTAGACAAAAACTACAAATTTGAGGGAACTAGTTATTATTGCTGTTAGTTATGGGTAACTTCATATTGGCCGATAATCAGGAACTCACGCGGTTCGCCATCGAGTCACTTGTCAGACAAGACGAGCGAAATACCGTCCGTAGGGCTACGGACAAGGAGGGCCTTGTGGAGTTGCTGAGGGAGAATGAGAACTCGGTGGTGGTGCTCGACTACACCCTGTTCGATTTTGCCGATGACGACCAGTTGCTGATTATCAGCGAACGGTTCCTGATGGCGCAGTGGATCCTGATTAGCGAGGAACTGACGCCGAGGTTCCTGCGTAAGGTGGTCTACTCTTCCCATCAGTTCAGCGTGGTGTTCAAGGACGGGACGCTGAAGGATGTGCGCGATGCCTTGCGCTCGGCAGCCGAAGGCCAGCGGTTTGTCAGTCAGCGGGTGATGGAACTGATCCTGGCCCAGCAGCATAAGGAGGATGCCCCCGATGTGCTGACAGCCACTGAACTGGAGATTGTGAAGGCCATTGCCAAGGGACGGACGACGAAGGAAATCGCCGAGGAGCGGTTTTCGAGCATCCATACCATTACCACTCACAGAAAGAATATCTTCCGTAAACTTGGGGTCAACACAGCCCACGAGGCAATCAAGTTTGCGATGCGTGCGGGCTGGGTTGACCCCAGTGATTTCTACATTTAATCAGTTCAGGCGAGTGCCTGCTTGATGTCTTCCAGCAGATCCTCACCGGCTTCGAGGCCGATGCTGAGGCGGACGGTCGTGTCGGGCACACTCATTGCCTGACGCTGCTCATCCGTGAACAGCCCGAAGATGGTTGAGGCCGGATGGATGGCTAATGACTTGCGGTCGAACAGGTTCGTGGCACGGCGGATCACCTGTAACTTGTCGATAAAGGCGAAGGCGGCTTCCCTCGACGCGAGGTCGATGGTGAAGACAGCACCTGGCAAGTCGCCGAACTGCTTCTTGGAGAGTTCATAGAAAGGATTATCCTCCAGTCCCGTGTAGTTCACCCGCTTGATTTCCGGCAACTGCTGACACTGCTGAGCCAGCCAGAGCGTGGTCTCGGCCTGACGGCGGAAACGGATGTCGAGCGTGTCGAGTCCGAGCGTTTCCATATAGGCTACCTGGGGCGTCATCAGGGCACCGAGATTCGTCACCAGTTCCGTCTTCACCCGGGCCGTGAATGCCAGTTTCTTGCCGACGCGCTTGGTACGGGTCTGTAAGGCGGGTGAGGGTGCCTGGCTCCAGTCGAAGGTGCCATAGTCGATGAGTAATCCGCCGAGTCCTGTGCCGCCGCCGGAGATATACTTCGTGCTGGATACCACCTCGATGTCTACCCCTAAGTCGTGGGCACGGAAGGTGCTGAAGGGCACGATGGTGGTGTCGGCAATCAGGGGAACGCCTTTCGAATGGGCGATGTTGGCGAGTGCCTGGATATCGGCCACGAACAACTGCGGGTTGGTGATGATCTCGAAGAAGAGGCCGCAGGTCTTGTCGTCGATCAGTGCCTCCACCTCTTCCAGATTCGTGAAGTCGGCAAAGCGGGCTTCCACGCCGAGGTTGCCGAACGTGTCGCGGAGCAGTGATACCGAGTTACCGAAGAGATGCTTCGACGCCACGATGTTCAGACCTGCCGCACTCACGGCGGTCAGGCCGTAGTGGATGGCCGCCATACCTGTGTTGAGGGCTGTGACGCTCACGGCACCCGTCAGTTGGCGGACGCGCTCTTCGAGGTAGGTTGTCGTCGGGTTGGCGATGCGGGCATACGAAGGTGCCATAGAGCGTCCGCAGAATGCGTCGCTCATGGCCTTCGCTGAATCGAACTCAAAAGCAGCCGTATAGTAGACGGGCATCGAGAGGGCCCCATAGACATCGGGCTTCTGATACTTCGTCGTCAGGATCTTCGTTTCGTACTTCATTATCTGCCTCCAATAATTTTGCGCACGGCAATAACCAACTTGTCCACATCCTCACGGGTGTTGTAGAGGGCGAACGTCGGACGTACGCTCATCTCGTAGCCGAGGGCACGGAGGGCTGGCTGGGCGCAGTGGTGTCCGGCACGTACGGCGATGCCCTCCTTGTCGAGCAGGGTGCCCGTCTCCGGCACGGGGATGCCGTCGAGTACAAAACTCACCACAGATACGCGGTTCTTCGGATTGCCGATTAGTGTCAGCCCCTTAATCTGTCCCAACTGTTCGCGGGCATATTCCGTCAACTTGTGCTCGTGGGCCTCGATGTTGCGGATGCCGAGATGGCTCACGTAGTCGAGGGCGGCACCGAGACCGATGGCATCAGCCACATTGGGCGTGCCGGCCTCGAAGCGGGCGGGCGGCTCGTTGTATTCCGTGCGTTCGATGGTCACGTCCTTGATCATATTGCCACCGCCCTGCCAGGGCTGCATCTTGTCGAGGATAGCCTTACGGCCATAGACCACGCCGATGCCGTTGGGGCCGTAGATCTTATGTCCCGAGAACACGAAGAAGTCGGCACCGAGTGCCTGCACATCCACAGGAGTGTGGGCGATGGACTGGGCACCATCGATGAGTACGGGCACATTGTGGCCGTGGGCGATGTCGATGATACGCTTCACATCGTTGATGGTGCCGAAGGTGTTGTTCACGTGGCCGACACTGACGAAACGGGTGCGAGGTGTGATCTGGCGCTCGAACTCTGAGAGGATCAGGTCTCCGTTCTGGTCTGTCGGGATGGCCTTCAGTTCACAGCCCTTCTCGTGGCACACCTGCTGCCAGGGCACGATGTTGGCGTGGTGGTCGAGGGTTGAGACGATCACTTCGTCGCCGGGTGTCAGGTACTGCCGTCCGTAGGTCTGCGCCACGAGGTTGATGCCCTCGGTGGTGCCGCGGACGAAGATGATCTCTTCCGACGAGGCGGCATTGATGAAGCGCTGCACCTTCTCACGGGCTTCCTCGTAGGCATCGGTGGCCCGGGCTGCCAGCGTGTGGGCGCCACGGTGGATATTCGAGTTATAGTTGCGGTAATAGTCGGATATCTTGTCGATGACCTGATTGGGCTTCTGGGTCGTCGCACCGTTGTCGAGCCACACGAGGTCGTGGCCGTTCACTTTCTGCTGGAGCACGGGGAAGTCCTTCTTGATCTGCTCTGAGTTCAGTGTGTCCACCTCCTCATAGTGCAGGTCCTGTAACTTCTGCGTCTCGGGGATGCCGATGCCGAAGCCGTCCTCGATATTGGTGGAGGGCGTATGGGGCTCCTGCGATTCCGGATTTTCCGGATTACCCGAACTGTCCGGTATTCCCAGCGGCTCAATCATCGGAATCTCCGGGAAGGGATTGCCGCCGGCCAGCAGGGTCTTGAAGCCCGCCTCCAGTTCCTCCAGATGCAGTTCCTCATCAGGCAACACGGTTTGCCGCTCCGCCCTCACTTCGTCGGGGCAGTACTGCTGGACGATCTCCTTGAGCCGTTGCAGCGAACTGTCCTCCTGAGGAGCCTGCGTATAGGCAAAGCCGAGTCCCGGATCAGGTATGAATGATTCTTGAATGTTCATCATTAATTCTTCACTTTTCACTTTTCACTTCTCACTTCTCTATCGCATTCCTGTGCTGATAGTCGTGATAGTAGCCGACTTCGACATTCTCCAAGACGGCGATGGCATCATCGGTGAGGGCGGCCAGGCTGAAGTACTTCGTCAGCAGGTAAGAGGCTACACCGAACTTGTCGAGACCCATCAGACGGGCTGACAGTGACGGGGCAATCTCGCCGGGGATACCGCTCTGGTGCAGACCGATCACACCCTGGTTGTGCTCGCCGGTACGAACGAGGATGATCTTCGTCGTGCCTACGCCGCGACCTGTCAGGTACTGACCCTCTACTTCCACCTTGTCGCTCGGAATCAGGGGTACACCGCGCCACAGGATGACCTTCGTGCCGAAGAGGTCGGTGGTCACAGGCGGCACACCGCGCCAAGTGCACTCACGCTCGAAGGCAGCGATGGCACGGGGATGGGCGATAAAGAAAGCGGGCTCCTTCCAGACCAGGCTCAGCAGTTCGTCGAGGTCGTCGGGTGTCGGGGCACCGTAGCGGGTGGTGATGCGGTAGGCCGGATTGACGGCTGCCAGCAGACCGAACTTCTTGTTGTTGATCAGTTCCCACTCCTGACGCTCCTTGATGCTCTCGATCGAGAGGCGCAACTGCTCCTCAAGTTGGTTGTAGGGGTTGTTATAGAGGTCGCTGACACGGGTGTGGACGCGGACCACGGTCTGCAGCGTGTTGAGTGAATATTCTGTCGGATTCTCCTCGTAGTCGATGTAGGTTTCGGGGATGATGTTGTCCTCCTCGTGACCGCTGACGAGGTCGATGTGCTTCTCGCCGTGGTCGTTGACGGTGGCCTTCAGGCGCAACTGCTTGTCGACGGCCTTGTTGAAGGTCTCGCGGAAGTCGGGCACCTCCTTGATGAACTTCTCCAGTTCCTTCAGTTTCAGGCCGAGGAACACGGTGGGTGTGACGGCACGCACGCTGACCGTCGACTCAGCATCGTCGAGCAGGTCGGTCTCACCGAAGTACTCGCCGTCACCCAGCAGGGCGATACGCAGTTCCTCGCCGTGAGGACCCTTGCTGATGACCTCAGCCTGACCGCTGGCCACGATGAAGAACTTCTGCTTGTCCTTGCCTTCCTCTACGAACAGTTTGCCAATCTCCACCTCGTTGGTCTCGAACGAGCGGGCCAGGCGGTTCACGATCTCATCGTCGAACTCAGAGAACAGGGGAATGGTCTTGAGGCTCTTGGCTGAGAACGAGGGTACGCCGTCGAGGAACTGGATGGGCAGGCGCTCGCTCTTGCGGAGTTCCACTTTGGTACGGTTCACACGGAAGGTGCCGCCGCTGACCTGCACCCAGGGCAGGAGTTTCAGTAGCAATCTCGGTGTAATACTCCCCATCTGCGGGGCGGTCTTGGTGGTGGTCGCCAGTCTTCTGGCGGTAGCAGTGGTCACACTGCGCTGTAAATTAGAATCTGCCATAATACTTAAATTTTATTTCATTATTTCATTTTTTTATAACGACCTTGTGGGTGGTGCCTTCCACATGCTCCACGCTCAGCACGTTGTAACCTTGTTCCTTCGCGTTGCGGGGAACGTTCTCCAGAGGCTCGCCCTCTGCCAAAAGCACTTCCAGAATGTCGCCCTCACTGAGTTTCGACAACTCAATCTTTGTCTTCACGAAAGTCATCGGGCAGTGCTCCTTCGTAATGTCTAATACCTTTTTCATATTATTACTTTTCACTAAATAAACAACGTCTGTCCTCCTTCCGAGAGATTTAGGAACGAAGCCACGCCGAGCACGTCCTTCACCTCGGGGATAAAGTCCTCTTTCTTCAGACCCAGCACGTGCATCGCCATCTCACAGGCATAGAGATTGATGCCGAGGGCCTTGGCGGCCTCGACGAGTTCCTCCAGCGTGGCCACGTTGTTCTTCCGCATCAGGTAGCGGAATATCTTCGGGCCTATGCCGCAGAAGTTAAAGCGACTGTTAGGCGTCACGCCCAGACCACCCATCATATAGCCGAAGATCTTGGTGAGCCAGTTAGAGCCGATGAAGGCACGGCCCGTCTTCTGCTTGATGGCGTCCAGTCCCCAGAACGTGAAGAAGATGTTCACCTCATATCCCACGGCGGCCGCACCCGTTCCGAGGGTGAAGACAGCCGTCAGTTTATCATAGTCGCCGCTGAAGGCGATGATGCTTAGTTTCTTTGTATCACTCATGATTGTATAATTGTGTCGATAAATAACGTTCTCCAGTATCGGGCAGCAAGGCCACGATGTTCTTTCCCTCATTCTCAGGGCGACGGGCCAGTTTGATGGCTGCCGCAGCGGCGGCTCCGCTGGAGATACCTGTCAGGATGCCGTCCTTCTGGGCCAGCAGACGTCCGACGGCGAATGCCTCTTCATCCTTGATGCGCAGGATCTCGTCGTAGACTGTCGTATCGAGCACCCTGGGCTGGAAACCTGCGCCGATGCCCTGTATCTTGTGGGGTCCCGGCCGCTCGCCGCTGAGCACTGACGAGGTGTATGGCTCTACACCTACCACCTTCACCTTATTATTATATTGCTTCAGCACCTGGCCTACACCCGTGATGGTGCCGCCTGTGCCGATACCGGCCACGAAGAAGTCAATCTCGCCGTCGGTGTCGCTCCAGATCTCTTCGGCCGTGGTCTTACGATGCACTTCCGGGTTGGCTGGGTTCTCAAACTGTTGGGGGATGTAGGCGTTGCCAATCTCTTCGGCCAGTTCACGAGCCTTGCGGATGGCCCCTGCCATACCTTCGTAGGCAGGGGTCAGCACAATGTTAGCGCCGAGTGCCTTCAGCAGGCTGCGTCGCTCTACCGACATTGCATCAGGCATGGTCAGGATCAACTTGTAGCCACGGATGGCCGCAATGAATGCCAACCCGACGCCCGTATTGCCTGAGGTCGGTTCTATTATCGTTGTGTGTTGGTCGATGAGTCCCTTGCGCTCTGCCCGTTCTATCAGGGCCAGCGCCGTACGGTCTTTCACGCTCCTGGCAGGGTTGAGATATTCCAACTTGACGATGACCCGGGCCTTGAGGCCCAGTTCGCGTTCCGTCCCACTCAGTTCTACCAGCGGCGTGTTGCCGATTAAGTCTATCAGACTATGTGCTATTTTTGCCATAACTACCTGTTTTAATCCAGGGTGCAAAGTTACGGCAAAAAAAAGATACCCACAATCGCCTTTTTATGGCATTTTATCTACCATAAGTTTGGTATGTCACCGTATATGTCCGTCCTGCGGCGGTCTCCAGGTCGTATTCGTACACCTGTCTGACGGCTTTCGTCTCAAATTCGGAGAGGGCTGCCGACCTAAGGGGAGTCTTGATGATGGCCGACTGCAGCAACGGGTTCTGGCTGAGGCCCTTAGCCTCTTTCAGACCCTTGCCCTTCAGGGGGACATAGGAGCGTAGACGGAGCGTGCCGCCGATGCTGGATTTGATGACGGCCTGCTGCAGTGCGCCTTTCTTCCACGTCATATCGACGGTGAAGCCGCCACGGGTGCGCAGTCCTTTCACCTGGCCGTCGGCCCAGGCATCGGGCAGGGCGGGCAGCAGGTGGACGGCACCGTCGTGGCTCTGCACCAGCATCTCGCAGATGCCCGCGGCACAGCCGAAGTTACCGTCGATCTGGAAGGGCGGGTGGGCATCGAACAGGTTGGGGTAGGTGCGTCCGTCGGGATATTCCCTGGCCTTGCTGTCATCGGGCAGCAGGTGCAGCATATTATTAATAATGTGGAAGGCGTGGTTGCCGTCGAGCATACGTGCCCAGAAGTTGATCTTCCAGCCCAGGCTCCAGCCCGTGGCCATATCGCCGCGCTGCTTCAGGGTGTTGGCGGCGGCGGTAAACAGGTCGGGGTGTGCGTATGGCGAGATCTGGTTCGAGGGGTAGAGACCGTAGAGGTGGGAGATGTGGCGGTGTTCATCCTTTGGGTCGTCCGCATCGATGAGCCACTCCTGCAGTTGCCCGTATTGGCCGATCTGCATCGGGGGCAGTTTCTGGAGGGCCGTCCGATAGGCTTCGAGCGAGGTGTCCTTCAGGCCTAATGCCTCAGCGGCGTTGATGGCATTCGACAGCACGTCGAACACGATCTGGTTGTCCATCGTCGAGCCAGCCGTCACCGTCGTGCCCTTGCCACTCGGGCCATGTTCCGGCGATACAGTGGGCACCGTCATCAGCCAGCCTGCGGCCTGCTTGATCTCTCCGTCGGCGGGATAGGTCTGCATATAGTCGAGCAGGAAGTCGGCGGCTCCCTTCAGCACGGGATAGTAGTCGGTCAGGAACTGCTTGTCACCCGTAAACAGGTAGTGCTGCCAGATGTGGGTCGTCAGCCATGCACCGCCTGTCGGGAACATACCCCACGTCGTGCCGTCCACTGGTCCGGCGATGCGCCACAGATCGGTGTTATGATGGGCCACCCAGCCCCGACAACCGTACATCGTCTGGGCAGTCTTGGCACCCGTTTGGCTCAGGTCGCGGATCATCGAGAACAGCGGCTGCTGGGTCTCGGCGAGATTGCCCACGAGGGCGGGCCAGTAGTTCATCTCGGCATTGATGTTGATGGTGTATTTCGAGTCCCAGGGTGCATTCATCTTGTCGTTCCAGACGCCCTGCAGGTTGGCAGGTTGTCCGCCGGGCTGGCTCGATGAGATCAGTAGGTAGCGACCGTACTGCATCATCAGCGACACCATGTCCATATCCTTCCCACCGGCAAAGGCAGCGAGGCGCTTGTCGGTCTCCAAGGCTGATGCGTCGCTCTTCGGCAGGGTCAGCGAGACGCGGTCGTACTGTTCCTGGTATTTCTTCAGGTGGCTGCTGCGCAGTTGTTCGTAGCGCTTGCCGTGAAGGGTAGCCAGTGAGCGGTCGTTCTTCTGAATGGGATTGCCGCTGATGGTCTGATAGTCCACGTAGTCGGTGGCGGCCACGATGTAGAGCAGGGCCGTCGAGGCATTCCTGACGGTGACGGCCTCTGTCCCGTCCGTCACCTCACCGTCGGCGACCACTTCCACACGGGCTTCTGCCGTCAGTCCGCCGTTGATGCCCTCGTGTGCCGTATTGTGGATGATGGCTGATATCTGGTGCCCGCTCACCGAGCGGCTGGCTTTCAGCGGACAGTCGTAGGACACGTCGAACGACAAGGCCCCCTTCTTCGAGGCTGTCAGACGCACGATGACGGCATTGTCAGCCTGTGAGGCAAAGACGGTGCGCTCGTATCTCACATCTTTATATATATAAGAGGTGGTGCTGAGGGCATTGCCGAGGTTCAGTTCGCGGCGGTAGTTGCTCACGTCCTGATGGCCCAACTTCAGTTTCACGCTGCCCATCGGCAAGTAGCGCATACCGTGCGGGCCCTTGATGAAGTGCTGGTCTATCAGGGCGTGGGCCTCCTTCTCCTTGCCTTCGAAGATGAGTTTCCGCACTTGCGGCAGGTATTCGAGTGATTCCTTCGAGTCGTTGTTGTGGGGCGCGCCGCTCCAGAACGTCTCCTCGTTCAGTTGGATCTCCTCCACGTCCGTCCCGCCGTAGACCATCGCCCCTAAGTGGGAGTTGCCTATCGGCAGTGCCTCCAGCCAGTGCTTGGCCGGCTGACTGTACCATAACTTGTGTTCCTGTCCCATTGTGCCTAACGTGCCGAGCAACAGCATTGCCGTCACCATCCAGCATTTCTTTCCCATTTCCCGTTTCATAAACCTTTATAGTTGATATGTGATTACGCCTCTTCGTTACGTCTCTCTTCGTAACTCGATTGCAAAGATACTATTTTTCCCCCAATCCGCCAAATGCTTCGCCCTATTTCTTTTTCCGTACTCGGAAACGACGTACTTAAATTGCATAGAAAAGACAAAGAAATGACTAATTATTCTTAAATTTCACAAGTTTATGAATCACAAACTTGTGAAATTCCTTCCTTTTCTTTATCTTTGCACTTAAAATCAAGGGATTATGAGGAAAATCTTTGTTTACGGAGTGGCAGTACCCGACTATAATTTCACTGGGCGGAAGGAAGAAACTAAACGGTTGATGGCTAACTTTGAGAATGGTCTAAACTCGATTCTGATATCTCCACGCCGCTACGGAAAGACGTCGCTCGTCGACCATGTCTGTAGGAATCTTGCAGACAAGGAAGTCATCATCGTCAGGCTCGACATCTTTGGATGCAAGACAGAGTATGAATTTTACAATGCGTTGGCAGCAGCCGTCCTGAAACAGACCGCCTCGAAAGTCCAGTTGTGGATGGATGAGGCTCGCGACTTCCTGGCTCGGCTTACACCGAAGATTGGTATTCCTGTGGATCCGTCTTCTGAGATCAGCATCTCGTTGGGAATCACACCAGAGACCCACACGCCTGAAGAGGTGCTTAACCTTGTGGAGACCATTGCCAAACGGAAACGGCGGCATATCGTGATATGTATAGACGAGTTTCAGGAGGTAGGAGAATTTCCCAACACCAAACAAGTGCAGGGTCGGCTCCGTTCTGTCTGGCAGCACCAGCACGAGACCTCGTATTGTCTCTTCGGCAGCAAACGCCATATGATGAGCAAGATGTTTCTCAACCGCAGTATGCCCTTCTACCAGTTCGGCGATCTCATTTGGCTGGAGAAGATACCTACAGCAGACTGGACGGACTATATCGTGAGCCATTTTGCTGAGGCTGGGCGACACATCACGCCGGAACTGACTGAGAGTCTATGTAAGGCAGTTGACGATTACCCCTCCTATGTACAGCAGTTAGCCTCCATCCTGCTGAATCACCTGGAACGGGAAGAGACAGCATCTGCTGATGCACTTGTGGAGGCAGTTGAGGATTTGATTAGGGCCAACGAGGCTCTGTTCATGCAACAGGTAGAACCTCTGACTACTTATCAGATGAATCTGTTGCGTGCTGTTGTTTCTGGCATTCACAGTGGCTTCAGCGAGAAGGCTGTGCGTTCACAGTTCGACCTTGGAAGTCCATCCAATATTGCAAGGCTCCGTCAAGCACTGATAGAAAAAGACCTTATCTATTCGGAGTTGAAGCAACTGTATATCACTGACCCAGTGTTCTCTCTATGGTTTAAAAAGCGGTTTGTCTAAAATCCAAGTGTCGCATTTGTGGGGGCAGATGCCTCTCGGCTATGCCCCCTGTTGCAAGAATAACTATATAATTTTTATGTTTTGTTTTTGCCTACATTGCTTACACTGGAACGTAACTTGTTGAGGTTCAGACTTAATTTTAGTGTAGGCAAATGTAGACAGTGTAAGCAAATCGGGATTTTGGCCTGAAAATGAACTTTTGGCCTCCAAAATCGAGGGCTTTAAACGCCAGCCAGGAGCCTTCTGCCGCTAAATTGGAGGCTCCTGTTGGTTCTAAGGCAATGCTTTAGCGATGTAGGGCGGTTCCCTCCGAATGTCCCATGCCATGGGACAAGTAGTCCCAACCCCTGGGACATTCGGTTAGAAGGCTCTAAAGTCCGAGCGGATGCCGTTCGGAATTCCAAGAAGCCGTCTCGAAATCCCAACAACATTGTTCTCGCTTTTTGATTTGCTTACACTAACTGCATTTGCTTACACTAAAATTGAGTCTGAACCTCAATAAGTTACGCTTCAGTGTAAGCAATGTAGGCAAAAACTAAAAATATAATTTTCCTAACGATAGGTTCATTTAATCGTAGAGTCAACTCTTTGAATGTATGACTTGAAAAATATTACGAGACTGCTCATTTGAAAAAGAAAATGCAAGATTATTTGGCCGTTTCGGAAATATTGTTTATATTTGCAGTCGATTTGCAATTATGACGATATGACGAGAACATTAAGTATTTCCTTGAATGTCCCAGACTCGTACGAGGTTGAGGAACTGGCAAGACAGTTGACCGAATATGGTGAACGCCTTATAGCTCGCCGCAGGCCGAAGCCGGACATGGGAAAACGCTTCAGTCAGCAGTTTCTGCAGGGACTCTCACTGCCTAAGGGCAAGAGTGACAGACAACTTATAGATGAGTATCTGGAAGAAAAGTATGGTATATGAAATTGTTTCTTGATACCAACATATTTCCAGAGTTCATCGAGAGACGGGCAGAGTTTGATTCTGTCTGTCAGATATTGGATGCCATTCACGCCAGCCGCTTTACTGCCTTTATTTCCTCGGGTTGCATCTATACGCTTGCATTCCTTTTTGAACGTAGCCTAAAACGGCAGGACATCCATCGTCCTGAGCTGACTAAACGGCTTCGTGGCTATCTCTCGGAAGTCCTTGAAGTGGCTACGATTGCAGAATTGTCGCACGCCAGTGTTGAAAGTGCCGTCTATGACGAGTCTTTCGATGATATTGAAGACAGTTTTCAGTATCAGTGTGCCATTGAGAATCGTTGCGATTGCTTGATTACTATTAACATAGATGATTTTAAGAATGCCGACCAAGCGAGTCTGGAAATCCTCACTCCCTCAGCATTCGTAGAGAAATATCTGAATGTAGAACCCTCAAAACAATAATTGCATATGGTAAAATAGCAAAGAAACTTAAAAAGACATATACGTTGAAGCGTCCGCTTTGATTCTTGTCATCTGAAAATCGGCAAATTGACAGAGACTATCAAGAGTAAAGTTGACGGTTTGCGCCTGATGGCGTGAGCCTTTACTCGTTTAGGATAGTTAGGTGTTTGCCGATACCTCAGATGACGTAAGCGAAGTAATTTGCTCACGTTTTCTTTTTCTCTTCTTCAAAAAGTAAACAATATCAAAACTATAATATGAATATGAAGAAATTAATCTTGTTGTTATTTCTCAATGTGTTATTTACGTCAAATAGTGTACTAGCAGAGACGTTTGGATATTTGATCGTAGAAGCAAAATGTGGCTATCTTTTTTCTTTTGGTTTCTCCGATAATCCAACAATAACATTTGAAGATGATAATATGATAATCAAATCAAAACTTGATAGCCACATTTTTGAGATTTCTGATGTTAAGGAGTACTATTTTTCAGATATGAAAGTTACTGGGGTTGAGTTTATGCAGGCTGATGAATTGAACATTAATTATGAAGGAAATGATCTAGTTGTCATTGGAAGAGCTCATCCCTCTTCAAAAGTGAAATTGTTCTCTGTAGATGGAAAGGAGTATAAGGGAAATGTATCATTTTCAGATAATAGATTTCGCATAAATCTTAATTCCATGCCGAAGGGAGTATATATAATTTCAATAGATAATGATAGTTTTAAAATCTATAAAAAATGAAGAAAATAGTTATTCTCTGTGCCTGTGTCGTTTTGAGTATTGTATCGAAAGGGCAAAATGTGATGGTTATCGAAAATAAAGATCACACTGCAACCAAATTGTTGGTGGATAAAATACAGCGTGTATATTTTGAGGAAGTAGAGTTTAAATTTGATAAGGGAGAAGTATATCTGCTAATAAGCAGTCAAATACAATTGAATCTTATAAACAACACAGGTAATAGTGTGAATTATAACAGTAGCAATCATTCTGTAGCGAGTGTTAATAATGCAGGTCTTGTTAAAGCATTGAGTAAAGGCACGGCAACAATTACTGCCAAAACGGATGATGGTCTGCAATGCCAATGCGAGGTGGTGGTAAAAGATATTACAGATTTTGTTTCTGCTAAGAGTATTGGTGGATCAATTACTTCAATGAATAATCTTATTCAATATGGAAGCTCATTGAATTGGAGATTTACTAACAATAGTACAGATAGTATTACCTTACGAACAATGCAGTTAATTGATGGAGAAACAGGAACTGAAGGTAATCAGATGAATGTTGATGTGGAAGTATCTGGCGGTTCTTCAGTTTCTTATTCTACAAGAATAGGTCTATTAGGTATCCACGCTCCAGTAACTTGTAGATTTAGGTATGAGTATAAGGGTGTAGAATACTCAACAGATGCTGTATATGAAAATAAATGGCTTTAGTCTTAATAGTTAAGATTACTATAGAGACATTTGAAATGTGAGTTAGTGTAAGAAATTATAATTGAATAAACATATAAATGTGAACTGAATATGAAAGAAAAATTAAAGGTTTTAAAGCTTCTTGTTTTCTGTACCTTATTCTCATTGGGTACAAGTTTAGTTTCTTGTGGCGATGACGATGGGCCAGAAATTGTAGATGGTGTCCGAGTTAACAAAGGACGAAAACTAAAGGAATTGGCTTTTGCTGATCCTAAGTATAAAGAAAGTTCTAAATATCATAAATAGATTACGATCGGAAAACTATAGCATTGTCTTCTCCCCCTTCTATTCTTTCTCCCGAAAGTAAGACCTATTATTATTATCGATTTTCAACAAATGAGAAAGGTATAATTACAAAAATGAATAACTATGTAATGACATATAATGATGAAGGCTATTTGACAAATGTCAAAGGTCCAGAATTGTTTGAACTAGTTTATTATGAAGATGATTTGTATAGTCTGATAAAGACTCTAAATGATAAACAAAGCCAATATGATTGGTATGAAACAGGAGATGGAGATTCTAAACGAGAATTTTGTATATTGAATTTCCCATCAAAGTATGTGGATGAAGTCTATTGGGGCTTGTGTTTTATTGCTATTCAATCAGGGCTTTTTGGCAATCCTCCATCTATATTCAAGGAATTATCATTGAGTAAAACAACGACGGTTCATGTCGAAACGAAGAATGGGAATATAAAAACAGATTTCGTGTTCACATACGAATGAGCGGACCATACGGGGACAGGAGTTCTGTGTGGACTGGGACGGGAGTGCTGTGCGGCTGCTTTCTAAGAAAATGGGTACTACACAAGAGGACATACCAAACTTATGGTATATAAATT
>ERZ842401.4423-NODE-4423-length-16380-cov-9.507565_pt1 | contig 16380 bp, 13 predicted proteins | sample MGYA00521270_ERZ842401 | MGnify/ENA primary metagenome ERZ842401 (study PRJEB31892, sample SAMEA3878208) | bioreactor metagenome | biome: Moose rumen | place: Sweden | collected 2011-10 | study: EMG produced TPA metagenomics assembly of the PRJEB12797 data set...
ATATAACTCAGGACTTAATACAGCAGTTATCCCGCAAGAAATAAATATTATTGCTATGCGTAAAATCATTGCGTTATCCGTAATCTTTTTATGCGCTGTTTCACCGGCATTCTGCACCACTATTGCTCCGGAAAGCTATAACTGGGTGTGGAATGTCGTTGCTGTCCCTCCGCCCGGAGGCTGGAACACAGAACCCGGAATATCCATCAATAGGGCTTTGACTTGGTGCGAGCGCGAAATATCCGAGAGCAGTAACGGCATTGCAGGTCATGATGTCGTCTTTCGGCGGCTCAATGTTTCCGGCGATGTCGAATCTTTCCGTGTCCTGGATCTCAATACTGACAGCAGGACTATAGCTGTGATGAGTTTTGCGGAGCTGTCAGAACTTGATACCGTATTAGTGTCGCGTCTATCCGGCAGCAATATACCCTTAATGCTTGCACGAGGTGAAAGTGTCCAGTTATTGCGTGGAGGCAGACCTGCGGCTAATGTGTTCGCTCTGGATATGTTCCGGGATTACAGGGCTTCAGCCTTCGCACAGTACGCAACGAAGATATACAACCGGGGGAAAAGAATTGCACTTGCTGCGAGCCGTTTCACCGTCAATCAGGAACGTGAAGCCGGGATATGCTATGAACTTCTCGAAAGGGCCGGATTTATGCCGATGCCTTATTGGACTGACGCATCAGTGAAGGATTCATATTATATGCTGTCCGAAGAGATAGAAAGCTACGAGGGAGAAGAAGCCGGAATAGTAATATCTTTTCTCGGAAGTATGGGAGCACGCGAAATCTGGCGTAACTTCATGCGACTGAAAACATCGTGGAAGCTCTGGAACTGTGCAGAACCGAATAATGCCTATCTGTCATGCCGCGGAATGATGTTTGCAGACCAGAATATACAGCTAAGTACTCTCGGAGGATTCATCAACATAAAGAGAATGTTATTGATGACACGTGCTATTCAGGTTGAAGACTATGTAGCAGCAGGAAGAGTTATAACATTGTATGAATGGCTGAAGGGTGCAGTTGAGATGATGCCTCAGCCTGTAGATACTTTACCCAGAAATTTATTGCTCAGGAATTTAGCGAATGTGAAAAATATCCCGTTTGGAAATCAAATCTTGAATATCGCCCCTAATCTTCACAGGCCCGAAGCCCGCGACGTTTATATCGTTGAAGTTCGGGATCGTGAATACTCCGAAGTCGATTTAGTGAGAGTGAACGGACTTATTTACGTCCCGGCATATTAAAAGAAGGAGTGAATTTATCAATGTATTATAAGCTCAAAAAGTTTCAAGTTTTATTAATCGCTTTATTCTGGTTAAGTTTGGCTTTTGCTGTCGTCATTGTAGGAGCTCCGCTTGGAATTGTACTTATGCTTGCAGGTTCATTATTGAGCTTAATTCACGTTGATTTTGTCTATGAACTTTCCGGCTGTATCGTCAGGAGCATGCTTGGCTTTGTTCATTTCGTTACTCGCAAAATCCGAAGGCTCACACACGAAGTTGAACAGTTCAGAGCATAAATTAAACGGGAGGGAGTATCACACAAAACTCTCTCCCAAATTTTTTTTACTCGTCTTCGTCGTCCTCTTCGTCATCATTATAATTTTCATCAGGACAAGGAACGTTATAAGCTATAGCCGTCAGCACAGGAATTACGAGTAATGTCAAAATCGTACTGACTGTTAAGCCCGCCATTATAGTAACAGCCATAGGCCCGAACATTACGTCCCACATCAACGGGAACATCCCTAAAACCGTAGTTAATGCCGACATCGCTACAGGACGTAATCTCGAAATTCCATCTTCAACGATAGCTTCATATTTATCACGGCCGGCCGCAAAATCCGCGCTCACTTGGTCAAGCAACACAATCGAATTTTTCGCCAGCATTCCGACGAGTGAAAGAAGCCCGACAATCGCCATAAAGCTAACGTCCATATTCGCAACCCATAAGCCAATTACAACGCCTATTAAAATTAAAGGTAAAGATATAAATATTATTAATGTCTGACGGAAACCGTTGAATAAAAATACCATTATTGTGAACATGATCAAGATTGCCGCAGGAAAAGCTACTGCCATTCCAGCGATTGACTCATCGGAAAGTTCATGCTCGCCGCCCCACTCAAGAGTATAACCCAAAGGAAGTTTTATAGCTTCAATAGCCGGTTTAATCCTCGCGATCATAGCGTCAACGTTCTCACCAAATTTTACTTCACTCATAGCCGTAATATATTTGCTGCGGTCCCGGTGCATTATTATATTATCTTCAAAGACTGTCTCAAGCTCCGTAAAGACCGTACCCAACGGAACAGATCTGTTTATTGTCGGTGACCACACAAGAAGCGAGCTTAAAAGCGAAATGTTATTGCGTTCTTCCGGAGTGAATGCGGCATATATCGCTAGGGATTTATCACCGTCACGAAAAGCTCCGATCGTCATTCCTGTTGTGGCCATCTGCATAGCATAATTTATTAACGGTCGGCCAAGTCCTAAACTCTGCATTTGATCCTTAAGAATTTTCGGGCGGATTACTTCAACAGGTTCACGCCAATCCATACGTAAAAATTGGGAAAAAGGATCACGCTCCATAATCTCAAGTGCTTGTTTCGCTAATCGTCTCAAAGTGTCGGGGTTCTCCCCGTAAAATCTAAGGCCGATTTTCTCACTCATTCCGCTTCCACGCGCAAATAACCGGCAGTGTCCGCTCAGTTCAGTTATGCTCTCGTCAATATATTTCTGAGTTTCAAGAAGCATTTCACGAGTATATTTAGCGTCCTCCATTTCGACCATTAATTGCGAAAACGCCGTGTTACTCTCAGGCGGTGAATACGTCAACATAAATCTTAAGCTCCCGCCGCCGATAAACTGCGTTACATTTTTAACGCCCGGATGTGATGTGATAAAGTCAACAACTTTTTGCGTGTATTTCTCTTGTGCCGCTAATGAAGTTCCCTCTTGTGCCCATAAATCCACGTTGTAATATGCCGTCTCTGCGTCAGGGAAAAATGACGTTGCTATCGTTGAGAATATAAACATCGAGATAACGAACATTCCTATCACGACAAAAACCGTCAAAATTCTGTGTCGCAAGCATCCTTCAAGTAATGCCCGATATGCCCTGAATAAAAAGCTGTCGTAAGGATCCCCGGCCTTCTTGTTTACTTTGAGCATAACTTTTCCCAGAACAGGAGTAACGACTAAAGCCGCAAACCAGCTCAACATCATGGAAATTCCGACAACCTGAAACAAGCTCCGTAAATATTCACCGGCCTGTGCCTTCGATAATCCAACAGGAGCAAACGCCATTACCGCAATAAATGTTCCGCCGAGCATTGCCCACTTTGAGCCTTCAACTGATTCAGAAGCAGCGTCTTCTATTGTCATTCCTCGTTCAACGCCTACTAACATTCCTTCAGCTACAACGATGCCGTTATCAACGAGTGAGCCAAGAGCAATAATCAAAGCCGATAATGAAATCATCTGAAGAGTTATTCCCATGTAATTCATGATTACGAAAGTTCCGGCAACAGTGATTAAAAGCACCAGGCCAATTATTAAGCCCGAACGTAAGCCCATGAAGACTAAAAGCACTCCGATAACTATAGCGAGCGACTCGAGTAAGTTAATTATAAAATTATTGACGGATTTAGTGACTTGATCCGACTGCATATAAATCTCATTAAGCTCAATTCCAACCGGACGAAACGCCTCTAACTCCTTCAATCTCGCGGAAACAGCACGCCCCATATCTACAACATTTCCGCCCTCAACCGTAGAAATTCCAATTGCAAGCGCAGGACGATTATTAAACTTTAATTTGAAGCTCTGAGGCTCCACATAATCCCTTCTTACTGTCGCAATCTCTCTTAAACGTGTGAGAGTTCCGCCCGTGTCACTTACAACTAAATCATCAATGTCTTCAACGTCTAAAATTGCTCCGGTCGGTGAAATTCGTATATATCTGTCGCCAAGCGTTATATTTCCCGTAGCTGAAAGCGTGTTCTGTTGAGTTAAGGCCGCAAGTAACATAACGGGAGAAATTCCGAGTGCTGACATTCTCGACGCTGAAAACTCTATGTAAATTCCTTCGGTCTGTTCACCAAGAATTTTTACGCTCGCAACTCCAGGAACTAACACTAAATTTTTCTTCAGGAAATCAGCATAATCGTATAACTCTTTCATCGTGTAACCGTCACCGACAAGTGAATAATATTGCCCGTAAACTTCTCCGAAATCGTTATTGACTAATATAGTCGTCCCTGAAGGCATGTAAATTTGCGCGTCATTAACTTTCTGCCTTAACTTATCCCAAATTTGCGGAAGCTCCGTGCTCGTGTATTCGTCCTTAATGTCAACGTAAATTATCGCCATTCCCGGCGTTGAACGTGAACGGATATGCTTAATCTCACCCATTGCTTGAACAGCGTCCTCAATTCTGGCCGTAACTTCCTGCTCAACTTCAGAAGCGCTTGCTCCGGGATATATCGCGCTGATTACAGCAGTCTTAATCGTGAACGAAGGATCCTCAAGTTTGCCAATCTCGACATAAGCCATAACTCCGCCGATTAACGTCATCAAGCACAGGAAAATTACTACCCTGAAACGCTTTATGCTTTCTCTTGCAATGTCCATGCTTAATCCTCCTGATTTCTGACGTTCTGAAAAAATACACGCCCGCCGTTATCGCCATTCGTTAAAGTCATGTCTTTACTCCTCCAGCAGTCTAACTTTCTGGCCCTCATGTAAAAAATATACTCCAGCCGTTACGATTACATCGCCGTTCTTGAGAGTTTTGCCCTCAATCTCAACAGAAGAATCATTACGCATTTGGCCGACATTAACGGGAACTAATGAGACTTGACCGACAGCATAACGCCAGATGAAATTGCTATTGTCCTGATTTTTTATCGCCGTAATCGGAACTAAAAATTTTCCGCTCTCTTTAGCCGGTGATTTATCGCTCACAAAATTCATCTCGACAGTCACGGCCATTCCTGGAAGCGCACGAATTTCTCTTGACGAAGGCATTAACGCCGTAAAAGGGTAAGTGTTCGAAGCTGCGGCCAATGTTCCAATTTCTTTTACTCTTAACGGGAAAACTTTATCGGGCATAGCTTCAAATCTCGCGTTTAAGTTAAAGAGGTCTGAATGTGTCTGCAAATCTCTCAAGCTCCGAATTTCCGTGACAGGCGCGGTGAGTACGTCATTATCCGGGATATTAAACACGATTTCGAGCGCATTCAAATCTTGAAGGCTGAAAATTGTTTGCTTGGCCGTAACATCTTGATAATTTTCTACCGTCCTGTCGGCAATAATCCCGTCAAAAGGTGCTCGCAATTCCGTATCTTTTAAGGCATCACGTACAGATTTCAAGTTTGCATTGGCCGAGTTCACCGCTGATTTGGCAACGTCAAGCTGAGTTTTCGCGCTGTCATATTGCTGTCTGGCTATAACTTTTTGCTTGTATAAATTCTCGTAACGTTTAAAATCAGCCTGAGCATTATTGTACTGAGCTTGTGCCTGAGATAATGCGCTTTGTGCCTGAGATATTCTCGTGTTGAAGTCTCTGGGGTCAAGCGTCGCTAACAATGTTCCTCTCTTTACGCTTGCACCCTTCTCAACGTAAATTCTGCTGAGAGTTCCTGATACTCTGAACGATAAATCCGCACGTTTGCCGCCTTGAACTGTCCCGAAATATCTCCGTGTGAACTCATTGCCTCCGCCTTGAAGCGTAATCGTCCGTACTGGTCTAACAACTTCGGGTTCAGGTTCGGGGGCTTGAGTTTGTCGTAAGGTGTTCAGGCCGTAACATATGCCTGCGATTATGATAATGCCGAGTAAAATTTTAAAGAAGTTTTTCATGAAGTCATCTCCTTTGAAAAAATTTGCGTAATTATTTCACATCGGAGCGTAAAAAGTAATACTCTTACAGCAAAGCATAAAGAAATTCCCCCTTCGAAGCTCAAAGGGGAGAATGAAAAATTTCAAATTATTCTTCGGTGTCTTTTTCGTTCTTCGTACTGAAGTGGAACATTACAATTCCGAGTGGTGGTAAAGTTAACGGCAGTGAGTAAGGCATATTGTGCCAGCCTATCATTTCGGCCTCCATTCCTCCGCAGTTGCCGAGACCGCCTCCGCCGTATTTCGTAGCGTCGCTGTTGAGAATTTCCTTCCAGAAGCCGGCTCTCGGAACTCCAATGCGATAACCGTAACGAGGAACAGGAGTGAAATTCGCGGCACAAAGTATGTATTCGTCGTCGCTCTTGCCCTTACGAAGCCAGGCTACAATACTCTCCTGCCAGTCTGAACAGTCAATCCACTTAAAGCCCTCGTTGCCGAAATCAAGCTCATAGAACGGCGGATATTTCTTGTAAGCATTGTTAAGGTCGCGTACCCAGTCTTGAATGCCTCTAAAATCGTCCTTCTGGAGTAAATGCCATTCAAGCGCGCTGTCATGGTTCCATTCGAGGCCCTGTGCAAATTCTCCGCCCATGAACAATAATTTCTTGCCAGGATGTGCCCACATGTAACCGTAAAGCAAACGCAAATTCGCTCTCTTCTGCCACCAATCGCCGGACATCTTGTTAATCAATGAGCCTTTACCGTGAACAACTTCATCATGAGACAACGGAAGCATAAAGTTTTCGCTGAAAGCATACCAGATTGAGAATGTTAATTGGTTCTGGTGCCAGCTGCGATAAATCGGCTCTAAGCTCATGTAGTCAAGAGTGTCATGCATCCAGCCCATATTCCATTTCATGCCGAAGCCTAAGCCTCCCAAGAATACAGGGCGCGTAACCATCGGCCAATCCGTACTTTCTTCGGCTATCGTCTGAATTGTCCCGAAACGTCCGAATAATTCACTGTTCATGTCGCGAAGGAGAGAGATTGCTTCAAGATTTTCACGTCCGCCGTAAATGTTCGGGATCCACTCGCCATTTTTACGCGAATAATCAAGATATAACATTGAGGCCACTGCGTCGATTCTTAAGCCGTCAGCGTGATACTGATCAATCCAGAATGCCGCCGATGAGATTAAATAGCTTCGTACCTCGTTGCGTCCGTAGTTGAAGATGTAGCTTCCCCAGTCAGGATGATAACCCTTGCGCGGGTCCTCGTGTTCGTAGAGAGCTGTTCCGTCGTAACGTGCAAGTCCGAAGTCGTCAGTCGGGAAATGGCTCGGGACAAAGTCAAGGATTACGGCAATATTTTTCTTGTGGAGCGAGTCGATTAAATACATTAAATCTTCAGGAGTTCCGTAGCGTGCTGTCGGAGCAAAATATCCGAGCGTCTGATAACCCCATGAGCCGTAAAACGGATGTTCCATGATTGGCAAAAATTCCACAGCGTTGAAACCCATATCCTCGCAATATCCTGGAAGTTCTTCTGCCATTTCACGATACGAAAGCGAGAGGCCGTCGTCCCAATGTCTTCGCCATGAGCCAATATGAACCTCGTAAACGCTTAACGGAGCCGACAAGTTCATTTTCTCGCCTCTGTGTTCAAGCCACTCATTATCGCCCCATTGATATTCCGACCAATGCGTAATCGATGAAGTTCTCGGAGGAAGTTCAAATGCGCGTGAGAACGGATCCATTTTCTCTTTTACTTCACCGTGAGAGTTACGAATGCAGAACTTGTACAATTCCCATTTCTGAAGTCCCGGAATGAAGCCTTCCCAAATTCCTGAACCGTCCCAGCGTGCCGCTAAAGGATGAGCTTCAGTGTTCCAGCCGTTGAAATTGCCTACGACACTTACAGCCTGAGCATTCGGAGCCCATACACTGAACGCAACGCCTTCTGCACCGTCCGAAGGATCCGTGAACTTTTGCGCGCCCATCTTCTCGTAAAGATGATAATGCGTGCCCTGCTTGAACAGGAAAATATCATAATCCGTAATCGGTGAAACGCCATGCCTGATATTATCGGCCATAAAGAGATTACCCCCTTGTAAAATTGAATTTGCTGTGTGATTTGGTACGTGTATAAATTTTATGTGATAATCACGCTTAATTCAATTTGTAAAGCCAGTGAATATTTGCGTAAATTTTTTCATCAACAAAATAGAACATGTTATATTTTCTCGACAATAAAATTTCTTCACATAAACTTTTCGTCGTATCGGGCTTGCATTTTCAGGGCAATAAATATTTCGCAATTTCCTCACTGACAATCTTCATTCCCTTCCAGCTCCAATGAGTATCACTAAGCCAGTAAATATCTTTATCGCCGCGTTCAAAGGCTTTTCGCAAAATCGCTTTCGTGTCGATGAAAATATAATTTTTCGGCTGAACTCTTCTCATCTCGTCAAAAAACGGGTTCTCTGGTCGGCCGTGTTTATCTTTAATATACGGGTAATATAAATCGTATTTGTCGACGCACGGCATAAACAAGAGCGTAATATTCTTCTCGGCTAAAAGTTTCGCGGCATTGTTCAAGTTCCTGTTAATTATCTCGGGATTATGAGTTTGTGATAAATAATTCAAGTCCTCGTAATAATGCAGGAATAAATTTTCTTGGCCGGGATTTGTGAAGAGATTTTGCGTGAGCTTATTGATGTAGACGGTGGAGCTTAATTGTTCGGGATGTCTGAGACGGAAAAATATATCCTGTAAAAATTTCGCGTTCGCTTTAATCATAACTGGAGCAAAAATTCCTGTGATATGATTTCTGAAGTCTTCGGCTTTGATATTCTCTTCAAGACATCTTCACGTGAGCTTTTCTCAGTGACAATCTCAATTATTCCTAATCTGCCCTGAACAGAACGTTCAACACTCTCAAGAATTACGGCCTTCGGGCTGAACTCGTCAATTATTCCCGAACTAATCAGCTTGTAAATATCGTTAAGGCAATGGCCCGTCATGCTCACGTTCAAGACTTTCATGCCGAGTTTGTCAGCAAAATAATCCTGATATCCTCCCTGTGAAAAAGAATCCCCGATTGTGATGATGTCAAAATGTCCGGTCGTCGCTGGCGTAAATTTCTCATGATGACGCTGATAATTGGCCGGGCCCGTCAATTCTGAAACCGTGTAAAAACTTCCTAACCTGTTCAAATCACGTTGAATGAAAAATTTCTTCGTGGAAATATGCCAAAGCGAGAGATTTATTACGAGGAAAATATACAGAATTGACGCAAGCGAGATTACATATTTTTTAGCACTCATGATTATTCCTCCTGAATTGGCCTAAAATTGGAAGTAAAGAAAGTCTGAAATTCCCGAAAAGTTCATGAAAGAGATTACAGAAAGGACAAGGATAATTGCTAAACTAAAAGTCCCATGCTTGAATTTTCCTGTTAATTCCTGAGTATTCGGAAAAATCAAGGCCGTCAATATAACAAAGGGAACATAAGCAAAAAATTTCCAGTTCGTAGCTAATGAGCCGAATGAAATCCCGTATGCTCTCAAAAATCCGAGTTGTCCGACTAATTTTGAAGGCAGCATGATATTCTTGACGTACAGCATCGCCGTAATAATTTTCCCAGCCTCATCAAGACTTTCTGACCTGAAGATTACCCAAGCGAACGTAACGCATAAAAACGTAATCAGCCATGAGATTAACGCCGGAATTTTCACATTAAGCCTTCTCCATTGATGATTGACAGCGAGCATGAGGCCGTGAAGAAGTCCCCAGATTATGAACGTTAAGCCTGTTCCGTGCCAAATTCCTGTGAAGAGCATTGCGATAAAAACGTTACGAACTTTCTTGAACTCACCTTCTCGGCTTCCTCCTAATGGAATGTAAATATAATCCCTTATCCATGCCCCTAATGAGATATGCCAGCGTCGCCAGAAATCTATAATGCTCGTTGATTTGTAAGGTGAGTTAAAATTTTCAGGAAGATTTACACCGAACATCAGGCCAATTCCAAGCGCCATATCGCTGTAACCTGAGAAGTCAAAGTATAATTGCATCCCATAGCCAAGAGCCGCCGCCCAAGCCTCAAAGAACGTCAAAATTCCGGCATTAGCGAACAGCTCATTGACACTGAGAGCTATAACATCAGCAATACATACTTTCTTAAACAATCCCAGAATGAAGCGAGTAATCCCCTTTGCAAGATTTTCATAGTCAAGTTCATAACTCAGTGAGAAAGTTTTTGCGTTCATAATCGGCCCTGAAGTTATACACGGGAAAAACGTAACATAGCCTGAATATTCCAGAAGTGATTTTGTTGTGATTGAATTGCGAAAGACTTCAACAAGATAGGCCGTTTGCGTGAAAGTGTAAAATGAAATTCCCAACGGAAGCGAATTAATCAGCTTGAAATATCCCAATAAGCCGAAGTTAAACACGATACCCAAGATTAGCCAGAACTTTTTTGCTGACGATAAATTACACGAACTGCCGGAACTTTTTGCTGATGAATATTTTTTACTCGGCCAATTCCCAGAAAAGCCGCTCGCTGAAATTCTAACACTCACGAAATAATTTACCATGACTGAGATTATTAATAACGGCAGAAATTTCACGCTCAAGCATCCGTAAAATATTAGCGATGAGATTACGAGCAATAACGAAGCAAAGTTTTTATTATAATTGGCCAGTGTGAAGAAGATTACGAGCGTAACGGGAAGAAAGATGTAAATGAATTCGTAACTGTTGAAGAGCATTATGAAGCCTCCTCAACATAACGGACAAAGGGGAAATTACGGGTAATAGTTAGGCGACAAGCGACAAGCGACAAGCGATTATACACTACTTGCATATTTTGTCAAGCTCCTTTGTGAAAAAAATTTAGTTACTTGTGAAAAGTATTATAACATTCAGCATTTAGGGTATAATCAACATTACTTAAAACGTTTTTTTTCATAAGGGAGGAATATAATTTCATGCGCATAAAATTATCTCATGCACTCCTTTTCTCTTTCATGTTTATATTTGCTTTTGCATCACAAACTTTTGCCGCTCAAGCTATCATTATGAACGGTGATGCTCATGTTGGAGAACAAGCCGTGCTTTCCGTCGAAAACTCACAAATTCCGTCTGGAGGCTCGGTTGAATGGTCAGTAAGTCCGACGACCGGGCTTAATCCCGACAGAATTTCACTTCGAGCAGGCGGCCGGGAATGTGCTTTTACTCCGCTCGACACTCACCCAATCAGAGTAATAGCCTCGTTCATTAATCGTGATGGCGATGTTGTCTCAAGCTCAGAAATTTTTGTTAATCCCAAAGAATTCCAGATTGATATTGCCGTCGTAATCGAGAGGCCTTTAACCCTTTGGAACTCAGCAACTCGCTCAAATTATGCCTTAAGCCCGGATATTTTACTCGCAAATTCTCCTGTCAGAATTCGTGCGTCGTTAAATCCTCCGTTCAAAGGTGAGCACTCTTTCAAGTGGGAAGCTGACGCGGCTACAGCTTTACTCAGCCAGGATAAAGACGACATTTTTATTCGACGCGGAACAATCGGAGAAAGTGATATTTCCGTTTCAGCTTTCAATGCTAAGGGCGTAAAACTCGGAAGCGGTGAAAGCAGAGTGAATATTTCTCTTCCTGTGTCGAGATTTAACGAGTCTGCGAATGAGCGTGAGGCTTGGCAGAATTGGCAGAGGTCTCAAGAATTATGGGAGAGCAAGAATTACGCTGAAGCCGTCGAACTTGCTGGACGAGCTATAAACTTAGCACCACGAGATTTAGAGATTTCGCAGGGACTTCGAGCAATGAACACGAATTACGCGAGATTCACGAAAGCCCAGAAATTACGAGATGAAGCAGAAAACTTTAACGCTCAAGGGAAATTTGATGAAGCTCTGAAAAATTTACGTACAGCACAAGTTATCTGGCCTCTTGAGAATGGAGCTGAAATTATCGCTGAGACCGAGAAGAAATACAACGAGCAGAGAGTATTAATTCAGCAGGCTAACTGGTTACGAGACACTGCAAGCGCTTACGACAACGAAAATATGTACGAGGACGCGCTAGAATATTACGCAAAAAGTATCGCCCTCGTCTCATCTGATGCCGTAAAAGACCGAATGGAACGCATAAGAAACCGTTTGACGTTAATCGCCGACGCTGACAGATACGCCGGAGAAGGAAATACTTTAGAACGCGAGGGAAAATTGCAGGAGGCCTTGAACCATTACAGCGCAAGCATAATGAGCAATCCCGACGCAACTTTACGCCAGCATATTGAAGAATTGCAGAGTGTAATATCCCGTCGTGAACGTCAAGCCAACGCCTTAAACCGAGAAGCTCAGGACTTAATGCGCCGCAATAACAATCAGGAAGCCTTGAAGCGTTACACTGAGAGCATGAACGTCTGGCCGACTGACACAGCAGAACAGAGAATTAGACAGCTCAACAGGAACACGAGACTTCCGGCTGATACAGTAATTCGCGGGCCTGAGGATTTCGGAATTGGCACGAGATTAGACGCTCAGAAAATTACTCAAGAAGCCGACGAGTTATATTCACAGGGAAATCTTGACGAGGCTTTAGCTCTTTATCGCAAGGCTAACAATATTGCTCCGTCCGACGAAATGCGAAGATGGATCGTAAGACTTGACGCGGCTGTGAAGGAACGCGACGCAGTGAACAACGCTAACAGGATGATAAACGAAGCAAATTCACTCTTCAAGTCCGGGAAAACTAACGAAGCGATTAATCTTTATCGTGAGAGCTTGAAAGTTCATAAAAATCCTGAAATCGAAGAATTCTTAAGAAAGCAGGCGGCAGGAAATTGAGAATAATCGGATTTTGCAATCTTAAAGGAGGAGTAGGCAAGACTACAGCCTGTCAGAATATCGCTGTGGGATTGGCCAAGCTCGGTAAAAAAGTTGCTGTTGTCGACATGGACCCTCAAAGCAACTTAAGCGCAGGTTTCGGAATTATGCCGTCGCCGTCGGATCCTCAAGTTTTTGATTTGCTCGCTGGAGAAGCCTCTTGGGATGAAATTTTAATTCGCAAAGAGGACGTTGACATAATCCCCAGCTCATTAAATCTCGTGATGGCCGAACTCAATAACAAAGGCCCGTTAAGTCAGGATACGGCTTTGCGCGACGCTGTGAAGAAGATTGACCCGTTCAGATATGATTATGTTCTGATGGACAGCCCGCCTCAATTAGGAATTTTCACGCGTAATGTCCTCACGGCTTGCAGTAAAATCATTGTGCCTATGGACGGAGGATTTTACAGTTTATTGGGCCTGAAACTTTTAGAGACATCATTGCAGATTTTCCGTGAGCGTCTTAATCCTGCGCTTGAAATTTCCGGCGTTCTAATGACGAATTACAACCCGAGAATTTTCATTGCTCGTCAAGTTTTCGAGGATGTCAAGAAGAATTTTCCTGAAGCAGCGTTCGAGAATTATATCCGTCAGAATGTTACTCTCGTTGAAGCCGCAAGTATGGGAATGTCAATTTTCTCTTACGATGCCAAATCCAAAGGTGCCGAATGCTACAAGGCTGTAACTGAAGAGTTCATGAGAAAGTTTGACGCAACAAGTGAGCCTGAAAATCATAATGAGCCTGTGAAAGTTGAGCCGTCAGAGCCGGAAAAATCGGAACCGTCGCCGCTTGAACAGATAATTTCGTCATTGCCCGAAGCTGAGCCTGAACCGGAAAAAGCGCCTGAACCTGAGCAGGTTATTACGGAACTTCCCGAACCGGAACCAGTCCCAGCACCAGAACCAGAGCCTGAGCCAGCGGCCCCACAGCCAAAGTCTGAACCTGTGCAACCCATTCAACCTGTAAAAGAGAAGCCGAAACCTCCGCGCATTGACATTAACACGCTTCCTGAAGGCCCGTTAAAAACTGTGCTTACTATGCTGCCTGAAGAAAAACGGCTAATGTGGTATCAAATGCTTGAACCCATGATGATAACGAAACGAAGACTTAACGTTGATATTCTGCGTGATGACTTCGATGAATCCGACAAGGGCAGATACAATTTCTACATACTCGACGAGGAAGAAGATAATTTGTGGCCTGTAATGCTCAGTGAACAGATTGAAGAGCCGTTGAGATGTGCGCTGAAGATTGACGAAAACGACGGCTGGGCAGAAGTTTATCTATAAGTAAAACGTGAATAATCCCCTTGAGCTTGTTTCGAGGGGGTTAGTTTTCCCAATGAAATACAAAGAAAGAAGGTTTATATCATGAAGAAAGTTTTTGCGTTATTGTTAATCTTAGCTTGCTTCGTAACTCCTCCCGTCTATGCTGCTTCATCGTCATCATCAACAAAAATTACCTGGCAGAAAGTCAAGCTCGATAATGCCGGGACAATCTCAATCCCCAAAAACTGGACTGTCGTTGGCAAAAACCAGAAGATCGACAAGGACAAATACGGGGACGGCACGAATTATCAACAATGCCTAAATGCTGTAGTCAAAACTGATGACCCGAATGATACTTATAACCGTTCACTGCTGGTATTTTCATTTTGGCCTGTTCCTAATGACCTTGACGAAGATGTACTTGAAGCCTTCATAAAGGTAATGGGTGATGAACTTGCGAACCAATACGGCGATATTACTGAACTTGTAAGCATAGGGGATATTGCCGGTGGAAAAATTAAGGCTAAAGCTCTCACCTATGACTTACATATTGGGAAAATTCTTAGCGTTCGACAGAAGATTTCGGCGTTTAATCAGGGGAATAAAATTATATGCACTATCATGACATATTTACCCGACGAAGAATCTCAATGGGAGAGAATGGCCAGGCAAATTTTTGGACGTTGGAAGTTCTAGGAATTTTTATCAGCTGACAATTGAGAAAATCCCCTTCACCGTTTTGATGAGGGGGAAAATTTTTTATCGCTTCCAAGTGAAATTATCCGGGAAAAATATTGCTAGTCTCTGAACGATTAAGCCTGCAAGAATTGACTTGAGAATATCTCCGGGCATCGGCATTAACACGAAATACATTAAGAGTGTTTTAGCTCCAAGCTCATTTTCCAGATAATATTTCGACATGAAATAATAATAGGGAATTCCAAACGCGTAAATCACAGCAATTCCGGCCAATCCTCCAAGTGTCCAAGTTAAAAATTTCGGTGTAAACTTCTCAGCGATATATCCAGCAAGCCAAGCTCCAGGAATGAAGCCGAGAATATATCCGAACGTTGGATTTAGGACAGAGCCGGTGAAAACTGGAAGGCCTATTAAGCCCGCGAAGACGTAAACACAGACTGCTACAGCTCCGAACTTTTTGCCGAGTACAAGCCCGGATAATACGACAAAAAGAGTTTGCAAAGTTAAAGGCAAAAGAGGCGTAGGAATTTTTATGTGAGTTCCGATAGCGATTAATGCCGCGAATAATGCACATAATACTAAATTTTTCGTAGTTGCCATAAACTAATTTTCCTCCGTTCTAATCATGAAGACTTCTCCGCTTCTCAGTGTCTCAATTTCTCCCTTGTCGTTCACAATCACAAGTCCTCCGGAGTCGTCAATTCCTTCAACATGAGCCGTGTGTGAAATATTCCCTTTCATGTAAGTGATATCTTTACCCGTCAGCATTGAGCGTTCACGATAAGCATTGATTAAATCCGGAGCGTCGAGATTTTCTGCGAATGTCATAATGTAATCAGCCGTTCTCGCGCAAAGTTCATCACGTCCGAACGAGATATTATCGTCCTGAAAGATTGCTCCGGCTGACTGTGCAAAATCTCCGGAAAAATTCTTCGTCGTTACGTTTATGCCTATACCTGTTACGACGCTCTCAATCTCGCCGTTCTCGAAATTGCTTACGGCTTCGGTTAATATTCCCGTAATCTTTTTGCCGCGAAAGAGAATATCATTTACCCATTTAATTTTAAGATTTCCGCGAGCTTCTTCGTACAAATCTTCAATTGCAAGACATACGGCGACAGCATCAGCGATCGTTATCATCTGGAATTTCTCAGCTTCAACCTTCGGACGCAAGATTAACGTCATGTAAAGTCCTGTTCCTGCAGGAGATTCAAAGCTGTGGCCTCGTCGTCCGCGACCGGCTGTTTGGTGATTAGCCGCGATTAAAGTTCCGTGTGAGGCTCCGGACATTGCGAGTTTCTTTGCGTAATTGTTGGTTGAGTCGACTTCCCCAAGACAGATTACGCGCGAAATTTTCGTGTCGGGCTTCAAGTGAGAGATTATCCCCTCTTCGGTTAATACGTCGCTGAACTCTTCAAGCATGTAGCCTCTGTTAGTAACAGCTTTAATCTTATGGCCTTCCTTCCTGAGCTGAGCAATAACTTTCCAGACGGCGGCGCGTGAGACGTTGAAACTTTTTGCAAGTTCTTCACCTGAGAGAAATTCGCCCCGTTTAGCTTCTAACATGTGTAAAATTTTGGTCTTCATGATGGCGTTAATGATAAATCAGAAAGCCTAAATTGTAAAACGATAGAATATTTTTCAAGTTTACATTTTGGGCGGGCGGGTGG
>ERZ842401.4424-NODE-4424-length-16376-cov-4.109491_pt1 | contig 16376 bp, 17 predicted proteins | sample MGYA00521270_ERZ842401 | MGnify/ENA primary metagenome ERZ842401 (study PRJEB31892, sample SAMEA3878208) | bioreactor metagenome | biome: Moose rumen | place: Sweden | collected 2011-10 | study: EMG produced TPA metagenomics assembly of the PRJEB12797 data set...
TATATCCTAATTTAGATAGATAATAACCTGCAAATAAACCTGCGGGCCCTGACCCTACAATAATAGGTCTATTATTTAATTTATTAGTTCCCGTTATATTTATTTCATAGTTTTTTTCTATACTTTTTAAAATATCATTTGATTTATTTTTAGATAAAATTATATCTTCATTTGATACTTCAACATCTACTTCGTATATAAATAATAATTCATCTTTATTTCTAGCATCAATACTTTCTTTTATTATTTTATAGTTTATTATATCATTTTCTTTTATTTTTAATTTATAGGCTATTTTTTCTTTTAAATTATTATTATTTATACTAACTTTTACTTGTCTTACTCTTATCATAATTACTCCTTTGAAAAAAAACGAACTTATTTTTATATTTTATATTTACACTTAAGTGTATTATTGGTATACTTAAATTGGAACATTTAATAGTTGAGTGCAACCTCATTCTAATGAATGGATGTGATGCATATGAGTAAAAAAGATTTTTTAATCTTTATTTTACTTACTATCATCCTTTTACTTATAGCATTACTCTTTGTAATACTAAAATAAAAGACGCACCTAACATTTGTTAGGTGCTAAACAAATCAATTTGGAAGCATTCAACAAGCAATATTGAATGTTCCCTTTTTTATTTTATGAAATTTCTTTCATCTACATACATATTAACATATATTTTATTATTTTTCAAGCATATTATATATTTTCTCCAGCTATTATTCCAGATAATGTAGCAAATGTTATATTATAACCACCACATAATCCATCTACGTCTAACAGTTCACCTATTACATATAAATTATTTATTTTTTTAACTTCCATAGTATTTAAATTAATTTCATTTAAATCAAGTCCACCAGAACATACTTGTGAATAATCATATCCTTTAGTATCTTTAATATTAAGTTCAAAATCAATTAAATTTTTATATAAAATATTTTTATCTTTTATTTGTTCTAATATAGTATCTTCTTTTATATTTGATTTTTTTAGTATTACTTTTACTAATTTATAATTTAATAATCCTTCTAACAATTCTATAATTGTTCTATTTACTAATTTATTATTTCTTTCTATTAAGAATGTTTCTATATTATCTACAAAAGGTAAAAAATTAATATGAATTACTTCTTTTTTACCTTTGTTTATTCCTCGAGAAATTATATTACTTAAATTAAATATACATATTCCACTTAAGCCATAATTAGTTAATTGTAATTCACCTATTTCTTCTTTAATAAAATTATTATTTTCATATAAAGATACTTTAGCTTCGCATCTTATTCCATTCCAATCATTAAAATATGATTCACTACCTATAACAGGTGTAAGTGATGGTAGAGGATCAATTATATTTAAATTTAAACTATTAAGTAATTCATAACCTATTCCATCACTACCAGTTTTTGGATAAGCACGACTTCCTGTTGCTATTACTAATTTATCAAATTCTAAATTATTATTTAAAATAAATTTATTATTTTTAAATTCAATGTTTTCTACTAGATAATCAGTAATAACATTAACTTTATTATTTTTAAGTTCTTTTATTAATGCTTCTTTTATACTTAAAGCTGTATTAGAATATGGATAATAATAACCATTTTTTATTTTAGGTATTATTCCAATACTATCATAAAAATCTAGCACTTTATTTATATTTTTTTCAGTTATAAAACTATCTAAATTACTACTAGAATTAAAATTAGATATATCCATATTACTATTAAAATAATTACATCTACCATTACCTGTTAAAAGAAGTTTTTTAAGTAATTTATCATTTCTTTCGATTATTGTAACATTATTATTAATAGATGCTTTTATAGCACATACTACTCCACTTATTCCGCCACCTATTATACCTATTTTCATATAACCACCTAATTAATTATATCAAAATCATATTTATAAATAAATATTTTTATTTCATTTATTTTGTTTATATAACAAATACCTATATATTTCATAAAATATATTAGGTGATTTTATGAATAAAATTAAAACAAATTCTAAAGATATTAAACCTGGTGATACTTTTATTGCACTTAAAGGTTTTAATACTGATGGGCATAAATATATAAAAGAAGCAATTGATAATGGTGCTTCTAAGATAATATGTGAATATGGTAAATATGATGTACCTACTCTAATTGTAGATGATACATTAAAATATTTAAAAGAATATTTATCGAATAATTATAATTTTGATGATTTAAAAATTATAGGTGTTACTGGTACTAATGGTAAAACTACTACAGCCTATTTAATTTCTAATATGTTAACAAATTTAAAAATAAATAATGCTTATATAGGAACTATTGGTTTTTATATAAATTCTAAATATGTAGAAGGTCTAAATAATACAACTCCTGATATTTTAACTTTATATAAATTATTAAAAAAAGCTAAAGATAAAAAATGTAAATATATAGTTATGGAAGTTAGTTCACATTCTTTAGATATGGATAGACTCTATGGTATAAAATTAGATAGTGCGATATTTACTAATCTTACACAAGATCATTTAGATTATCATAAAAGTATGGATAATTATTTAAATTCTAAATTAAAAATAATTGATAAATTAAAAGATAATGGTACGTTAATTATTAATAATGATGATGAATATTCTAAATATTTTGATTTTAAAAATAAAATAACAGTTGGATTTAATAAATCAGATTTTACTATTAAAAATTATCAAACTATAGAAGATGGTACAATAATAGAATTTAATAATTATAAAGTTAAAACTAATTTAAAAGCTAAATTTAATGTAATAAATTATATAGAAGCATTAGCATGTTTAAATAGTTTAGGTTTTAGTATAAAAAATATTATTGATATAACTAAGTATTTAAAATGTCCTGCTGGTCGTATGGAAACAATTAAATATAAAAATAATTATATTATAATAGATTATGCTCATACACCAGATGCCGTAGAAAAAATAATAAAAGCTACTAAAGAATCCTATGATAAAAAAATAATTACTATTATAGGTTGTGGTGGTAATAGAGATAAATCTAAAAGAGAAATAATGGGTGATATTGCAACTTCTAATTCTTTTTATGTTATATTTACTGATGATAATCCAAGAGATGAAGATGAATTAGAAATATTAAATGATATTACTTGTAATTTAAAAAAAGATAATTTTAAAATTATTAAAGACCGAAAAGAAGCTATTTTATATGGACTTAATATACTAGATAATAATATTTTATTAATACTAGGTAAAGGTCATGAAGATTATCAAATTATTAAAGGTACTAAATATCATTTTAGTGATAAAGAAATAGTCCTTGATTATATAGAATATTCTAATTAAATGCTAATTCAACATCAATATCTTGATCACTATATGCTATATATAAAAACAAAATACCACTTATAAATATAAATAATGATCCTATGAAAGAAAGATATGTTAAATTTTTCTTTTTTTCTGTATCACATGGTTTTATTTCTTTTAATGAATTATAAGCATCTTTTAAAAAATAGAAATATACAACTATTAATATTGAAAAAATAAGTATCATTATCTTTCTATATTTTTCTCTACTTACCTTATCATTATATAAAAAATATTTTTTTTCTAAACTATTGGAATAAAAACTAAGTATAATTATTCCAATATATACTATCCAAATAAATTCTTCTATTTTTATATCTTTTAATCTATCATTTATTTCATTCATATTAAATTATATGAAAAAACTAAAGAATTAATCTTTAGTTATTATTTTTTCTAATTAAATTTAAAGTTTTATTACCTACATAGTCAATATATTCTGTATCCATATTTAAAAATTCAGAAATTTGTTTTATATCTTTATTTACTACATTACCAAATAATAATAAATTAATTAACATATCTGTATTAGTCATATTTTTTAAATCAAGAATACTTATAATATTAGATTCAACGTTATTTACTTCTTTTTCTTTTTTTATTTTAATAATATTTTTCTTTTCTTCTTGTAGCTTTAATACTTGTTTTTTTCTATTAATTTTATTTTGAATATTTTCTTTAAATTTTTCATAACTACTAAAACTCAATTCATATAGTATTTCTTCCATTAAAGATTCTTTAATTAATATTTTACCTGATAAAACGTCTGGTACTTTTTTTGTTCCACATTTAAAAATGCGTGCTAATTCTAAATCACTGATTTCATATAATTCTTGATATTCTTTCATAAATGATAAATCATATCTTTTTTCTTCCATATAATTCCTCCTTTTTTATACCGTAGAATGCCTATTTGTTGATTATTATTATATAGAAAATTTTAAAAAAATCAAGAATAAATAAAAAGATTTCATTATTTTTGAAATCTCTATTTATACCAATATACTATTAATATCCATTTTTTTATATAAAATTCTAACTATCGTAATTATTTTTTCTTTTTCATTTATAGTATAAAACATAAGAAAATTATTAATTTTAACACATCTATAATCATATTTTAATTTACCAAATGGCTTATAAACTGATAATCCATAAGGAAATTCTAAAATACTATTTGCTCCATTAATAAAATTTTTAGCTAAGTTTCTAGCAGCAGATGAATTTTTTAAATTGTTAGAAATATAGTAAATGATATCATCCATATCTTTTTTTGCAATAGGTAAAAATTCTAATTTATACATATTTATCCAATAATTTTATTCATACTATCTATTACTTCTTCAGTAGTATATCTTTTATTATTATTCATTTCTAACTCTGCTTCTTTTAATTTTTCATAAATTATTTCATCAAAAGTATTACTTTTTACTTCAAATGGTAATTTTTTTTCTCTTAAAACTGCTTTAATAAACATATTAACAGCAGTAGAAACGTTCATACCAACACTACTGCAAAATTGTTCAAAGTTTTTTTTATCATTCGCATCTACTCTTACATTTAAAGTTAGTGATTCCATAATATCCCTCATTTCTAGTGTAATTGTATTACTATTTTATTGTTTTGTCAATATATTGTATTATATTGTATTACTATTTTTGAAATCTTGATATATTAAGTATTATTCCCATACTACATAAAGTAATAAGTAAACTAGAGCCTCCATATGATAAAAATGGAAGTGTTACCCCAGTAACTGGTATTAATCCTACTACAACCATTAAATTAAGTAATGCTTGAAATGATAAACCAAATGTAATACCAAATGCTAAGAATTTACCAAATGGTTCTTTTGATTTTTTAGCAATTTTCAATGATTTTAAAATTATTATTAAGAATAAACTTGATACTATAAGTATTCCCATAAAACCAAATTCTTCACTTATTATAGAAAATATAAAATCAGTTTGTGGTTCTGGTAAATAGAAATGTTTCTGCCTTGAATTTAGAAAACCATATCCAAATAAGCCTCCTGGACCAATCGCATATAAACTTTGAATTATTTGAAATCCACTACCTAATGGATCACTCCATGGATTTAAAAATGATAATATACGTTTTAATCTATAAGGAGCAACTAATATTAATCCAGTTATTCCAGCTATACCAAGTATTAATAAATATAAAAAGAATTTTAGATTTACTCCTCCAACAAATAATAATCCAATTATTGTAACAATTATAATAAATCCTGTCCCAAAATCTGGTTGCAACATAATAAGTCCAAATATTAATAATGTAATTAAAAGTATTGGTAATACGCCTTTTTTAATATCTTTTAACATTTTTAAATTATTTGCTAAATATTTAGATACGAATATTATTAAAGCAAGTTTAGTTGCTTCACTAGGTTGAATACCAAATGAACCAATACCAAACCAACTTCTACTACCATTTCTTATAGTACCTATTCCTGGTATCAATACAAGAATAAGTAATATAAAACAAATAAATAATATTGTATTTGCTTTTTCATAATATATCTTATAATCTATTTTACTTATAATAATCATTAAAATAATACCAATTATTAAAAATAAAGATTGATTTTTTACAAATTTAAATGGATCATTAAATTTATACTCAGCCCATACATATGAAGCAGAAAATACCATAATAACACCAAATATAGATATTGTTATAATAGCTATTAATAATAAAATATCAAGACTATTTTTTTTCATAACCATACTCCATAATATAAAGCTAACAAAGAACCTATTAATTCTATTATCCAAAATAATTTAACAATATCTCTTTCATTCCATCCTTTTTTTTCAAATGTATGGTGAATTGGTGCCATTAAAAATAATCTTTTTTTAGTTAATTTATAATAATATCTTTGTAGTATTACACTAATAGTTTCAATTATAAATACTATACCTACTAATATAAGTAAAAATTCATGTCTAGATAATATTGCAACTGTACCTAAAGTAGCTCCTAAAGATAAAGAACCTGTATCTCCCATAAATATTTTAGCAGGATTTGCATTAAATACTAAAAATCCTAATAAAGAACCAGATAGTAAAAAACAAAATAATCCTATTTCAATATATCCTTCTAGCCAACCAGTAGCATACATAATTATTCCAAATGTTAAAAATGCTATTACAGAAAGACCAGTTGCTAAACCATCTAAACCATCTGTTAAATTAACAGCATTACTTGAAGCTATTAATATAAATAGTATAAATAATCCATAAAACCAGCCTATATTTAGTTTTAAATGAAGCATATGTATCCAAAGTAATGGTTCATTATCAGCTTTTAAAAATAGATAAAAATAGATAATAGCAATTATAATTTGTAATATTAATTTACCATTTTCAGATAATCCTTTATTATTATTTCTTTTTATTATTAAATAATCATCTATAAAACCTACTAATCCATATGATAAAAAAACAAATATAACTATTATAAAATTATAAGATAAATCTATTTTTTTAGTTAAATATAAAATAGATATAGAAATAATTGTTGATAATATAAATATTAATCCACCCATTGTTGGAGTATGAGATTTATTTCTATGTGCTTCTTCTAAATAAATACTTAATCTTTGATCTATTTTTTTTCTTTTAAGCATTGGTATTAAAATAGAACCAATTATTAAAGATAATATAAAACCTACTAAAAATACTAAAGAAGATTTTGTAATCATTAACATATAATCACCCTAACATAAGTCTTATTGTTTCACCTTCATATATTCTTGTACTACTACTTGGAGTTTGATAAATTACTTTACCATTACCTGTATATTCTACTTTAAATTGTTTTAAATTTTTCATAGCATCAGATAGTTCCATTCCTTCTACTTTTGGAACTGTTGCATATTTTTTATCTAAATAATTATATTTTTTCTCACTAGCTCCTTTTGGTTTTTTTATATTTAAAATATTAATTGAATCATTTAAAATAGCTTTAGCTATAGGAGCCGCAATTGTTCCTCCATATTGAGTAACACCTTTAGCATTATCAACTGCTACATAAACAACTACTTCAGGATCATTAGCAGGTAAAAATCCAATGAAAGAAACAATATAATTTCCTACCATATATTTACCATCTTTTACTTTTTGAGCTGTTCCTGTTTTACCACCTACTCTATATCCATCAATAAAAGCTGTTCTACCAGTTCCATTAGTTACAACACTTTCTAAAGCAAATCTAACTTTATCACTTGTTTCATTAGTTAAAACTTTTCTTACTATTTTAGGACTATTTTCTAATATTATTGAATTTGTTTCTGGTTCATTAATACTTTTAACAATATATGGTTTATATAAATAACCACCATTTATAGCAGCACTAACCGCTGTTATTTGTTGTATAGGTGTTACACTAACTCCTTGCCCAAAAGCTGTTGTAGCAAGTTCAACTGGTCCTACTTGATTTAAACTAAATAATATACCACTTGCTTCTCCATTTAAATCAACTCCTGTTTTTTTACCAAATCCAAATTGATTTATATAATTAAATAATTTATCTGCTCCTAATTTTTGTCCAATTGTAACAAAACCTGGGTTACAAGAATTTTCTACTACTTGTAAATAAGTTTGATCACCATGACCTCCATGTTTCCAACATTTAATTCTAGCATTCTCTACACGAATACTTCCAGAATCATGAAAATGATCATTTTCTAAATCGATTAGTTTTTCTTGAAGTGCAGCCGATAATGAAATTATTTTAAAAGTAGAACCTGGTTCATATGTCATCCATACTGGTAAATTACGATTTATATCTTCTATTTTATAATTATTATATTTACTTGGAGAAAATGTAGGTCTAGATGCGATTGCTAAAATTTCTCCTGTTTTAGGATTCATTGCAATACCTAAAGCTCCATCGGGATTATATTTTGATACAGCATTATCTAATTCTCTTTCTAATGATTGTTGTAATTTATAATTTATAGTTAAAGTCATATTCATACCATCTTGTGGTTTTTCATATTCCTCATCTAGTTCTAATTTATTTCCTTTAGCATCACTAGTATATTTAATTGATCCATATTCTCCTGTTAAATATTTATCATAAGTTAATTCTAATCCACTTAATCCTTGATTATCTATACCAACAAATCCAATAGAATGAGCAAGCATTGTATCATTAGGATAATATCTTTGTGATTCTTTTACTAAATATACTCCATCTAATTTTAATGCATTTATTTTATCAGCTACTTCAAAGCTTAATCTTCTACCTTCTGGATGGACTCTTTCAATAGATGTTCTTTTATTAACATGACTATACATTTCTTCATAAGATACATTTAATATTTTAGATAATTCTTCTGCAACTACTTTTTTATTTTTTATTTGATTTGGTACTAATACTAATGATACAGTTGTTTTATTAGTAGCAAGTACTTCTCCTGTAGAATCATATATTTTACCTCTGTTTGCTTCAATAGGTAAATTTCTATTCCATAAAGAAGCTGCTAATTTATTTAATTTTTTATAACTTATTACTTGTATATAAAAAACTTTACCAATAATAAGTAAAAATAACATTATAATTATAATTCCTACTACTTTTATTCTTATATGAATGTTTTTATAGAACATGTTATCACCAGTAAATTATATGAAAAAAAAGATAAATAATTATCTTTTTTAAAAAAGATATATATAATTTATTTTTAAACATTTTAAAAGTATATTACAACATTTGATTAAATCGATATAAAAAAAGATATAGAATTCTATATCTCAAATTGTGAATTATATAATTCAGCATAAAAACCATTTTTCTTTAATAGTTCTTCATGATTACCTTGTTCAATAATATTACCATCATTCATAACTAATATTAAATCAGCATTTTTAATAGTAGATAATCTATGAGCTATTATAAATGAAGTTCTTCCTTGCATTAATTTATCCATAGCGTTTTGTACTAATTCTTCAGTTCTTGTATCAACATTACTAGTTGCTTCATCAAGTATCAAAAATGGTGCATTTTCTATCATACCACGAGCTATAGTAAGTAATTGTTTTTGTCCTGCTGATATTGAATTATTTTCATTTAAATTAGATTTATATCCTTTAGGTAAAGTTTTAATAAAATGATCTAATCCAACAATTTTACATACTTCTTTTACTTTTTCTTCTGTAATATTTTCTCTATTATAAATAATGTTTTCATTTACTGTTCCTTCAAATACCCATGTATCTTGAAGAACCATTGTAAATAAATCATGAATATTTTCTCTTGTTAGATCTTTTATTGAGACTCCATCAATTATGATATCCCCTTTATTTATTTCATAGAATTTCATAAGTAAATTAACCATTGTAGTTTTACCAGCACCAGTTGGACCTACAATTGCGATTTTTTCTCCTGGATTTACTTTCACATTAAAATTTTTGATAATTGTTTTATCTTCATTATATCCAAAATATACATTTTTAAATTCTATTTTACCTTTTACTTTATCTTTATCTAAATATTTAGTAATATTAGATTCATCATCCATTTCTACTTCATCAGTAAATTCAAATACTCTTTCACTTGCTGCCGCAGTTGATTGAAGCCCGTTTAATCCTTGAGCTATTTGTGATAATGGCGATGTAAATAATCTTACATATGACATAAATGCGACTATAACTCCAAATGAAATAACATCATTCATAGTAAGTAATGCTCCTACTATACAAACAGCTACATATCCTAAATTACCTATAAATCCCATCATTGGCATCATTAGTCCTGATAAGAATTGACTTTTCATATTAGATTCAAATAATTTATCATTTAATTCATCAAATTTTTTATCTGATTCTTCTTTACCATTATATACTTTAACAACATTTAATCCAGAATATATTTCTTCAATATGACCATTTAAATTTCCTAAATTCTTTTGTCTTGCTGTAAAATATTTTTGAGATTTAGATAATACTTTAGCCATAAAGAAAAATCCAAATAAACTTGATACAATAGCTGTTATTGCCATTATATAATTTGTTACAAACATCATTATAATTGTTCCTATAAATAATGTAATTGAAGATACTAAAGTCGCTAATGAATGATTCATAGTTTGAGCTATCATATCAACATCATTTGTAACACGTGACAAGATATCTCCTGATTTATTATTATCAAAATATTTAAGTGGTAATTTATTAATCTTTTTAGATATTTTGGTTCTTAATTTTTTAGCAAACTTATTTGAAACAGTAGTCATTATTATTTGTTCTATATATGTAAATAAAGAACTTAGTAGATATAAACATAATAAGAATAATGTTATTTGTTTTATTTTGTTTATATTTATAGATGGTTCTATTACCTTTTTTACATTATCTGGTAATTTATCAATATTTTTATACAATGTATCTGTATCACTATTTTTATCTAATGAACTCATAATAAGTAAAAAATCTATTTGTTCACTAGAAGTTATTTTAATATTATTAATTTCAATATCTTTAAATAAAACTTTTTTTATAGAATTAGGAAATTTAATATTTTTAAAATTATTAGATAATAAACCAGATATTGTTTTTAAAAATTCTTGTTTTTCTTTTGATGTTATTTTTGTATTTTGATAAGTACTATCTGGTAATATAATATCAAGTATATTACTTGGAAGATTATTTAATGATTGAATTAATTCATTTGAATTATTATTGTTTAAAAAATCATTAAATTTTGTTTTATCTTCTGTTTTAATATCATTAGATATTAAAATTGTATTTATAGTTTCTTTATCTAATTTAATAGCTAAAATATCTTTAATTCTTTTATTAGTTTCTTCACTTTTAAAATTATTTGTTGTTAATGTAGTTAGTTTTTCTAAATTATTAGTATTTATGACTAATCCTTTAGTTATTTCATTTGTTAAATCTTTTAATTTATTAGGTGCAAAAATAGATAAAACTGATCCTAAAGCTGCTAAAATAAGGGATATTAAAACTAAACTTTTAAAAGTATTTAATTCTTTTATTAATCTTTTAATAGCTTCTTTAAAATTTTTAGCTTTTTCTGGTACCCCTCTTACTGGTCCATGTCTTCTTGGAGTAGTTCTTTTTTCATTATTCATCTTATAACTCCTCCTCTCCTAGTTGTGATAAAGCAATTTGTTTATATACTTCACAATTTTTAAGTAATTCTCTATGAGTACCCATACCGACACATTCTCCATTATCTAATACGATAATTTTATCAGCATTCATAATTGTACCAATTCTTTGGGCAACTATTAAACTAGTTGTATCTTTTGTATATTTTTTTAATTCACGTCTTAAAATTGAATCAGTTTTATAATCTAAAGCACTAAAAGAATCATCAAAAATATATATTTCAGGAGTTCTTGCAATAGCACGTGCAATTGCTAAACGTTGTTTTTGACCACCTGATACATTAGTTCCTCCACTTGCAATGTGAGATTCATATTTTTTATCCATTTTTAAAACAAAATCTTCTGCTTGCGCTATTTTAATAGCTTCTTCTATTTGCTTTTTAGTTTTTTCTTTACCATTATCACCATATTTAACATTTGATGAAACAGTACCATCAAACATTACGGCTTTTTGAGGAACATAACCGATTTTATTATGTAAAAAACTTAATTTATAATCTTTTACATTTACACCATCTATTAATATTTCTCCATCAGTTACATCATAGAATCTTGGTACCAAATTAATTAAAGTACTTTTTCCACTACCAGTTGATCCTATAAATGCAACTGTTTCTCCTTTGTTTGCTTTAAATGATATATCTTTTATAATATATTCTTCTGCATCTGGATATTTAAATGATACATTCTTAAATTCAACAACACCTTTTAAATTAGTTGTATCTTTTGTAATATTTCCATCTTTTATTGTAATTTCACTATCTAATACTTCATTAATACGTTTTGCTGATACACTTGCTCTTGGAAGTAACATAAATATCATTGCTAACATTAAAAATGACATAATAACTTGCATAGCATAAGAAGAAAATACAATCATATCACTAAATATTGGTAATTTATCTACTAAAGATGCATCTTTTACTAAATAAGCACCTATAAAATAAATAGAAAGTGTTAATGAATATAAAACTAAATACATAACAGGAGACATAATAGCAAATGTTTTTTGATTAAACAATTGTTGATTAGTTAATTTATTATTTACTTCTTCAAATTTATTTTCTTGATATTTTTCAGCATTAAAAGCTCTTATTACCCTAATACCAATAAGATTTTCTCTTGTTACTCCATTTATTCTATCAGTTAATTTTTGAACAATTTTAAATTTAGGTACTACAATTGCTGTTAAAATAGAAATTACAGTAAGAAGAACTATTACAGCAATAGCGGTTGCTAAACTCCATGTAAAACTTTTTCCTACTATTTTTGTAATTGCCCATATAGCTGTTATAGGAGCTTTTATAAGTAATTGAAGCCCCATTCCAATAAACATTTCTATTTGAGTTATATCATTAGTTGTTCTAGTTATTAAACTATTAATTGAAAATTGTTTTACTTCGGATGTTGCTAAATTTTCTACTTTTGTAAATAATTTTTTTCTTAATTTTTTAGAAAAACCTGATGATAGATTAGCAATTAAATATCCAACTATTATGGATGATACTAAACTGCCAAAAGCACATAATAACATAAACCCACCATTATATAATATATCATTCATACTGCTTCCTTCAGTTTGTACTAACTTAGTAATTTCTGACATATAATCTGGCATCTTAAGTTCTAACCATACTTGTATAAATATTAACATAAAACTTATAAATATTAATATATATTGTTTTTTAGTAAAATTTTTTAATAATTTCAGCATTATATCACCTTTACCCAACACAAAACATTTTACCAAAATAGTATATGTAAGTCAATTTAAAATGTTTAAAAAAAAAAGAGTTTAACTCTATTTATTTAAAATAATTTCATTATTGTTAATACCTTGATTATTAAATCTTTCAATACCTAAGGAATTTATATAAGTTATACCTAACATAAAAATTATAAATAAGATCATAAATTTACTTTTTGCCATTTCTTTAACATTATTAATTATCATACTATCACTCCTTAACTGATTTTATTATATTACAAACAGTTGTTCGTGTCAATACTTTTTATGAAAAAATGTTCGACTTTACACTTTAAAAAAAATAAGGGTACAAATACCCTTATTTAAAACAAATTCCTTCTTCTATAAATCTTATATTCATTCCAATATATCTACCTAATGTTATTATCATTTTAAATAATATTTCAATTATAGGTAAAATAAATGGAATAAATATTATTATTAAAATTGTGATTATTAATTGCTTATACTTCTTTAAAGTGAGCATATCTTTCCTGTTTGAATTCTTCTAACAGCACTTCCTAAACTTCTACCTAAATCTAGTAAAAGACTAGCGCCTCTTAAAATATTTCCAAGCATAGTTGCGGTAAAGGCTCCACCTACTATTTTTTGTAATTCAGTATTTTCTAATTTCTTCATTATTTGCACGCTAATGGACGAACATATCCATCTACTAATCCTATTATAAATGATATACCAGCCGCAATCGCAAATCCAATTCCAATATGAAATGCTCCACCATTAATTTGTTTTAATTCTTCATTATTTAATTTTTTCATAAATTCTCCTTTCTTTTATTTCAAAAATAGAACTTACAGATTATATTCTAACTAATACTATAATTCTTGCGATTATTCTTATTATTCTTCTTAACATAATATCACCCTTCTTTTATATTTTAGGAGATGTTTTAGATACATCATTTATTATTTTTCCATTTTTAATTTCAATATATCTATCAAATAAATCTAAATTATTATTTCTATGTGATACTACAATAATAATTTTATCTTGATATCTTTTAAATATATTTTTTAATATTTTTCTTTCTAAATCGATATCCATTTCACTAAATATTTCATCTAATACTAATATTTTAAAATTATTTAGTAGTGATCTTGCTAAAACAATTCTTGATTTTTGACCTCCACTTAAATTAAATCCATTTTCTTCTATAATCATATTTAAATTATAATTAATAAAATCAATATTAGTATCTTTTATAACTTTTCTTATTCTTTTATCAGTTATATTTCTATTTAGGGTTAAATTATTATAGATAGTATCTGAAAATAATACTTCATTTTGTGATACATATGTAATATTTTTATCTATTTCATATTTGCTTATTTTATTGATATCTATATTATCAATAAATATTTTATCATTATCTATTTGATAGTATTTTTTTAGTATTTTTAATATTGTACTTTTACCACTACCACTATCACCCATTATCATTATTTTTTGATTACTATTAATATTTAAATTTATATTATTTAAAGTATTAGAAATATTATCATAACTATAGTTTACATTTTTTATTTTAATATAATAAATTATGATATATTGTTTTTTGTTTTTTAGTTATTAATATTTCATTAATACGTTCATATGATAATTTAGAATCTTTTATATCTTTATTTAAATCAACTATATTATTAATTGGTGATATATAAAGCACATATAAATAAGAGAATGTGATTAAATTACCTATATTAATAATATTATTCAATACTAATAAACTACCAATAAATATTAAAAGACAATTACCTAATTCATTTATTATATTTTTAAAAAATTCTTCTAAGTTATATGTTTTTTCATAATAATAAGTATCTATAATGTTTTTATTATTTAATTTTTGATATTTATCTATTATTTTTTCTTCTATTCCTAATCCTTTTATTGTTTCAAATCCATTTATATTTTCTACTATATAGGAATTTATACTTGCTTTTTCTTCCTTTAATATTTTTAATTTATATAATATTTTTTTATTAAATATAATTATAATAAATAAGTAGAATAATAAAATAAAACTAGAAATACTAAACAATAATAAATTTATTTTTATTAAAAATATCATTGTAAATAACATAAGTGATAAATCTAATACAATAGTAACAATTAATTTAATAATCGTATTAATAGTGGTATTTAGATCATTAAATCTAGTTATAACTTCACCTGTAGTCCTATTTTTGAAATATTCATAAGGAAGTGAAATTATTTTAGAAAATATTTCATTTGTTAAATCTTGATTAATTTTCATATGTATTTTAAGTAATATTTTATTTCTTAAAAAATCCAATATATTTTTAAATACATATATAAATATGAACAAATAAAATATTTTGAAAAGAAGACTTTTATTTAAATTATTTATTATTTGTTCTGTATAAAAAGATGTAATAATTGAAAGTATCGTTATTATAAAAGATAATATTACTATTTTTATAAAAGTAGTTTTATATTTTTTTAATATATTTAATGTAAACTGGTTATAGGATGTATGATTACTAAAAGAAAGTATTTTACTCTTCTTATGAAAAATTATTACAATATTATTAAATATATTATAAAATTCATTAAAACTTATTTTTTTAATCCTACTAGCTGGATCAGCAATTAATATTTTTTCTTTTTTATAATTTATTTCATATATTACAATATAATGATTAAAAGATTTATTAATAGTAACAAAAGCAATACAAGGTAATTTGATATTATCAAGATTATCTACTTTATATCCACATGCATCTAAGCCTATATATTTTGCTGTTTCTATTAAATTATAAGCACTCACTCCATTTTTATTAGTATGGGTTAAATCACGAAGTTTTTCAAGTGGAACATAACCTTTATAATACTTTATAATCATGGAAAGTGAAGCAACTCCACAATCTTTTAAATCAAGCTGATTTACAAACGGATATTTCTGCATAATTTCACCTCCTCAATATTATCTTTCTACATCGAAGAGATAAATTCCTACTAAATTTTAAAAAAAATTAAAATTTTTTAAAATTTTTTTAATTTAATATATAAGTAGTTCTAAATATTCTAGGATCACTACAATATTCCATAATAA
>ERZ842401.4425-NODE-4425-length-16374-cov-10.413935_pt1 | contig 16374 bp, 1 predicted proteins | sample MGYA00521270_ERZ842401 | MGnify/ENA primary metagenome ERZ842401 (study PRJEB31892, sample SAMEA3878208) | bioreactor metagenome | biome: Moose rumen | place: Sweden | collected 2011-10 | study: EMG produced TPA metagenomics assembly of the PRJEB12797 data set...
CCCAATCCCCAATCACCAATCCCCAATCCCCAACCCCCAATCCCCATTAACCATATTTTAACTCATTTATTTTCATTATTTTATTTAATATTTAAAATTTAATTAAATTAAGCTCAGCACTTAAAAGTCATCTCTTTCTTCTTGTTCTTCTTCCTCTTCTTTTTCTTCTTCAGGAATATTATTTGGCTCTTCAATTTTGTTTCCTTCTTCGGTTTTAATATCACTATTAGTGTTAATTTCTGCTTCACCTTCTTTTTCTTCAACCTTTTCCTTTTCTTTTTTCTTATCTTTATCTATAATCTTATTTAAAATACTATCTCCATCTAATACATTATATAAATCCCAAGCATTTCCTATCATTATTTCCTGTGGACAAATAACAAATAATTCATTATCTTTTTCATCATTATCAGCAATTTCTTTACTCCAGAATTCATTTTTTCCAATATGTAAGTTTAATGCCAAATCTGATTTAATATCTATTTCTTGTCTTGAACCTGCTATATATCTTGATATTAATCTTCTTAAAGCAAATGTAAAATCTTTTTTATTAATTATTTTTTTTTCGTTTTCAATTTTTTTGAAATAATCTAAGACAAATTTTTTGCTTTCCTCGGATAATACTAAAGTATAATCATCAAGTAAATTTTTACTAATTTGTGGCCAACATAAAGCTTCAAAATATTCAAATATTGAAACAAGACTATTAACAGTAAATATTTTTTCATTCATAAATTCTTCTTTGCATCTTTTTAATAATTCAACAAGCTCTTTATTTAAAACAATATAATTTGGAAGCTTATCTATAATATCAATTATTAATATATCTTGATTATAATTTTCTTTGATGATTTCATTCATAAGTATTTGTAAAGAAGAGAATACTTCATTGTAAACTTTAACAGAATTAATTTTTAAGAGTTCTCCCAAAGATTGTTTTTCATCTTCAGATAAAGGCTTTTGATTGTATTTATCATTATAATTAGTTAAAATTGAACTATGATCACTACCTCTAAATCCTTCATACATATATGTCACAAATTTAATAACACCTGGTTTAAATCTTTTCAATCCTGGTAAAATTAATTTTCCAAGTTCTTCTTCAATATAATCATAATTATATGTTATATCATTATAATTTTTATATTGAATATTATTATCTTTACCTTTTTGGAAAATATTCCTCATTGAACTACTTGAAATAAGTCCTTCTAAATCTTTATAAATTTTATCATTTATATTTATTATTTCATCTTTTGTTGCTTCTTGAATATTTATTTCTTGTTCTAATTGAGATACATAACTATTAAGAATACCATTCATATTATTTTTAGATATGATTAAATTTAATAAAGCATTTTGCCAATCTATCATTTGTTGATATGCTGAAGCTAAAAACATACCGCCATCTATATCTCCATAATCGACTAAATAGAAACAAATTGGAAGATCTTCTTTCATATCTAAATATTGTTGTTTTTCATGTTCTCGAAGTATTCTACATTTATATTGAACACATTTTTTTTTGATTTTGTCCCAACTTTTTATGAAGGGTTGGACATAATCTTGAATAAATTCTTGGTTTGTATTTATCATTGAATTTTGATTAATTTCATTATATTTGTCAATTATATTATTAATTTCATCTTTGAATATTAATTTTTTCCCATCTTCTCTACTTATGTTATATGAATATATTTGTATTAGCATATTTGTTAATTTATTTATATTATCCAAATTACTCATGTTAATTGCATTTTGTGTTAAATCTTCATCTTTTTTTATTAATAGATTTATCAAAGTATAATTTTTTTCATTTTCTTTAGATGATTGGAATTTATTAACAAAAGAATCATAATTTTCAATTTTTGATACAGTAAAGTATTGTATATCAGGATATTTATTTTGGTCATATATTGAAGGGTCATAATTACCTAAAATTATTTCTTTCATACTATTAGGATCAAATACAAGTAATTCATTGTTAATTTTTTGGTAATTTTTATTCAAATTATCTATATTCTCTTTATTAGATAAAATATTCATTATATAACTATTAACAGCTTTTTCAAATGCTGATAATTCTTCAACTGTATTTACTGATTTTAAATTGCAAATGAACTCATTCATCTTTTCAAAGATCATATTTAAAAATACTTGAATATTTTCAACTCCTTTATCTTTTAATAAATTATTTAGCATTTCCCAATTTTTTAACATAATACCAAATAAAGTATGTGGGAATAAATTCTCTACTAAATATGCACTCATTTGATCTTTTTTAATATTGTCTAAAATATAACAACCAAGTATATATGAATATAAAATGAAATTCAAAATTCTAAAAGTAATAATATTCATATCTCTAATATCAGAATTTCTTTCAAAATCATTAATTTCATAATCTTTAATAATACCTTTTATTGGTTTAGGAACATTTTTATCGACATAATTTACTTTAAATTGATCTATGGTATTAAAAACAAATGAACCAACCCAATCAGGATGTCTCCAATAATTACATAATTTATCATATTCAGCTTGGTCATAAAATACTCTAACATCTTTCTTTGTGCACATATGCTGCAAACCTCCAATAGTATGCCCTTTAGGGCATTTATCTTGAGCCATTGGGAAAGTACATGGTTTTACCTCATATAAGAATCCACAATCTTTACATACATAATATCCCATATCTAATTTTTTCTCTAATTTTTCCTTTAATATATTATATGATTTCAAAAATTCATTTGCTAAAGGAAAAGAGCCGGGAATAAAATTATTATTAATGAAATTTGAAGCATTATTTTTAAGAATTTCATTATAAAAGCATTTTTGGTTATTTATTTGTGAATTAAATATAAATCTTAAAGAATAAAGTAAAATTTCAAATTCATTTTGAGTTAATGGCTTTTCAGAAATTTTTTTAACTATTTTTTCTTCATATAATTTATTATCCATTAAATACTTATATAATTTTTTTCCTTCTTCTCCCATCTTTAATTTCTTAGATGAAGAATCATATAAACTTTTCATTTTTTTGATTATATCATTTTTAATTTTTCCATCATATAAATATGATATAATTTTATTGACATAAAAGCAATAATATACATCAAAGTTATTATTAATATTATCAAAATTAAATTCATTATTTTTTTCTAAATTAAAAACTAAATTTTTATATTCTTCTCCAGGATTTGAAGTTATGAAACTTTCTTTAAAAATATATTTTGCATTATTTTTTTCTTTTTCTAATTCTTCTTTCAATTCTTTATATATAACAACTTCTTTATTTGCAAAATCAAATCCTTGGAATTGTTCAAAGTTTTCAAATTTTTTGCAATATAATCTCCAGAAATAAATATTTCTGACATTTCTGATATTTTTATTTTGTACATCATCTTTATCACCAAATACTGCATTAATTTCTTGCCAGTTGCAATTATCTTTATATTTGAAATTTATTTCTACATAATAATAACAATAAGTTTTTATATAAGCTATAGCAAACATTTTTAATAAATTGTTATCATTATTCTCTTTATGTTCGTATAAATATTGAATTGCTTTTTTTAAATAAGATAATGATAATTTTAATAATAATGCTTCACAACATTTAGCATCATATTTATTTTTATGTTTTTGTAATATGGTTGAGAAATAAGATTGACATTGGCCTTCGAAAAAGTATAATAATATTTCGCTGAATTCTGGAGTTTTTATATTTTTACATATATCTATTACAGCTCTAAATTTTTTTAATTTATCTATGTTTAAATTCATGAAATTATTAATGCAATCCTTGTCTATTTCTTCTTCTGATTTTTTTCCTTTTTTACTAGGAACTTCCGGCTTAATATCTTTAAGTGTTTCAGATAGAAATATTTTTGATTTTATTAATAAAGATTTATTCTGGAAAAAGTGAGTTAATAATTTAATTCTTATATCTTCTTCATAAATATTTCTATATTGTGACCTAAATATGAAAAATAAAAGATTTATATAATATTCATTTTTTTCCTTAAATGATTCTTCAAATATATTTAATAAATCTAAAATTAAATTATATAATTTTTCGAAATTCTCTGAATAAAATTGCTCTGATTGCTTTAATAAATTATCTATTATTCTCTCATAATTTATTTCAAATTGCTCATGATTTGATTTATATGCCTCATCTATTTTTATAATACTTCTTATATTATATAATTCTTTGCTAAATAAAAAGAACTTTTTATTTATTTTTTGTAATGATGCTTCAATTGAAGTCAATGAATATAAATATTCGAAAAATTTAGCTTTGTCTTTTTTAATTAATTCAATACTAAATAATAAAATTGCTTTTATTAAAGATTCCATTAAATTAAAGAAATTTATATTCACAATTTCAGTATAATTTTTATTTCTTTCAGAAATTTCGTATTTTATATTTCCTTCTTCTAATATTTTAGTGATTAAATCCTCAATATTTTCGCAATATCTACTTATTTCAATATAGATATCTAAAAATGCTTTTATTTCATTAATATAAACTTGTGTAAACATTAATATTTTAATAAATTCATTCAATGAACCATCAAAATCATAATGATGATTATGATTATTGCTTAATTTTATTTTTATTATTAATTTCAAGAAATTTACCAATTTTTCATTTAATAAATAATTTACATTATTTTTCTCTGAATAATTTACAATATAATATCTTAAATAATCTTCTATAAGCATCAATTTCAATTCAGCATTATTCTGATTAAAAATAGCTTTGAAAATTTCATATTTATTATTTATTTCTGTTTTAATATTTTCCTCGAATCTAATAATTTTATCTGTATAATCTTTTATTGCATCCTGTTCATTTTCTTTTTTTAAAACTTTTCTTAAAGAATATTCGACATCAATCAAATTATTTTCTTTTTTATTTATTATATCACTTGTTACATATTTTATAATTAAATCGAAATAAGGCTTGCTTTTTGGTATTTTAAAATCATTATGAATATTGACATTATTCCCATTTATTTTCACTTTAAGTGCTGGTCTAAAAGTGAATTTAGTTGTATCAAAAACTTTATTAATTAAACTTTGGAAATATTCATTTTGTAAAACTAATTCATATTTTGGATTACATAAAATTTGATTTAGAACATTTTCTCTATATGAAAATAATATTATTTTAAGTAAATATGTGCAAAAATAAGTGCTTAGCTTAGTTCCAATAACTTCAAATATATCAATATCATTCATTTCCATATTATCACTGACAAAAATATCTTTCACGACTCCCTTAATAGTTTTTCCTTGTTTCTTGAGATTATTCAAAATTAATTCTTTAATTTTCTCGTTGCCAATAATTTTTTCTGCTATTTTCTTAGTATAATTTTTCCTATTCAAATCTTTAGTTTCAAAAAATATTGTATAATTTAAATAATTCAAAGTTGTAAATATTTTATTTTCAATAAAGTGCGATTTAGATAAATATTCTTGAGCTAATTCTTCACTTTTCTTCTCCATTATTTTTAGAATATTCAAATTTTCTTTTCCTTCTAAATTATCTATGAAAATTTGGTTATATTCATCATTTATAAAAGGAATTAAATCAGGCTCTTTCTTTAATTCTATTCCTTTTTGAAGTCTTTGCTTATGTATTGTAAATATAATTAATTTTTCTTTTAATTTTGGATTTTCTTTTTCAAAAACTGAGATAATATGATTAATTGAGTTTATAATAAACAAATCTTTTTCAGTAAATCTTATTATTAATAATTTGTATTTATCATGCTCGATAAATTCTTGCAATTTTTGAATTACATTATCATTCATTTTAAATGAATCACTCATTATATTTAGAACATTTTGAGAATTAAATGCTCCATATTCATTTTCTATCTGTTTATCTCCTTCTAAAATATTTTCAGTAACTTTACTAAAAGTATATATAACATTTCTTTTTGAAGGAAGCTTTTTGAAATAAGAATCGAAATTATCATATTTACAAGTTTTATAAATTTCTAATACATCATCATTATATTTTTTATATTGTTGAGGTAAATTAGAATGTAACATTGATGCAATTATATCTTGGCAAAAAGTAGGAACTATTTTTTTAAATACCTCTTTTATTATATTTTCTTCATATTTAACTAAATCATCTTTTTCAATAGCTTCATTATTCTTTTTATTTTTCATATCATTCTTTATTTTAAATATAAGGCTTTGTATTTGATGCTCTTTACAGTTAACTAATAATTTTTCTAAATCTATTTTCAAATTCTCATTATTATTGAAAGTTGAAATTAATTCTAGATAGCTAAAAATTTTTTTTGAAATTTCAATATCTTTTTCATCTAAAAGCATATTATAATTAACTATATGCTTTTCGAATCTATTTAAGAAAGGTGGATCCAAAGTTAATTTTTTAATTTGTTCTCTATTAACGATAACAATTACATGAAAATCTTTATTTACTTCAGAAGATACCTTAGCATATTCAAATGCAATTCTTGCAAATTTTTTTTCTCCCATAACAGTAAAGTTTTGATTGAATAAATCATATAAAGAAGGATATATTATATCCAAATCTCTTAATATTAAAACATTATCAGTTTCCATAATATATTTTACTTTATTTAAAATTTCTTCAGTATATTTTCCTGATTTTTTATCATATGAATATTTGCTACCTACTAATTCTATATATTGCTTATTCATATTTTTAAGCAAATACTTAACAATATCACTTCCATTATTTCCATCAGAAATAAGCATCAAATATCTGCTATTAGGATCTGTAACATTTTTTTTAATTGCATCTAAAACAGAAAAGCTTTTATTTAAATCAACAGTATTATCATATTTATTTTTATATCTATTTTTAAAGAATTCAAAAATTTTTTCATTTTTATCTAAACCTCCGAAATTTCTATGTAAAGCTTGTATTCCTATTTCAGTCAAAATTTTATTATTATTATCTGCTAATTCTTCTTTATTTTTCATTAATTCTCTCATTGCTGTTTTTATAAGATTATAAAAATCTCTGTTACCATGAAAATCTTTTTGTTCTGAGATACCATTTTGTCTATACAAAATATAATCATTATAAGTTCCTGCAAGAGCATTAAAGAAATCATTATATTTTATTGCTAAATTAGTATCTAATGCTCTAGCAATGGCCAAAGCTGTATCTTTTAAATCATCAATATCGTAATCTGTAATTGATAAATTTAAAGCTCTATTTATTTTTGCAGCATCTAATCTCCAATTTGATATACCTAAAAATGGGACAGAATCTTCTGTGTCTTTTTCTAATAGATAATGAATTACTTTTAATGGATTATTACTTGATCTTTCTGCCAATCCCATTTCATCAAAGAATACTAAATTTATATTTTTATTTTTAACATCTTCTTGTTTTTTAATCTCTTTATTATCTTTATCTTTTTTTCCTTCTTTATTATCATTTTCTTCTTTTTTATCATTTTCTTCTTTCTTTTCTTCTTCTTTCTTTTCTTCTTTTTCATTTTCTTCTTTATCTTTTTTTTCTTTTTTTTCTTCTAATTTTTTTTTCTTATTTTTTATCCTATTTTTAGCATTTAAGGCTTTTTTAAATACTTGCTTTATTCCCTTTGCTGTACTTGTTTCAGAGCCTTGATAATAATATCTATATAATTTTCCCTTTTTTTTAAAGATTTCTTTTTCTGAATATTCACCTTTTAAAGTATTATATAAAATTTGGAAACTTAAAGATTTTCCTGTTCCTGGTTTACCAACAATAATAAGAGGGACAGTATTATCAATACAACAAAAGGTTGTGAATAAATTTTCTCTTAGAGCTCTATTAAGTGCAATACCTTTTTCTTTTTCTATTGTCATTTCCTTGGTAAGTTTTTCAACTTCTTGTTCAGGGAAATATAAAAATCTTCTTTCTTTGAAAAAAATATCTAATTTTTTAGCTAAATCAGCTCTATAAGCTTTATCATTTAATCGTAAATAATAACATAAATATAAAGTCATATTCAAACTTAATTTCATTTTTTTCTTTGCACTATACATATTTTTAGAATCTAAATTTTTAATGAAATATTCCAAAAATATTCCAAATCTTCTGATTTCTCTCATACTGACTGATGATTTATCATATTTTTCTCTTATAAAATCATGACATATAACTATACTATCAATAATATTATTTCTTATTTCTTTCAAGTCATCTTCCTTAATATCACCAATAATTTTATTCTTTTTAATTTTATCTAATATTGATATAATTGTATTCATTATATATTTTTTTTCATCTGCTGCTTGTAAAGAGCCAAAATCAAATATGAAATTAAGTAATGAATGAGGAAGAGGGTTAACTGTGTATACTAAATTATTTAATTTATTTTTTTCTTTCAAATTATAATAAACTAAACCACTTTCTCTCATTTTTTTAGTGAGAACACGATAAGGATTACAAGCTCCTAAAAATACAAAGTTTTTATTTATTTTTTTTCCTAAATAAGTATGATTACACATTATTTCAGTTATTAAACCTAAAGAATTACAAGTATTTATTTCATCAAAGAAAATCCAAGTTGTTTCGTTTTGTCTTCCATCATGTTCTACTTCTGATGTGACTTTTTCAATAAATTTAATAATTTTTTTATCTGTTGTACCAGCATGAATTTGCAGTGTTTTCCAATATCGTTTTCCTTTTCCATACAAAGTTGCAAGCATTTCTAATAATTTTGTTTTTCCTACTCCAGTTTCTCCCATGAGTATAACTGGGATTTTTGCTTCAATATTTAATAATATTCTTACCATTTTAATAAAATTATCAGATACAAATATATAATTTCCCAAATTTTCACATATATTTTTAATATCTTTTTCTTGAAGAGTATCTAAAGAAAATAATTTTTTTATTTGGTCTATAAATTGCTCATGTTGCATATTCTTATAATCTACTAGCTCTTCTTTTATTTTTTGATTTTGATTTTGACTGTTCCATAACTCCCTTAAATCTTGATATTCCTTATCATTTTTATTGTTATTCGAAATTATACTAATAGAACCTCCATCTTTATTAAAGAAAACTAAACTCGGCTTTATTAATTCAAATGAAAATACTTGTGTTTTACCTTTTTCATCTGCTAAAATATTTATTTCTTCTTCTTTCATTTTAGCATCATCATAATTACCAAATATTTCCATTGCTTTTTCTTGTCTCAATAATACAGTATCAAAAGGTGATTTTGTAAAGACTTTTGTTAAGTCTATAAAATTCTTTATTATATTAACTCTTGCTTTTGATATTACATCAGGATTCATTGCCATTGAATAATCAAGGAAAACATTTTTTGTGAATTTTGTAAATTGAACAGCTAATATTTTAATAAAATTCATTTTTTGGTAATAATTTTGATTTTCGGCAGTAAAATATTTATTAATTATGTTCTCACATTCTTTAGCGGATTTATTAATTGGTGCAGTTAAATCAATATTTTCTCTTCCTATTCTTTTACTGTCATAAAATGATAAAACTTCAGCTACAATTGATATATTTGATTCCTCAATTATATTTACATTTTCTTCTAATCTTAATGGTCTTAATTCGTTTATTTCAATCTTTTTGAATAATCCTAAAATTTTATATTTTTTATCGAATTTACAAAATCCATTAGGTATTTCAATCAAAATATGTATATCATATCCTAAATAATATACTTTTTCATTAGAATCTAAATATCTCAGAATTAATAATTTGAATAATATTTCATTCATTAAATCATCATTATCAGTTTCAGATAAATCTAAATGCAAATAAGTCGTTTTACCTTTTTGTAAGTTAAGTTCTAAATTTATCAAATTATTAATGACATAATCTCTATTAATTGTTCCACCTATTGGTAAATATTTATAATTTCCACCAGTTTCTTTTACTTTGTAAATTATTTCTGTTGTTTTACCAAATCCAGAAAATTTTGAAGAATATACTTCGACATTATCAAATATTTTATTTTTATTATCTGGATTTAATAAATATGAATCACTTAATATATTTTTTTCTAAGATTAGTTTTTCTAAGTCTCTTACTAAACCAGAATTTACCTTTTCATAAATAAAGAATAAATAAGAATTTATTCTTCCTTTTTTATAACGATATAATTCCTTTAATGTTTTAACTAAATTGTTTGTAGCAGAAAGGTCTAAACATTCCATGTTGCATATTAAAAATAAAGTAGGTGTTTCGCAAAAGAATGCCCTATATAAAAATGCTCTGATTTGTTCAGATGATGTATCTTCATTACAAATTAATAAAGTATTTATAATTGGAGCATTCCCAGTCAAATTAAGATAAATATTTAGAATATTATTAATTAAATCAGAACTTGTACTTTGTGCTGATTTTGTTTTTCTATATAATCCAGGACTTAGTTCATTCACAGGTAATACTTGGTTTCTCTTATATATTTCATCTAAATTAATATTATTAAATCTGAACATTTTTTCCAAAAAAGAATTTATATTTTCTAATAAAGAAGGTCTTTCATCATATTTATAATCAATATCAGTATCTGTTATTTGATTTAATGTAACCGAATTAAGTAGATGTGAAATATCAACATTTTTATTTTTTATATTTTCATATAATTGTATAAATTGTTTTCCATAGAATAATCTTAATAAAGAGAAATTCTGAAATCCATTTTTTATTGAATCTCTGAAATTTTTGTTTTTTATCCTATAATTTTTCATTAATTTTTGCAAATTTAAATTCTCTCTTTGGTTATATGCTTCAGAGTCTTTTATTTCCAAAGTTAATCCATTTAAATCTGGATATCCTGCTTTTAATAAACTATTTAATGTTTTTGTTAACTTATTCAAATCATCAATTAATTGAATATATTTTTTGCTCAACATTGACTTATCTAATATATTATTATCAGGATTTTCATTATTAGTATTATTATTTGAAGTCGTATTTGACAATAATAATTTATTCCTTATTTCTTCTAATTGATTTTCTGATTGTTGCACATTATTACCATTTTTATTTTTATATTCTAATTTAAACGTGAATAATTCAGTTTTTTCATCTTTATATAAATATAAAGTTGATTCTTTGAGTAAACTTCCTATTTTTTGAATTGTCATTTCTGGGTTTTCTCCATATGATTCAAAAAGTTGAATTATTTCTCCATATGAACTCAAATAGTTTTGTAATTGTATATCTATCTGTTTTTCTTTATAAAAATATTCCTTAAATATTTTTAATAAATCTTCATCAGTTTTAATTTTCTTATCTTCCATTAATTTATTAATGAAAGAAAAAACATTGATAAGATTATCAATATCAGACGTTTGTAATTCAGAAGTTTCACTTTCATCTATAAATTCATTTAAATTTCTTATTTCTAAATTTGAGTTTTTAATTGTTTTAATAAAAATAATAGCATCCTCTTTACCTAATAATAATTCATAGAATTTTGTCAAAGTAGTTTCATTATTAATATCATATTCATATTTTTGAAGTAAGCTTAAACCAATTTTTATTTCTTCTCCACTTACTTCACTTGAATTAATTGATTCATAAGTCTGTTTAAATTTATCTATAAAATCTGTTTTTTCAATAGTTTTAATTTTATCAAAGGATTCTATGAAATAAATTATACTTTGAAGCAGTTTACCTATTTTTTCCTTGTTTGCAAAATTAATTAAATCATTTAATAATTCTTTTTTAATATATTCTTCTTTATTTAAATCAGCGAATTCATTGATCATAAATTTGATTTCTTTGCTCATATCATTACTTTTATTTTGAGTTTCTTTTAAAATATCTTTAACATTATTAATCTCAAAGAATGGCTCTCTAGTTTCTTTTTGATTTATAATTTTGGTACAAGTTTCTTTATATTCTTTAATTGAATCATTAAAAATTTCTTCTTCACTTTTTTCTAAACTTTCATTATTTTTTTTAATATTATATATAGCCATAAAAAAGCAAGAATCTTTATATTTTAAATTTTTACTTTCTTCAAGCCTATCTTCGAAATCATAAAATTCATCATCATCAAAAAATCTATTTATATTCTTTAATTCGGATATTTTCTTTTTCTTGTATTCAACTAATTTTTTATTTATTAATTTTATTTCTTCTTTTTTCGAATTGCTGAAAAATGTATTAAAATAATCATAAAGTTTTTCAATTTCACTAAATTTAACTCTACAAACTTCAACATCTATTTTAAGACCTTTTAAAATTTCTATTGGATCTTCACCTTCATTTGAAAATATAGATTCAAATTTTTTTGTGAATTCTTCCTCATCTATTAAATTATTAATCAAATCAAAAGTAACTTCATGTTTTTTTATTTCATTAAATATTTTGTATTTTATAACATAAGATTCATTAAGATATTTTCCTTCTGATATATTTGCATTTCTATATAAGTCTCCACATTTTTCAAAAAAAAGTTTAAACAGTAAAAATCTTTCATTTTTTCCTTTTTGATAAAAATCTTCCTTTGTCATAATAAGTTTATTCATTTGATCGAGAACATATAAACAGAATTCATCATTAGGTGAATTTAAAAGTAAAAATATCAAGGATTCTGCACTATTTTTTCTTTGTTTATTTTGATTTAAGAAAAAATTGATGATAAAATATTTAATTTGATAAACTAAAAGTTTCATATTTTCAGATTTGAATAAATGGAAATAATATTTTGAAGTAAAATCATAATTTATTTCTAATAAATCAATATTATATTTTAAATCTAATCTATTATCAAAATTGACTAAAAGCCATTCATCTATTGTTTCAAATAATACTTTTTCGTTTTCTTTTGCCTCATCTAATATTGTATAAATTAATTTGCTTGCTACTCCATTAATTAATAATGTAAAATCTCGATCTATTTTTTTTTGAGGAAAAATTTCAAATATAGATTTTAAATCAGTTATTCTTTTCATCTGTTCAAGTAATATTTTTTGAAAAAGTCTTTGGGTATTATTATCACTAGCAGAAAATAAATCAAATAATCTATTATTTCTAATGATATTTATATTTTCTAAATATTCTTTATCATCATTATTTCTCTTAGTAATTGGTATATATTTAAATATTTCTGGATCTCTGTGTTTACTTTTTATATAAGTAGGACTATAATAATATATATCTTGTGTCATAATGAAATTAAATATTTGAGCACTACTCATTATATTATTTTTAATTAAATTCAAACCTTTAGAATGAACATTTTTATAAAAAGTATTAATTAAATTTATACCTTTTGTATCTTTCTTTATTAAAGGTACAAAATTATGAAACTTGCATAATTCATTTAAATCTTTAAAAACAGTATAATTCATTAGAGTTTCAAATATTTCTTCAACATTTATTATTTTATATTTTTTTTCAGATGATTTATTCACAATGTCATTAACCAAGACAAATATATCATTTATATCATATTTTTCATTTGGAAATTCTAATTTAATTGGATATAATCTAGAGTCCATTAATAATAGAATATTAATATTATCTTTTATAAAATTTAATGTTGCAATTAAACCCTTTTGAAGAGTGATGACAAATTCTATTTCTTTTTTAGTATTTGCAACTGATAATAAAATTTTTTGGAACGTTAAGTAATCTTCATTTTTATCAAATATTGATTTTATATCATTTAAATTTATTTTTTGTTTATTTTTTAAATCTAAAATACTCCTACAAAAATTAGGACCATTTGTTCCTGAAAAAAATTTATTCAAATATTTTGGATTTGAATTAAAAAATATCAATACAATTAACTGAATAATTTCATCTTTTTTCTTTGAAATAATTTTGTCGATATCTTCATCAGTAGGATAATATTCAGAATCAATTTTCTTTTTTAATTTTATATCCCAATTATCCGTGCTTTTTATTTCAATTTCATATTTTGCGCATAATTTGAGAACTCTGAAAAAATTGTTTCCACTGATTTTAGCATTATTCTCTTTTGAAATTCTATTCATTATTGCCTTAGTTAAACTTTTTTTTAATTTTTCACAAAAAATATCATCTCTTTTATAAAAATAGTCCAAATATTCTTCTAAAATAGAATTCATATCAGTAAAAGGAAAATCATCATATGTATCATATTTTATATTATTTAAATAAAAAAAATTTTCAATATTGTTTGTGTCTAATACTCCATTATATTCTGTTTTATTTTTTTTTATTGTTACTGATAATTTTCTTATTGGTTTATCATTAGAAAGTTGGAATAAAAAGAAATAATTAGAAACACCTCTATCATTTTCATATTGTTCTTTTGAAATTAAGTTTACTTTATAATTTGTATAAATATTGCTAAAAAGATTACTTTCATCAACATATGTCGCTAAACTTGCTGTTTTATATTGTATATCAGTTAAAGTCAATGAAAAAAATATATTAAAAGGAAGATTCAATAAATCACTTTTTTCAAGACTTTTAAATGAAAAAAACTTCTTTTTTTCACTTGTTCCAACATTTTGATCTTTTTTTTCATTTATTGGTCCAATTAATTTGTTAATGAAATCATCATTTTTTTTAACCTTTCCATCTCCAACCTTTTTTCTTTCATTAATATTATCTGTTTTTGGATTTAAATCAGAATATGAAGAATCATTTATCTTTGTTGCTCTTCTAATATTTGGTTCTTGAAAAATATTATCAATATTATCATCAATATTATTATCAATATTTTTATTTACCTTTTGTTCAGTTTTATTTATAAAAGTTTTAATAATATCTTTTTCCTCTATTTTAATATCATTCATTTCATCAATATTTTTTTCAGTTAAATTTTCCAATTTTAAATTGCGTTTTTCTAAAAATTTTATTATATCTTCTTTTTTACTTTCTTTGCTTAAATTTATTTCCTTATTATCATCTTTTTCTTTTTCCTTAATTTCTTGTATCTTTATTTCATCCTCTTTTTTATCTTTTTCCTTATTATCTTCAGTTTTCTTCTTAATATTTTCTGGAACGATATTATCTTGGTTGGCTTTTGGTTCTTCAGGCTTTTCCTTTGATATTTCAGTTTTTGTTGTTACAACTGTTTCTTCAGGCTTGGATTGAGCCTTTTGTTCAGACAGAAATTTTTTTAATTTTTCTTTTTCTTCTTTGGAGATTTCGTTTAATTTTTCTATTTCTGTCTCAATTAAAGATAGTAAGGCTTGACCATCTAATTTCCAATCTTTCAGAGTGGTTTCAGAAAAATTTAGTTTATTTTTTAAAAACTTTGCCACATCTTCCTTACTGCTTTTATTATCTATTTTTAATTCACCTTCGCTTGATTGATTATTACTTTCTTTTATAAATTTTATCAATTTTTCTTTTTCTTGACTGGAGGTATTTTCAAAATTATTTATATCCTCATCTGTTAAATCAAAAAGGGCATCCCCTCCTAATTCTTGTTCTCTTACATAAGAAATAGCCTCATCAGAAAAATTTAATTTTATTTTTAAAAACTTACAAATATCTTCCAAATTACTTTGGCGGTTTATTTTTATTTCTTCTTCTTTATCAGTATTTTGTTCCTTTTGGTCCTTTCCTTCTTCTATTTTTGAAGATTGTTTTTTTATAAATGCTTTTAGATTCTCTTTTTGCTCTGGAGTAATATCTGTTATATCATCTATTTCATGATCTTCTAAATCAAATAAAGATTCACCATCTAAGCCTAAATCATCAATTATATTTTGAGAAAATTTTAAACTTAATTTTAAAAATTTTGATACTTCTTCCGAACTACTTTTTCTTGAGATAGAAATTTCTTCTTCTGGTGGCTTAAGTGTTTTAAAATATTCAATATATTTAATTAATCTCTTTCTCTGCCCATATTTAAGTCCCATCGTTTTCATCGTTTCTTCATTTAATTCTAAAAGTTTTGAACCATCTAATGAATTTAATTCTCCTTTAAAATCAATTTTTTTCTCAAAAAAATTTTTGACTTCTTCACTACTTGAATTAGGATAAAGTTCTATATCTATTTTTATTTCTTTAAATTTGTCTATATTTTTAGACACTTCCTTAGTTATTCTTATAGCAGGGCCTATTTTAAATCCTATTGCTTTTAATTCTTCTTTAGTTGTTAATGGTAATATATCTCCTGTTAAATATTCACTTAAAATTAAATTTTTGATTTCTTCTTTTTTTTCTAAAATTGTATAGAAATATTCTGCAACTTCTTCTTTTGTTGATGATTCTGATAGTGGAAAATTACTATTAAACATTATATATATTTTATTAAAATAAGTAATTATATATTAATTTTAAACTATTTAAGATAAAACTAATTTTTTTAAATAAATTTTAAATAACAAAGAATGAATAATGGGGATTGGGGATTGGGGATT
>ERZ842401.4426-NODE-4426-length-16374-cov-3.473926_pt1 | contig 16374 bp, 20 predicted proteins | sample MGYA00521270_ERZ842401 | MGnify/ENA primary metagenome ERZ842401 (study PRJEB31892, sample SAMEA3878208) | bioreactor metagenome | biome: Moose rumen | place: Sweden | collected 2011-10 | study: EMG produced TPA metagenomics assembly of the PRJEB12797 data set...
TTGCAGCACATGGGACATCGTGACGGCATCCGCTATAAGGAGCACGTTCATGAGATGAAGGGTAACTTCCAGATGGGTAACTTCGACAAGTATAAGAAGGGTGACGGTGCCATCGAGATCGTTCAGCGCACGCTGGAGACCTATCTTGGTAACTGTATCGAACCTATCGATCCCGTAAGCATCTACAAGTCTCTGTGGGGCTCTGATGTCACCAAGGGCGAAGCCCTGAAGAACGTGCCTTGGGTGAAGCGCATCTGCGGCTACATCATGGCACAGTTGGGTGAGAATATGTTCAAGGTAATGTGGACGGCCAAGCACGACCCCACTAACACCACGCTCACCTCGAAGTGGTTCAATGGTTTCTGCACCATCGAGGATGCAGAGATCGCAGCTGGTGCCATGGCAGTTGAAGAGGGTAACCTCTACTATCTGCCTGAGACTTTCACCGCTGAAAATACCGAAGACCTTCTGAAGGACTTCTATTGGGGTATCGCCGGTGGCTGGAATGGTGCCAACGATAAACTGAAGAATCAGAAGCTGAAGCTCTTCATGCATGTGAAGACAAAGCACTTCTACGAGGAAGCCTACCAGCACAACCATGGTGCACTGCCCTACAACGAGCAGTACATTAAGGCTCACTTGGATGGTGTGCCCAACGTGGAGTTCGTTGGTTTGACTAACGTACCTGAGAACTATCTGTGCTTGACTCCTAAGAACAATATCCTTGCTCTCTGGAACCAGCGCACCGATGATGAAACCTTCCTCGTGAAGGAGTCGAAGACTTCTCACTACGATGTTGACTTCCTGGCCAACATGTTCTATGGTCAGCAGTACCTTTCTATCAACAAGGAGCAGCTCTGCGTAGCCCGCTACGACGAGGACGAAGTTCCTGCTGATAACAACAACGACGAGCCTGAGACAATCACCGTCTCGAAGAGCGACGTGACTGTCGGCTTCACCAAGGCTGTTGACAATGCCACCATGGGACAGGAGTATGCCGGTCAGGTGGCCACCACCAATCCCGCTGGTAAGACTGTGACCTACACATCGTCTGACCAGACTGTTGCTACTGTCAACGCATCGACAGGTGCTGTGACGCTGGTTGGTGCAGGTACCACGCTCATCACTGCCTCGTTCGCAGGTGACGATACCCACAACGCTGCTTCTGGCAGCTATTCACTGACTGTTGCAGCTGCTGCACAGCAGGGTGACGGTTAATCTCTTAATCAGGGCGGCGGTATTGGATTAAAGGCCTCGGGCCGCCGCCCATATATATGAATCAAAATTGTAAATCAGTAAATCGTAAAATACATTATGGCTGATCCTGTAACACCAACACCGAAAGTACGTTGCGCTAACGATGCCGCCCTCTATGACGACATCGAGTTCTGCATGGGCAACAAATCACTGCCTGGCACGCGCAATCATGCCTACTATATCCCACGTCGCGAAATCGTGACGTTCCCTCGTCCGGCTACATCGCCTGCAAGTCTGGAAGATGTTGCCGTGATTCCCAGCACCTCTCCGTTTGAACTGGTCGCTGATAAGAAGTGGCACCGCATCGACCTCGTTCCCAATGAGAGCGAGCCAGAATGTGAGAACCAGGGCTCGTATGGCTCGAAGACCATCAACAACAAGATCACGCTCGTTCTTCCTGGTACTGGTAAGAAGGTCTCTGGCCTGATTTCCAACCTGAACAACGATGACGTGGTGTTCCTCGTTCCGATGGCCGATGGTAAGTGCCGCCTGTTCGGTTCTCCTGCATACCAGGCAGAGCTCTCATTGAAGCAGACCTTTGGAAAGACTGCTACTGACGCCAACAACACCACTATCGAGGTGAGTGTTACTGACGAGTACGCTGCTCCTTTCTATGAGGGCGTCATTGAGACCGCTTATGGCGACATCAACGGTGCCACCGATGAGTTGGCAACAAGCTAAGAAACTCATATCCATATGGTTTAATAGTGACCGTGGGGCGGTCTCACGTATTGTCGTGAGCCGTCCCATATTTAATAAATACGAATATGATAGATCCGAAATTTACAGAGAAGATTGCCAGATGGTTGCAAAGTGACCATAAGAGCGATGAGATGATTCAGCAGGGTGCCAAGTTGCTACTCCAGCTGAACAACGACCGTGCTATGTACCAGCGTATCATACGCCGTCCGCAACGTGAACTTTCCTTCCTGGAATATAAGCTGCGTCGGTTCCTGCAGCTCCGTCAGGACGGGCACACCATCAAGGATGTGGTGAAGATGGATCGTGAGATTACCGACCAGATAGCTGCTGCAGCTGGTACGATTGATACGGGCGGAACACTCCCCATGGTAGTTCCTACTGTGGGCTCTGGTCCTGACTCACTGCCTTCTTATGTACGCAAGGGCATCCGTCCTGATCACGACCGTCTGCCCGACAATATCAAGGCTCTATGGCCTAAAAATGCCGAGCGATGGAAGAAAATCAAGGAGGCCTTCGAGACCTGCAAGGGTCTGACAGAGCCATGCGACCGCTATGAGTACCTGAAGGTGCTCAAAGAGACCTGGTATAAATACAAGGAAGACATGGCCCGTTACGATGAGTACCGGCTGACCGCTGACAGCAAGGCCAATGGTGCAGCTGCACCTTCCCTTACTCCTGAACAGGAGAAAGAGCTGGCCAATGCAGACAGCTATATCTCAAAGAACCTTCCTCAGCTCAAAGAGGATATTGTTGCTGCGATGCAGAACGGATATTCCGATGAGGAAGCAAAGAAAATCAGTGCACGTATTGCCCGCATCCAGCAGCGCGTCGACATTCTTCTGAAGAATGGCCGCACGTTCTCGCCTGAGCGCATCGAGCAGCTGCATGCCTGCAGTATCAAGCTAACACCTGAGGATAATGAGCAAGGGCAAGAGTCCAAGTGATATCCTGCGTCCCATGGCCACGCACCCGTTGCAGTCGCATCTGGGGCGTGGCCTTCACACGTTGGGACTGCTGGGCTGGATCCTGGAACAGACTGGCCCTGCAGACGTCTATGTTTCGACATTCTCAACGAGTGATGCTTTCCTCAGAGGTTTCTACAACCTGAAAAAGAAAGGCCTGGTACTGAAGTCTGTGCTTCTGGCCGACCTGAAGGCCTCGAAGAAAACCTACCGGCTTTACAAGGAGATGCAGCAGAACTTTGATGCCGTTTACCTCTCGCAGAACCACTCGAAGGTGGTACTGGTGCAGAACGATCGGTGGACGGTGACAGTCATCAGCTCACAGAACCAGACCTATGGCGACCGCGCTGAATGTACGCTGGTCACCACATCCCAGGAGGTTTTCTATCAGCAATACTGCGGCTTCCGTGAACTCGTGGACAACAACTCACTACTGCTCAATGGACTATTCCAGCGACTTACTGACCAAAATACAAGACCTCTCCAGTCATTTGACTCCCCCAGTGGAGATTTCAGCATTGTTGGATGTTGATGAAAAGGAGCTGCTGGATGACTTGAACACTCCGGGCCATCCTGCTCGTCGTGCCTTCATGAAAGGATACTCTGAGACAGCGCTTAAACTCCGCAAGCAGAACCTCGACCTGGTGGATGCCGGTAGCCCTGCTGCCGACGAAGCCTGTAGGGGCTACCTGAAACGAATGATCCGTGACATTGACTTATGAGCCTACCAGTAAATATAGACGAATACAGCGAATACCTGCCGCAAGACAGTTCAGAACTACGCAGTCAGCTGGTGCCTGAAGACACCATCATGCGCGTGGAACGTCTGCGTGAACTGAGCGCCTACTGGCGCTCCTACCCCAGCACTTCACCCAAGGAACTGGTGAACCGCTGTATGCAGCTGTTCAAGGTGGGCAAGAGCCAGGCGTATGACGATATCCATATCCTGAAGATACTCATTGGTAACCTCGAAGCCACCACCAAGGAGTTTGCACGATGGCGTGTAAACCAGATGATCGAGGAAGACCGCACCGCCGCACGACGCGACGGTGACTGGCGTGCTGTGGCATCGATGCAGAAAAACTATATCCTGAACAATCAGACTGACAAACCCGATACGCCAGACATGGCCTTCGATAAAATTGTACCGCTGCAGCTGGAGCCTACTGATGATCCTAGCGTGCTGGGCATCAAGGCTCCAAAGAACCTGAGGGCACGGCGCGACAAACTCATCCGACAGTATTCACGCGACGAGGAGTTTGATTCATACGAGGAAGTTCCGACCGATGACAAGGAGGAAAAGTGATGGCAGAGAAGCAGAAACAATACTTCAACGATGCACAGCTCTACCCACTCTTTATGTCGCCACGCGACTTCGTGGGTGAGATGGGACGTGGTACCGGTAAGGGCCTTATCGATGCCACACGCCTGATGCAGGTGTTCCAGTATATGCCTGGCAGCTGCACAGGCTTCGTCTCTCCTTCCTATAAGAAATGTCTTACGAACACGCTGCCCTCACTCCTGGTACACTGGGAGCGATGGGGCTATAAGCGTGACGTTCACTATACCGTAGGCAAAAAGCCTTGGAAGGCGCTGAAATGGAAAGACCCCATCTTCACGCCGCAGAACTGGGAGAATTGCATCGGCTTCTACAACGGCAGCGTATGCCAGATTATCTCCCAGGATCGCGAGGGTGCCAGTAATGGTCTCTCGCTCGATCATATCCTCATAGACGAAGCAAAGTTCGTGGACTATGAGAAACTGAAGAATGAGACGTTCCAAACAAACCGTGGCAACGAGATGTACTTCTCGAAATGCCATCTTCACCATGGACTGACCATCACCTGCGACACGGCAACCACAAAGAAAGGTTCCTGGTTCATGCAGATGGAGAGCAAGATGAACAAAGAGCTGGTGAAGGTCATCGAGGGACTGGTGTATTTGAAATGGCAGTACCGGCAGCGCATGAAAGCCAATCCTGAACGCCATAAATACTATCAGGATGAAATAAAGAAACTGGAACGTGACCTGTTCCTGCTCCGGAAAAACTGTCTGCTCTATTGCAGGTTCTCATCCATCTACAACATTGCTGTACTTGGTGAGGACTTCATCAGACGTATGAAGCGTGACCTGCCGGCATTGACGTTTGCCACCTCTATCATGTGTAAGCACATCGGCATCCTGCGCGATGGCTTTTATGGTTCCCTGCGCGAGAGCATCAACTTATATACGGCTCCCAACACTTCAAAGATGTCACTCGAGATCGTGGGCGAATTGGAGGATGACTGTCGCCTCGATGCCGACTGCGATCCCAATGCCCCCCTGGTGATTGCCTTCGACGCCAATACAATGATCAACTGGCTCGTGGTAGGGCAGGTGGGCATCGATGGCAAGCTCTACGTGCTCAAGTCCTTCTATGTTAAATACGACACCCTCGACACGCTGGTCAGCATCTTCAATACGTATTACCGGTGGCACAAGAACCGTCAGGTGTTCTTCGTATTCGATAGCACCTTCAAGGGTCAGGGCTTTGCGGCTAACAACAATGAAGATTTCTATATCCTTATCACCAACCTCCTGCTCTCTGCCGGATGGGTGGTCGAACAGGTCTTTATCGGCAACCCTATGGCCCACGTCGACAAATACCATCTCATTAACCGTATGTTGGTAGGTAAGGCGCAGCACCAGGTATTCATCAATCGTGACAACAACTCAGATCTGCTGCTCAGCATCACGACAGCGGCCATATACAACGAGCATAAGGATAAGCGTGGCGAGAAGCTGGCTGAGACTGAAGAGGATCGTCTGGAGGCACGTACCGACGGGTCCGACGCTTTCGACACACTCTGCATCGGCGTTGAGAAATTCATCCCTGCCTACGCGCTGCAACCCGATACTGGCTTTACTTCCTACTTCGGTGGGTGATGCTCTTAAATATAGGTACTACTTCACGTCTTATGTGAAATCTTTTTTTTCCATAGTCGTATTTATGGGCAGGTGGCAGCAGTGATGCTCCCGCCTGTTTCCCGTTAATAGTGATTTCCTGCCAAGTTTATTCATGCGGTTCTGCTTTGCCTGACTGACTGTCGTTTTAATAGGTATCGCGCCCACCGTATCCCGCCCGCCCTGAGCCGCTCGCTGAAGCTCGTGCCCGGGAACGGTGGGCGCTTTTCTCTTCTATAGGTGTTGATAAAGGGTGAGTTATCCACATCGTTATGCACACTTCCGACTTCTTTCTGTGGGTGATGGTCGCCCATGGGCGTGCATGGTCAGCTCTGCTGTGTGGCATTATTGGTAGGGCTTCGACCGCAAATGGCTCTCTTTTGCCACGGCATGACGGCCTGTGATGTTCCCTTTTTGTGTCGGTTGTTGCGAGGCATGTGTGCCCATGGATGTCTGTTGTGGGTCATCGTAGTTGTGTACAGGAACTCGTGCTCTCCCCTTGTCAGGCTTCATCATTTTTACTTTGCAAATTTAGCACAGGCGGCATTCTGCAAGGTCGTGCAGAGTTGTCTCGAAAATTTTTCAAGGATTTTGGGGTGCAGTTGCGCCGGAAACCAAATTCCCAAGGCCAGGGCTTGAAAAATTTTCGGTCAAACCTTGCATTTCCATGCCTTCCTCCTGTTGCTCTTTTATGCACGTAAAAATTGAAAAGCCCCAAGGGGCACAAGTTAAACCCTTTAAACAACTTACAACAATGACTCACAACGTTCAGACATCCATCATCAGTCGCACACGCCTGTATCGCAACCACTATTATATGGGAAACCTCTACCAGGCAGTCATCAACACCGAGGAAGGCGAGAGCTACGAATATGAAGTAGAAGCCGATTCTTTCCACGATGCCACAGAGCAGGCCGAACAGTACGCTTATAGCCTGGGCGTGGATATCACCTACGTAGAAGTCTATCACATGTGCTAATCAACATTATTGTATCACCCTATAAACATCAACACTACTATGGAAGAGAAAATGATCATCGTCAATCAGGTTAAGTCGAACCGCTCAGAGTTCATGGTTTGGCAGGTAGCAATCACCGGGGAACCATTCGCGCAGTACTGCAAGAGCCCCCTCAAAGCCCTTCGTTTCGCTTTCATGCTGAAAAAGAGCAAAGGCGTGAAGATCTCCATGGAGAGCATCGCCACACTTCAGCAGGAGATAAGCCTCCAGAAAGAGGTAGAGCAGCCGGAGGCCGAAAAGAAAGCCGATGTCGCAGAGTATGTCGAGGTCGAGGACACCTGGCCCGCAGCCAAGCAGTTCCGCTCTCTCAAAGCCAAGCATCCCGACGCCATCCTGCTCTTCAGGGAAAAAGACTTCTATACGGCCCACTGTCAGGATGCTGAGGAAGTCAGCGAGATTCTGGATATCGTCATCACGAAAAGCGGAAGGCGCAACACCTGTTCCTTTCCACACACGGCACTCGACACCTATCTGCCGAAGCTGGTCAGGGCTGGAAAGCGAGTCGCTATCTGCGAGAGTAATCAGGAGGCTGCCGCATAGGTGGCCTCTTTTCATTGTTTCACCTCAAAGCCTTGAAGCTATGATGAAGTTTGCCTTATACGAGTACATCCCTCAGCGGTTCCTGAGCCGTGCCACCTTTGAGCAGCAGGACATCAGTCGAATGATCATCGGATTCAAGGACGGTCGCAACGTCTATTCCCGATGGGCTGCCATGCAGTTTGCCCGAGCACTTGCCGCAGTAGATATGAAAGATGTAGTTGTCGTATGTATTCCGGCAAGCACCATGGCAGCGCATGTGCGCCGTTGGAAGAGGTTTTCCAGCGAGCTGTGCAGACTGACAGGTGCAGTCAATGGCTTCGACCGCGTACAGGTTAGCGGCTCGCGCAAACGGGCACACCTCACTGGAGATTACGAGTTGGCAACCAACATCAAGCATTACGTGCATATCGACAATGACTTCTTCAGAGGAAAAAGAGTTCTGGTCATCGACGATATTTATACCACTGGCCAGTCATCGGCTGCGTTCATCGGCGCAATGCAAGCTGCTGGTGCCGACGTGCTGATGGCACTATTCCTTGGCAGGACAAAGATGTTCTGTAAGGGCAGATAAAGCGCATGGATATCGGTGCGTTTTATCTGCCCTTTGCTTGTTTTATGGCCCACCCTCGAACCCCTTCGCACCTGAACGCTCATGCTGCAACACTGGCAGCTGTCACCACCAGAGTTATTCACGTTCACCATACAGGACGCACACCATAACACCCGCCCCAGCATATCCTACACTCGCTCCATTCCGTTGCACATGAGCCGGATGAAGAGCCTAATCGGCTGAAATGTGGTGGTTCGCATCGAAGAGAGCATGACTGTCATCACGCAGGCTTAGATAACAGTCATACACACATCGATGACGTGCCAGGGCACCACCGCCACGTTACAGCCAGGCACATCATTCGGCTGATGCTCCACTGCACTCCACGGTTCTGGATATGCTGGGGCTGGATGTCATCGTGTCACCATGTATGCCATGCCCGTAGGTCATGGAGGTGCTTGCCTTGATGTTTTCGCCTACTCGGCGACTGATGCTTATGCCCTATGGGGCATCTGACTATTCATCATGGAGAGGGCTATGCCCACTCCAATATGATGACGCAAGCAAGAGTGACACGTCACACTTGCCATCGACCGCGGATGCGGATGGGTGCTGCGGTGGGGGTGGCAACGTAACAATCGGGCAGCCGTGGCGACATTGGTAGCGGTAAAAACTTGTGACATATTCCGCTATGGCAAGTCGGGCAAGTCGCTCGCGGGCGTAGGGCGGTGGGGGCTGGTCTTCCTGTTGGAACGCTCCTTTCGCGCTCCGCGCAGGCCGAAACACCCCATTTTATAGGTGTTTCGGACTTCCCCATAGTGGAATTTTCGCGCAAAAACCCCGAAAACGTGCCACTGCTTGCCACGTTTCCCGGGACCCAAAGCGGTACCTGCGGTGCTCTTGCCATCGTTTTTCTTCGACTTGCCATCATAAAAGGTCATTTTCGTGACGCCACGAAAAAGGTGTTCTGACAGTTGGGCAAGTCGGAAAAATTGCTTACCTTTGCATCGGCAACCTTTAATTTACTTCAATATGAGAAAGATTCTATTTTTATTAGTGATGGCTCTGATGAGCCAACCATCGTGGTCAAAAGACCGCAAACCGAGTTATTACGAGACACATGATCCATCGCCAGACTCTGTGTTAGTAAATTGTTCTCTTTCGCTGGAAAATGGTTTATATTCCATAACAGCCGTAGATTCTATCGAAGGTAAAACAGCAGAGCAACTTTTTGGAATTGCAAAAGAGTGGATAGGCCGGACGTATAACGACCCGAAAACCGTAATCAAGTCAGAGAACCCTCCTTCTCAGTTGGTTTTTGAGGGGCAGTTATGCTCAAACCTTCATGGCAGACTTGAAATCAAATTCAAGGATGGTCGCATTCGCTGGCATCTATATAGTATAAATATGAAGGTGGATCCGTCTATTGTGAGGTATGTAGGTTTTTCAAGTAGAGCAATCGAAGAGGTTCCGAAATATTCAATGAATAGAGGGGAAAGAGGGGCAAAATGGCTAATGGCTGATTTGTATGAGTTTATTACTAACTTCAGAAAAGGTATGCTTCCTAAAGAGGAAGATGACTGGTAAGAGCGTGTAATTTATCTAAATAAACAAAGAAAATCCCGAAATTTCTTGCAAGTTTCGGGATTTTTGCCTATCTTTGCCACCGCTTACAACATAGTGGTATACCACTCGGGAGGGCGCACGTCAGACGCTCAGCTATACAAGCCGGGCATTTTTAATGCCAATTGGGTACTTTCATATACCTATACGGCTGCCTTCTCGTAACATTAAACTGCCCTCTGGGTGAGTCACTATGTTGTAAGCAACGGGATGTGCAGCCGTTTCTCTGTCTCCTCGCCAGTGGGGTTCGCTGGCTGCTTACAACATAGTGCAATATGCAACAGACAATCAATGTCGGGCAGGTTCAGCCCTCAGTTCTTTCCATAGTTGGAAGAATTGTAAAGAACATGAAAGCAAAGTTTGACCAGAAGGTCGAGGAAAGCGAGTTCTGTCAGGTACTCGGCATCACTCCGATGCACTTCTCTCTTCAGGGCCTTGCCATGACGGCAGCCCTCTTCCTGATTATCTTGGTGGTATGTGGTGTGGCCGAATGGCTGGAAGGAGGTGCGCTATGAGCAAGCCCATCAGCCTTACTCCTGAAGGTGTGCAGGCTGTGAACGATCTGTGCGATGCAGGTAGCATCGACCAGAAGATCTGTAGGCTGCAGAACGCAGAGGAAGCCCTCCAGAAAGCAGCCTATGAAGATGATGAACTCTCTTATATGTTTCGATACGCCTACGAGCTGAAACTGATGCGTGAAGAATTCGAGAAACTTGAAAAGATACTTGGATATGAGCCAGAACGAGATTGAGCGGCAACAGGACCGCCAAGAGCAGTTTGCGCAGCAGCTGCTCGACAGTTACTTCCTCTTCCGTAGCAACCTGCCTCAGACGGGCTACATCGAGGAGAATAAGACCACGCTCCAGATTATGGATGATCTGAATCCGATGCTCACGCTGAGCAGCGACACCATCGTTGACTACATGCAGGAGCATGAATACTCTACCACCACTGAGCCGGATGGTACCGTTACATGGGCCATCTGGCGACAAGCATAATAGCGTTTGACAACATTTTTTTACATGTATGATGCGATGGCAGTTCGTCGGGATGACGCGCTGCCTTTTTCGTAGTTTTACTAATCCACTTCCTTGTGTACCTTTGCGAAAAATAATCGCAATGGCTAGTTTTAGAAGCATAGAATTCTCTTGTAACATTCCCGATGTGACTATCACATCATCGGTTAAGAGCAAGGTGGTCATTAGCATAGACGGTGAGACAATCTATGATGAATGGCTATATCCGGTAGAGGGTATCATCACACTCGAAGATCTCAGCAGCATGGTTACTCCATACGCCCGTCAGCGTCAGACGGTGGAATTGGAAATATTGGCCACGTCAGAAGCAGGGGTTTCCCTGCTGTCTGAGAGCTGTGATGTTGTCTACTGTCAGGCTGATTTGGGCGATGTGGTTCCAGAGAACTTCCTCCTGACTCATTTCCTTTCCATCCTGATGGGTACCAAGCAGACCGCCATGGGGCGTCTGGAACTGCTGAGCATGACGGGTAACAATGCCGTGAGCTGCATTGCACAATACAGCGACGGCACCAGTCATACGTTCGACAATGTGCCTGTTGAGCAGAACGGTGCGCACTACAAGACGCTGAACGTATCACCTGAGAACTTCGGGTGGGTAAACAAAACCCTTATCTCATATACTGTTAGGGCAGGTCTTCGCATCCAGAACTATGAACTGGATCTGTCTGCTCCAGACTGTGCGCCTATCCTGGTATTCGTCAATAGTTTCGGCATGGATGAGATGGCCTACTGTACCGGCATCCACAAGGTAGACCCCAGCTACAAGCGCTCCATGGCATACGTTGGCAGGAAGCAGCGCAACTACCGCATCGATGAGACGCGCTCGTTCAAGGCCAACACCGGACCGCTGACTGATGCCATGTCGAACTGGTGGGATGATGTCTTCCGCTCTGACTCGGTGCGCATCGTCAATATCTACGATGGCAACCCCAATGTGGGAAAGGACCTGGTCATTACCGAATCGAAGAGTGAGAAGAGCAATGATGATGCGGAGATTACCCGCTTCACCTTCACCTACCAGTATGCTCAGCGCAACCACAATGTGCTGCAGCTGCTCAGGGCTGGGCGTATCTTCGACAACACCTTTGACAATACCTTCAACTAGTTGAACCCCCCGTTGAAACAATGGAAAAGAAAGCAATACATATCAATGAGGCCATGCATATCCTCGACCTGGCACGCGAGCGCAAGCAGACGGTGAACCTGAAGGTGTGGGAGGGTCAGACGGGCGATATCCTGGAATACCGTGGGTGGTATGTCAGCAGCTCTTCATGGAAGAAAGGCTGGCACAAGATTATCAACCCTGTGTCGAACCAGATACGCACAGTGCCCGATATCTTTATCTTTGAAGTGAACGGACTATCAATATACTTGTAAATATGGAAGAAAGACAAGACCTGATGAGAGTCGGCCAGAATGGTGACTACGAGAAATACATGGTGATGCCAGGCTCTGTGGTGGATGCCGTGGAGGGTGTTAAGTCGGAGTTTATTACCCACTACGGAAAGGACTCTGACAGTGGCTTTGCCGATGCTGAGGATGAGGAACACACACAGTCTATCAGCGTGGGTGGCAGACAGTACGAGTATTATCCCTGGGGTGGCGACGATATGCTGCCTTACCACGTGCAGACGCTGATTGGCAAGAACATGGTGACCAGCCAATGCCAACAGTTCAATTCACTGGTGTGCTATGGGCAGGGCCTTCAGTTCTTTGACCGTGGTACCGAGAACAGAGCCAGCGACCCCGATATCCGCAACTTCTGCCTGCGTAACTCATTGCACCTTCAGTTCTGGGAGCAGGCCACCGACATGAAGTATTACTTCTTCTCGGTACTGGTCATCACACTGTCGCGCGACGGCTCAAAGATTGTGCAGCTTCGCCATCAGGATGCCTGCCACTGCCGGTTCACCAAGCGGAACAAAAAGGGGAACTTTGAGCATGTTCTTGTGGGAAACTGGCGCAATGGCATTCCCAAAACCATGAAGGTGTACCCGATGCTTGATGAGGTGGACCCGCTGGGCGACCTGCTGGTAAGGCTGGGTCGTGAGCCCGATCCTGACACAGGCAAAACGAGTGCCGGTACTGCCGACCGTTCGTTTGCCATCCGCTGCTGTGTGCCGACCGTGGGACATCAGATATACCCGATGTGCTATTACTATAGCATCTTCCTTGATGACTGGTATGATATCTATCGTCTCATCGGTACCGGCAAGAAATTCATGATCAAGAACACGGCAGCGCCTCGCATACAGGTGGAGATCCACAAGAACTACTGGAACAACGTCTGCAACGAGGAAGGTATCACAGACCCAGAGGAGCGGAAGGAACGTATCAAGAAAGAGCGTGACAACATCACCAACTTCTGTACGAAGCCGGAGAATGCGGGAAAGGCTTGGATCACGTCGTATGACACCGTGATTGACGGCAAGGAGATCCGCATGGTGCGCATCTACACCCTTGGGGCTGATAAGAAGAAAGAGGGTGGCGACTGGAGCGAGGATATGGGCGAGGCCTCTAACTCGCTGTGCTTCGCCATGGGCGTACATCCCAATATGGTGGGGGCCACGCCTGGTAAGAGCCAGATGAACAACTCAGGAAGCGATAAGCGCGAGCTGTTTAACCTGAAACAGGCCATCGAGAAGCCTTGGCATGATGTGATGTCTGTTCCCTACCATGTAATGATGCACTTCAATGGATGGGATAAGAAGTTCGACATCAACGTGCCAATGATCGAAATGACCACCATGGATAAGAATAAGGAGTTTGACGAAAAGATTGATGACAATGGTACTGGAAATAACAAAGACTGATTTCGAGAAGGCCGTGCCTGCAGCACAGGAGTCTTCGGGCAGCATCTTCGAGGTGATGGAAGATGCTATCAATAATGAGGTGGCAAACATTGAGAGCCAGGTGTTGGGTGATGTCGGTGCTCAGGCCGTGGAAGCCGGTACTGACACCATACTGGTTCAGACGGTGAAGCGTCTGGCCTGCGTCCGTGCCTTCATGAGCGAGATGCGTAGTATCGACCTGGTACTGACCACTACAGGTTTCGGTGTGGTCTCGACCAACGACACTACTCCAGCATCGAAGATGCGTGTTGATGCTCTCGACGGCCAGCTTCGCCGCAACGAGCGACTGTTGCTGGGCACGCTGGTGACGCATCTGTTTTCAGTTACTGGATGGAATCAGCAGCCACAGCGCCAGTGGAATGTTCAGACGCTGTTCTATGCCATTCAGCATCTGGAACGCTTTGCAGGCATCAACCATCCCAAGCCCGAGGACTGGGATACTGCCGTTCCCATCATCCTTGCTGCTGATGCTCACTTGCGCAAACACCTTGGCAACGCCTATATGGATGAACTGATAGTGCAGCAGACAAGTGTCTCTGAAACGACACAGAATAGCGCCATCGTGCATCTGTGTCTGCAGTACATTGGTGCCTGCGTCGCCCAGAACAACACCCTGAAGCAAGAGATTTACATGCGGATGATAAACCGCTTGGAGGCAAACATTTCGCTCTATCCTACCTACGCTGATGGCGAGGGATATCGCCTGAACCACTTCAAACCCTACGAGAACCATGCCGAAGATTCAGCCTTCCACTTTGTCGGATAAATACGGCAACCTGACCAAGGAAGGTGTGCTGCAGCTCACCTGTCCGCGCTCCTGGAAAGAAATGACTCAGGAGCAGCTGCGCTATGCGCTGCATGTCATCGGCTGCGGCATGTATTCTTCTGTAGAGGGCCGCACGCTGATGCTCCTTCGCTTCACCGGCATAGAGGTGATGAAGAAAAGCTTCGGTGGCTGGGCCTGTGCCATCAGCGTGAATGCGGAAGGCAAGAAAAAGCCGAAGCGCCATTTCTTCTTCCTGCAGACGTGGCAGGTGCAGGATATGATAAAGCAGTTGGAGTATGTCGACAGCTACGAGGCCTTTGATGTGCGGTTGGAGAGTATCGGAGGCTTTACGGCTGTCGACGCCCTTCTGCATCGCGTGATGTTCAAAGACTACCTGAACATGGAGAAATACTATCAGGGCTATCTGGCCACGAAGCAAGAGAAATATGCCCTCGGACTAGCTCAGCTTCTGTATCCTGGTGGTGTGACTGTCATCGATGATGCTGAATTGACCAACTGCATCATGTGGTTCTCGTATGTGAAAAAACAGTTCTCCCAGTTGTTCCGGCATTTCTTCAAGCCTGCTCCGTCAGGTGGCAAGAATGTGGACTGGCTGGAGCAGATGAACGCTCAGATCCGTGCACTTACCGATGGCGATATCACCAAGGAGGACGCGGTACTGGAAAAAGATTGCTGGCGAGCCTTGACCGAACTGGATGCCAAGGCTCACGAGGCAGAGGAATTCCGAAAGAAATACCCTAATGGATAATAGGATGGAACAGGAACAATTTGATGCCCTGGCCTACTTCGCAGGGCTGGGCGAGAAAAACAAGCTGGCAAAGGCCAACAACTTCAAGGTGGACTACTGTAGTGGTCCTGGTGCCTTGGAGCCTATGATGCAGAGCTATCGGAAGTACCAGAACTTCATCTTCGTGGATGATACCACGTCAAGCAATACCTTCTCTAACAAGGTGGGATGGTTCGACCGTAATGTGTACTGCGTCCATATCCTTGCGGGCTATAAGCATGGCGATGCTCAGGACTACAACCGTGCGCTGCGCCTTTGCCGTACCATCTTCCGGCAGTTTCTGTCGAAAGTCATCAAGGATAAGGAGACGTACAAGTACGGTAATGACCTGATGTACCTCGGTACCGGCAATGTCTATAGCAACGAATATGGCCGCTATTCCTTCAACGGAGTAACCGGCCTGTTCTTCCAGATACAGAATGATGAGCCTACCAACCTCGAATACGAGGACGGTGATTGGGAGGAATAGCGTATGGGACAGATGAAGCGCTTAGTGGAGGAACGCATGTATTCGGGGCGCAAAAGTCTCCCGCGTGCCATGCGAGAAATCCAATTGATGGAGCAGGAGATAACGCAGAACCAGGTGAAGTACTGGCAAGAACGTATGGATAAGCTACGTATCCATGATACAGGTGCTCTGCGTAGCAGCATTGTCGGTTATTGTCATCCTGGTCCAGTTACCACCATCGAGCACTCTTTTTTCGTATATGGTTTATATGTCAGCAATGGCGTAGCCCGTGAATTCGGAGGCCCCTACATAGATAGTCTGGGGCGAGAATATAATTACACGAACCCTAAAGGACATCTCTATTCTAGCAACCGTGGCGGTGATGGAACATGGAACGCCGGCCAATTGCCCTTCCTCCTTCCAGGTGGCGAGCAGTACCGCGAGGAACATGGACTTAACAAGCCTAAGAAGGTTGGCCCTGCATGGAAAAGCCGTATGACCAGTGGGCGTCCGCATAATGCACGTGACTGGTTTTTTAGGAAGTACGCTGCCATGCGCCATGTATTGAATGAGATGGAATTTGCCGCCTACGGTCAGGCATACCAGGGAATGATGACGCAGGCCTTCGATGCCTTGTTCCAGCGTACCCGCTTCCTGTAGTTTTATTCAGGCCCTTGTATTACTATCTTTGTTCCCGATAAAAAAAACAGTATATATCATGGCAGTACTCTCAGTTAATGAACTTATGCAGTTGCTCACTGGCATTCGCGATGAGCGAGGCATACATGCCAACACCGCTACCCGTGTCGGTACCGCGTTAATTGAGCTGCTTCAATACATGAACGATGGGCCGTACTTGCGAAAGGAC
>ERZ842401.4427-NODE-4427-length-16372-cov-4.045780_pt1 | contig 16372 bp, 17 predicted proteins | sample MGYA00521270_ERZ842401 | MGnify/ENA primary metagenome ERZ842401 (study PRJEB31892, sample SAMEA3878208) | bioreactor metagenome | biome: Moose rumen | place: Sweden | collected 2011-10 | study: EMG produced TPA metagenomics assembly of the PRJEB12797 data set...
GCCAATTTTTAATTTTGGAGATAAAAAAACTACCAATTTTTAAAATTAGTAGTTTAAATATTTTTTATAAATTCAACATTTGAAGCATTGAGAATAATAATAGTAATAAAATTCCTCCACCTGTTACGAATAACATTTGCATTGTTTTATTTTCCATTCTCTCTAAACGTTCTTTATATTTTTGTTCACGAGCTTTATTTTGAAGTGTAGAAACAGTTCTAGAAAACATAACTAATTGTTCTTGTTTATTTTCTTGGGATCCTAGACCTAAACGATATAGTAAACGCATCATACGCATTGAATCACGTACAGGGTATTCTTTAGCAAAATCCATATATGGATCAACTGAAGAATCACCTTCTTCAATTCTAGCAACTAATTTTTTAAGTCCTGGAACAAATATTTCAGGAGCTGTATTAATACTTCTTCTTAAAGCTACTGGAACAGTATAATGTTGTATTAAGATTTCCAAACTCTTTAAATAGTATGGAAGCATTTGATCAATATGATGTAGGTTCTTTTTATAATAATTTTGTAAATTTGAATATTGACTTTTGAATACTACATAACCTAATATAAATGAAAGAAGTACACTTATAAAGCTAGGCTTGTTTAGTACGAAAATGAATATTAATACAATTATTGTAACGACACCATTTCTTACTCTTTGACCAAATAATTCATTTACATCAACATCATTACCATATTTTAATTTTAATAAAAATTCATAATCATCTTCCATTAAAGATTTAAAATATGGTTCTGTATCTCCTACAAACTTTCTTACATTAATTTTTTTGGTATAATCTAGTAAAAATAATAATATTGCAGCTACTAATAAAAATTCCATTATTCAGCCCCCACATCTTCATTGTAATATTTCTCACCACTTAATAAGAAGTAAGAGTTAATAATTAATATAGCGTGTAATAATATATTAACTAAAATATTTTCATCTAATAATTTAATGTATGATTCTGTTCCAAGTAAAAATTGAACTAACATAACCATTAAATATAAAACTATACCAAATTGTAAGAATTTTTTATGGAATTGAGCTCTATCCATTCTATCACGATATACATTTTCAACAAGCATATCGATATCTAATGACATATTTTCTAAAGCATCACTTGAATTTTTAGAACCCTCATTTGTAATTTGTAAGAATAATTGATGCATATTTTTAACAATATAATAATCATATTTTTCATTCATGAATTCTATTGATTGATCTACAGTACCATTTTCATATGCCATATCAATCATTGTTTTAACATCAGATGCTACAGGATCTTCTAAAACACCTGATTCTGAAACACCTTCTAATGCTTTAACGAATGATTGAGTAGTTGCAAACTCCATGATAACGTTTGTTGTATAAACTTGAATTTGCTCAAATATAAATTCACTATATATTCTTTTACATCTAAAGTAAGTTAAAACGGGAATAACTGTAATAGCTGCTATAACATATAAAATTGAAATAATTATATTATAGAAATATAAATATGAAATTATAGCTGCTGCTACAGAAAAGACAGATATTTGAATAGTATATTGTCTTTTTGTATATTCTTGTCCTAAATCTTTAACTTTTTGTCTTATTTCTTTAAATGAATAAGGAGCATATTTATCATAGAAAAATGATGCTTGCTTTGTGATATATTTATATAGATTATCACCTGTATTATATCTGTAAGCCATTACAAATATAATTATAAATATAACAATTAAAAATACTAATAAGTTTACCATCTTTTCACACTCCTCCTTCATTATTCACTACTGGCTTAACCGGTTGTGGATTAACAGGTTGGACAGTAGGTTGTGAGTTTGTAACTTGTTTAACAACAGGTTGTTGAGCTACCACTGGTTTCACTGGCTGTGGATTTACAGGTTGACCTGCTGGTTGTTGATTTACATTAGGTTGCACTGGTGTAACAGCTTGTTGTGGTACAACATTTTGTACTGGTTTTTGTTCAGCAACTGGTAATGGTGTTTCTTTTATCATAGACTCAAATGGTCCACCATCTACATTGATTGAATTTTCTCTTAATATAACACCTTGTCTATCTAGATAATCAATTAAATATTTTGATGGTTGATTTCTAACAACATTACCTGATGTTGTTTTTTTATAAATTTCATTATATTTTGCCTCATTGTTTTCAGTTACATAGAACTCTGTAACTTCAGCAATTTCACGGACAAAATGATGAGTTTCTTTATCTTGATAACCTCTTATATATACTCCTATTTGGATATATCTATAAATTGATTTCAAGAATTGATCAATATCTTGATTTGTTTCAAGTAAACTATACATACGATCAGGTATAGCTGATGCTTTATCAGCATGTATAGTTGATAGAATGTAGTGACCTGATGAAATAGAGTTTCTGACAGCTAATACAGCTTCAGCACTACGAACTTCTGATAATAATATCCATTTAGGGTTTTGACGCATACATGTAACTAACACATCTGTATAAGATGCAATATTATTAGTCTTCATAGCAACAATATCACGATGTGGGAAAATTCTATCTAAATGTAGTTCCAAAGTATCCTCAATTGTAATTAATTTTTCATCTTCTTTTGTTTTAGATGCTAAATATTTTACAAATTCGGTTTTACCAGAACCAGTTTCTCCACAAACAATGATATTACAATGTCCCCAAACACATTGAACTAAAAAGTCATGGATATCTAAATCAACATATTTTTCTTTTAATAATTTATCTTTTTCTAGTCTTATCTTGGCTGGTGTTTTACGAATAACACATGCAATTCCATTTTTAGCTATAGAATCATGCACGAAGTTTAAACGTAATTCAGTGCCTTCAGCATCAAGAAATGGATGAGCCATATTAAATGTCTTACCCATTACATTTGAGCATTGGAAAGCTAATTTTTCCATAAATGCATTGTTAATGTTAGGATTATCAACACGGTAAAGACCTTTTGATAAAGTCTTTAGCCATAATTGTCCTCCATTACTATATGAAATATCTGTTATATCATCATCATCTAAGTATTTTTGTAATTCCCCAAAATCAATTTGGGAAAACATACTATCTTCCATTTAATTATTCGCTTTCTTCAACAGATTCTTTTGCAGCTTCAGTTTCAGTTTGAGCAGTTATTTCATCATTTGGAACTGTGTTAGCATTTATGAAATCTTTTAAAGTTTGACTACTTACAGCTTTTTCACCTTCTTCAGTTGACACAGTAACACCATGTGGTACTGGGAATAATTCAACAGAGAAGCTACTCATATAACTAGCTTTTCTAAGTAAAATACTTAATTCATAGTCTAAACCAAAAATTAAATATGCAGGTACTCTAGACTCATCAGAATTTTCAAATACATTTTTACCTTGAGAATCTTTAACAGCTAATACTTTAACATTTTCAATTAATTTACCAACCATTAACGTTCCTTCTTCATTCATTGCTTTCATATAAATGTCAATGTAACTTTCTGGAAAAATAGAATTACCATAAGTTGTATTCATATTAACTGGTAAATTGTATGGTATTTCTCCTTCTTCTAAGTCTATAAGTGACGCATAAGGTAAATCTGATTCATTTACTACTGTGTTTTTATAGAACATACTTCCTGCTGGAACAACTGTATTTACAGCAGTATATTTTCCAACTACTCCCATTTTTGTTCTAATAACATTGTCTGATAATACTACTGGTGCGACACTTATTGTATCTACCATATCATTTGTGATTTCTGTTCTTGGTTGTATTGTATCAATAGCAACTGGTATTCCTGATACAGGACTAACAGCTCTATTAATTTGGTAACGATATCCTAAGAATAATACTAATATAATTAGTAAAACTCCTAATATTGTTACTGTGTTTTTGTTTTGTAAAAATTTCTTCAATCCTATTACTATATTATTCATTTCCTCTTCATCCTTTCTAATATGGGGTTTCTAGAATTGCATCTATTTTATTTACTATATTAAACTCAACATTTTCTCTTGAAACTGTTGAATTCAATTTAGACGAAACTCGTATGCTTACTTTAGGTGGTACTTCATTAACATCCATTATTTCTACTTTATATTTACTACCTAAAGAAACACTTTCAGCGAATCTTCTTATGAAGTTCTCTACAAATTTTTCTCTATTTATTCTAACATTACCGGTTTTTCTATATTCAGCTAAATCAACAGCATCATACATAGCAGCTTCTGTTACTTCTTTTAAAATGGCATATTCTTGTTCATCAGTTGATGTAACTGTTTGAAAGAAGTAAATGAATGCTATAGAAACAACACCTAAGGTAATAATTAATATTGTCCAAAATGATTCTTTCATTATTTACTCCTTTCTAATCATCACATTTATAGAAGCTATCTTTTGTAACACTCTTACAAGTACCACCTGTAAGACCAGCAATTGAACTTCTTATAAAATCACTCTTACATGCAGCAGAATTATTTAATAAACATTTTAAATTAAAGTCTGCATACTTATCTTTTACACCTCTATTATAAGCCCTTATAGCTTTTATATTTTCTGATGTAAGTTCAAATGTATATAATGGTGTTTTATCATAAACAGCATCACCATCAACACTTCTATTATTTAATATCTTTGTCTGTACTGTTTTAGATCCATTCCAGTTTCTTCCTGGATATCTACCCTTTACAGTATCATTAAATGTTCCAATTTTTATTTTAGCATTTCCAACTCCATCATAACTTGGGAATGGATTTGATAAATCTATAACTCTATAAATTATTTTTTTACCACCATATGGGCAAGTTACTTCTTCACAATATTCGTATGCATACTGTTCTGAATATCCTCTTTCTAACATTGGTATAACACAAGCAGATAAATTCATACCTTCATTTGTTCCACTTGGACATACCCATTTTTTCTTAGTTTTTTCTTCATACTCATCAGTACAATATTTACTTATACATGAATCTAAAGTTGTTCCTTCTCCAACACATGGTGTTAAATCAAATCCACCATTTGGCATATAGTATGGGCAAATATTAGGCTCACAAGTACTCTTACATAGCGTATTTTCACATTGAGCTTGGGAATGGCCACTTTCTAAACATGCCCCCATATCCCATTTATTACCGGCATCATCAGTACAATATTGATGAGTTCCATTTGAATAACAATACTGTTGAATTGCATCAGCACAAGTTAATCCACCATCTTGTAAAGGACATGCGAGACTCATTCCAGGATTATCACTATTGTCAGGACAAATACATCCATCTCCAGGTGGGGTTACTGTATAAGGACATGCATAAGCAAAATTATTAATTGTATTATCAAATGGTGTACCACTTATATTAGTAGCTAAATGTAAGTAATATTCTTTTTTAAAATTAGTATAATTTCTAGATATAGGTTCATTACTAAATCCTATATATGAGTAATTTTCACTACTTGGTATTGTATGTGTTGATTTGTTATTTGTTAAATCAACATAATTATAATATCCATCCTTTAAATCATAATATTTAGTTACTGATGTATTTATCGCTCTACTTTGAATTTCAATAGATTTAAGTGATATCATATCAGTAGTGGTTACTTCAGGATCATTATCTAATTTTCCTAAATCTGAAGTACATCCATCACAAGTTGAATCCTCAAATTTTTTAGTTAAAGCAAATGTAGTTTCTCCATATTCTGGATCATCATATGTAACACTATAATTAACGTCAAAGTCAACTTGAGATATATTTGCTGTAGCACATGAATTCATTGAATTAATTACTGATTGAGCACCTTCATATCCTGTTTTATAATCTCTACATGATAAATATCTATCTGTTGCACTAACAACACTTCCATCTGCACCTGGTTTTTCATCTTCTGTACTAGTATATCCTTCTCTACAATCATTAATTCTCTCTACACAACTATCATAACTATCGCCACTTAATCCTAAACATTTAGTTCCAATTGTTCCACAAGATTGTATATTTCTACCATTACTACAGCGTGAGAAAGCATCACTTCTACTCTTATAACAATCTTTACGAGAATCAGCATCATCTATTCCACTACAATCAATATTGTTAGCATAATTATAACAAGTATTATATGCATTATCTCTTTCAATTCTAAGTTTATCACAAGTTTTTGTTTGAACCGTAGTATTAGTAGTTTTTAATTCTTTTCCAGATATATTCACTCTTTGAACAGTTCCACTAAAGAAGTAATTACTTTTTGAAGAACTATTCATTCTCATTAATGTTTGATAATTATCATAATCTGTTGTAGCATCACAACTAACATATATTTTACAATTTTTTTCTAATGAAACTTCTAGTGGATACTCTTGTAATTTAGCAGCTAATTTAGCTTTATCTGAAGCACTATTTTGTGATTCTAGATTTATATTATTGTTTGGCCAAACTAGATATGTACCTAATTCTACATTATGAACTTTACCTGGATATGTATGATTATAAGTTGATAAACAAAACATTCTACAATATGAACCATACGATGCTGTGAATTCGCCACTTGCATTATATTGAGAAGTTGTATAAGCATATTCACATCCTGCATTTGGAACTTGCCTAATAGAACTTGAATTATAATTATATTCGCTATCACATGCATCCATTTTTTTCTCAATACTTAATGAACATCCTGTTGGGTTTGAGCAAGCATTAAATGTTGGATCATCAGTAATGTCAGGACATTGTACTTTATATGTGTTGTAATCAACTTTTGTACCAGACGAACCATAATAAACTGTTTTACTATTTTCTGTTGTTGTTTTACAATATTTAGGAGTTTTACAATATTTATCTTGAAAACTCTCGCTCATTGAATCACAACACTTATTTAACCATTCTTTTCTTGCTTCTTTGTCGCAACCCAATTTATGACCTTGTTTACTCCAGTAACAAGTATTACCATTTGAATCTTTTTTTCTTTGACATCCAAAACAACCTTCGCGCCAATTTGAAGAACAGTTAACAGCTTGGTAATTAACATTATAACATTTGTCTTTTACTTTTTTACATCTATAATTTTGTGTTATTTTCAAATCAGGATCAAAATCCGTTAATAATATTTGCCACTGTTCACTTTCAGAACCAGCATACTTCCATTCAGTAAGTATTATGTCATCAATATCTTTTTTATTTATTTCTGTATACCAATTTTCTCCATTAGTTGCTGCATCAATAAAATTTAAACCAACATGATATAGTGCTTTTTGCATTTGAGCAACTAATTCGCTTTTAGTTGTTATACCATTTGCAACTGACCATAAAAATACCTGAGCTGCAACTCTATATGCAGGATCATCATTTTGATGATCTTTTGCCCACTCATAAGCTGCTATTTCTAGTTTGTGTTGTTTTGTATCCCCTGTGATATTTCCAGCTTTAACATAAGTTGCGCCATTACGCATCTTTTTACCTGGGCTTAAACAAAAAGCCATTGTATTATCAATTGTAAAATAATGCATATTATGACTACCAGCTATCGTCTCGCCATATGCCATATTAGGTAATTTTAAAGGAGCCTCCCCTCTTAAACTAGTTGTCAACCCCGCAGTTGCTGCTTTAACTCCATTAACACCAAATAGTACAAACAATATAGGTATTAAAAATAAATATTTTATATTCTTCATCAACAAACCTCCTAAAACAAATCCTGCTTTTTATTATAGTAATATCTATAGATTAAGAATGATAATCCTATAACTATAGCTAATACATAATACATATAATTATCTATGTTAGATAAAAAGTCAATAACAGGATGATTGTCATCATGCTTTTCTTCAGTATCAGCAACCCCAATTTGTTTATTTATATATGATTTTACTCTTTCTTCAAATTGTTCTCTTGTTAAACTAAAAGTTATATATTTTTTACAATACTTATAATTCTCTATACCACTACATAATTCATCATTATAATATGGATTGTAATATGGTAGTGCTATGTAAATTGTATATAATCTAGAATTTCTACAATCTATATCATTTGTATAAACACCTAATTTATAACTAGTTCCTTGATTCAAGTTATTTAATGTTGTTTCACTACCACTATTTTCATATCTTTCATTCGTCTCAACATTTATAAAATGAAAATTAGAATCAACATTAGTAAGTGTCACATCAAAAGTATTATTTGATTCATTAAAATTATAAGTATATGTAATGTTTTTAGCTATCTCTTGATAATTGACCATTTTAGCATTATCACATACAACAGCTTCTACTTTTGGACAGAATATGAAAAGTGCTACTAATAGAATAATATATCTTTTCACATTACCATCCTCCTATCTTTAATTATATCATAATTTTTAATAATAACCAATATTACTTTAGAATAATTGTGTAAAGTTTTTCCCTTATATTTAAAACGATATTTATATGTTCCGCTTCCGCTACTTCTTTAGTTATTTCAATATAAGTATCATTTGATGAAGCTTTCTTAGGTTTTACTTGTTTTATTTTAATATTCATAGTCAATGTTTTATCATCTTTAGTATAAGTAATTCTACCAAAATAATATAACATTTTATATAAGCTATTTATTCTTTTTAAATCTAAGTTTTCATCTAAGTCAAAAGTACCACTCAACTTTAATAAATAATCCGCATTGTTGTCAGTAGATGGTTTCAAATATTCATATGATTCAATGCAATTTTCTTTAACACAATAGTTATATTGTAATTTAAATGATTTATCTATTTCAAAACTATTAATTGTTAATTTTGAATTATCTAAAATTGATTTATCAAAAGTTACTTCTTCATTTAAGTTATAAGTTTTTATATTCTCCTTATTTGAAGTAATTGGATTTAATTTTATTCTAACCACTTTAAAGTTTGCATCATAATATTTTAAAATAGTCTTTTGATTCATGTCAGTCTTAGATATTTTAAAAACTAAAATATATGTTTTAAAATCAGTTGTAATTGTTTGATTATTAAATGTCTCTCCTAAATCAAATAAATCATCTTTATACTTTACATTTTGATAATACTTTTTACCATTAATTAAGATGTGAAAATTTCCTTTTTTTAAACTTCTTTCACCAAATTGTGTTCTTGCTTTAAACCTAACAACTAATAAGGTACCATCTTCTTCAATAACATTTCCTCTATAATTCGTATTTGTATAATAACTATCAATAAATTTAAAACTATAGTAATCTGTGTTAAAACTTACATTAGATTTTTGAACTGAGTGATAAATGTTTGTTTTGTTATATATTATAATTCCACCAAGTGCAACAAAAATAATAGCAAACAATATTCTAAATAAAGTTCTATTTTCAAAATATGCATATCTAAAATGTCTTACTTTTTTATTAAAATCTCTTTTTAATTTATTAGTATCAATTTCAGTATTAACTTCAAACTCTTCATTATCTTTTGATTCAATTTCTAAATCCTCTAAATCTTGTTTAAAATTAAAACTTTTTATATCAAAGCCTGTAGATCTAATTATAGCAATCACAAGTGATATTGCCTCTAAAACTAATGCTACAGCTGTAAAATCATGAATTATTTTTAAAGTTCTAACATCTATTAAAGAAGTCTCTAAAGTTTTTATAATATTAGAAGAAATAATGTAATAAACAATAAAAGCAATATAAATAAATATATTGTATAAATACATTTTAACTGGCTTATCTTTAAATTTCATAAGTCCAAATATAATAGAACTTAAAATAACAATTATTACACCTATTATAATTGGAAGTATACCCGTTAAAGAATTTGTAATATCAGGACTTATTGTAGTTGCTATTGTATTTAAATATTCTGTAAAAAAAGTAAAAATATGATATGTTCTATAAAAAAGATATATCATGAAAAGAGATAATAGCAAATGTATAAATCTAAAATTCTTAATTAATATTGCATAAGGTTTTCTAAGTACCATATCTATCCCTCTTATTCTACCTATAATTATACACTAAATATGCATAAAAAAAAATAGTTATTTTGATTAAAAATAACTTTAATGTTGATAAATTCCTTGTATTTTATCTCTTGTATCATTACTAACGTCATCCATTGTCCAAACACCATCTATTTTAGTTAGAGTTAAGTCAATTGTATATGTTACTGTTTCTTCAGCTTTAGCTAATTTTTTTAATCTATATTCATTAAATAGAGTTTCATCATATTCACCTTTTTCATCTAAAAATTCATCTCTATTATTTTTTAAATATTCATTCGCATCATTTAAAATTTTAGAATAATCCATAACTTCTATTTGCGTTGTAACAGTTGCTGTATCACCATCAATTACCTCATCTTTTATTTCATATTTTATCGTTTGATAATGTCTTTTCATAATCTCTTTATATTCATCTCTTTGATCCTTAGTAAAAGATAATTCATTGTATGTTGTATCATCTAGTTGATCTATAACATCTTGATCTAATGATTGGTATTTTTCAAAAAACATTTCAACTTTCTTGGTTGGTGTATTTAACATTTTACTATTATCACATCCTGCTAACAATAATAAGCTCACTAAAATCATAATTATTTTTTTCATTCTATCACCTATTTATATTATGTATTTATTAATTAGTTTTATGCATTATAGTTAAAGTCCCTTATCAATATTTAAACTTTTTCATACTATAAAATAGCTAGGAGGATATAACGTGAATATTTTGAAAATAAAAAACTTAAAAAAAATCTATCATACTAAAAAAGAAGAAATAAGCGCTATTGAAGACTTTTCACTTACATTAAAAAAAGGGGAATTTGTTTCAATTGTTGGACCTAGCGGGTGTGGTAAATCAACTATTTTATCTATATTGTGTGATCTAATACCAGCAAGTGGCGGTGAAATAGAGATAAATAAGGATATCAATATTGGATATATGTTACAAGATGATAGTTTGCTTGATTTTAAAACGATACTTAATAATTGTCTATTAGGCTTAGAAATCAAGAAAGAGATAAATGATGAAAATAAAAAATATGTTATTGATATGTTAAATACTTATGGGCTTAAAGATTTTATAAATAGTTATCCTAAAAACTTATCAGGTGGTATGCGTCAAAGAGTTGCTCTAATTAGAACTCTTGCTACTAAACCAGATATTTTACTTTTAGACGAACCATTTTCAGCTTTAGATTATCAAACAAGATTAGCTGTATCTGATGATGTTTACAAAATACTTAAAAAAGAAGGAAAAAGCGCTATTATGGTAACTCATGATTTAGCCGAAGCTATCAGTATGTCGGATAGAGTTATTGTACTATCTAAAAGGCCTAGTAAAATTAAAAATATCTACGAGATAAATTTAACAAACAAAAGTACACCTATTGAAAATAGAAAAGCTAAAGAATTTCCAAAATATTATGAAATGATATGGAAAGATATTGATTTTCATGTATAGTGATGAACATATTGAGTTTTTAAAAAAAGAAAAAAAAAAAACGATAATTATTAAGTTTTTTCAAATTTTTATTGTTCTTCTATTTTTATTTATTTGGGATTTTTTAGCTAGTAAAAACATTATCAATACTTTTATAACATCAAGTCCTAAAAAAGTTGTTGAAACCTTAGTTAGTTTAAGTAAAAATGATTTATTTAGTCATATTTTTGTAACCGTTTATGAAACTATAATAAGTTTTTCTTTAGGTACTTTTATAGGATTAGTTGTTGCAGCTATTCTATGGTGGAATAAATATCTATTTAAAATATTTGATCCATATTTAACTATTATTAATAGTCTCCCTAAAGTAGCCCTTGGGCCTATTATAATTATTTGGTGTGGATCTGGTATTAAATCTATTATTTTAATGGCTCTTTTAATATCTGTAATAATTACAATTATAAATATATCAGCCTGTTTTAATGAAGTTGATGATAATAAAATTAAGTTATTTAAATCTTTTAAAGCTACAAAAACACAATTATTTTTTAAATTAATTTTACCTTCATCATTTAATAGTATAATTAGTAGTTTAAAGATAAATATTAGTATGTCTTTAATTGGTGTTATTATGGGCGAATTCTTAGTATCAAAAAAAGGAATAGGATACTTAATACTATATGGATCACAGATATTTAATTTAAATCTTGTTATGGCAGGAATTATTGTTTTATGCATTGTTGCAGCTATTATGTATTATATTGTTTTATTCATTGAAAAAAAACTAACACATCGTTAGTTTTTTATTTAAAAGAATATTTTTTAATTTTATCATTATTTAAAAAATTAATCATTATAAAATATGTTTCCTTATCTAAAATATTATTTAAAAACAAATTTCCTAACTCTTTCATTATTATTCTTCTTTTTAAAGTGATTAAAGGTTCTTTTATATCATTATCTATCAACATATTTATACACTCTTCAGTATCATTAAACAAATTTTCATAATCATTATCATTTCTATATTTTAAATATGTTTTTAATATCTTTAATCTGATTAATTTATTTCTTCTTGATAAACTAGAATCACTTTTATATCTAAGTAATAATTCTTTAACATTCATCTTGATACTCCTTTAATTATAAATATGTTTAATAATGATAATCAGTTAGTTATGCAACCTAAAAAGTTAACCATTCAGTTAACTTTTTGTTTATTTATATCTATAATTATTTCTTTTTTGTTGTAATTATCAAATAGTTCTAAAAGTAAATTAAGACTTAAATTATATACTTCATCATCCAATACATTGTGATTATTATTTAATATAGCTATACATTTTGATTTATCTTCTTCTAATTCAATTTTTGACTTTTTTACTTTCTTTTGCATTATCTTATTATCTGCATTAGAAATAGTCATCGTTTCATTGGATAAAACATTAGGGCCAACCATAACTGACAATCCATTTACTATTTCTATATTTAATTGATTATAAAGTTTTTTTATTTTTGATAAAATTTCATACATATCAACTATTTTATTTATTACTTCATTATTATATCTTTTTAGTTCAATCATTTTATATGTAATATTTTGACGCTCTAATTCTTGTACTTCCGGTATATGTAGTAAACATTGTTTTAAAATAACAATATCTTCATCTATATTACTTGATATTTGAAAGTTAAGAATTTCTCTATTTTCTAGTCCCATATTTATATATCTTTTAACTAACTGGTCAATTTGATTTTCTATATCATTTTTTTTAATAATTGTTTCAAATATACGAAGACGTATTTGTTTTATATCGTCAGGTAAATTACTGCTTTCACATTTTTTTATTTCTTCTAATAGATTCATTTTAATTCATCATTAGCTTTAGCATTTAAATCTAAGCTAGCCTTTCTACCTAATTTATATGCATAATATCCAGCAGCTCCTATCATAGCAGCATTATCTGTACAATATTCTAGTCTTGGTATTATCAAATTAAAACCCAGTTCTAAAGATAATTTTTTAAATTCATCTCTTATTCCTTTATTAGCTGAAACTCCTCCAGCTATAATCAAATTATTAACATTATATTCTTTCATTGCTCTAATGGTTTTTTTAGCAAGGATTTGTACAACTCTATTTTGAAAAGAACAAGCTAAATCCTCAGTTCTAACTTTATTTTTTAATTGCTTTTCATGATGATTTAAATTAATAACCGCACTCTTTATACCACTAAATGAAAAATTATATGAATTATCATCAAGTGGTAGGGGTAAATCGTAAGTATCTTCACCTTGGTGCGCTAGAGCATCAACTTTAGGACCTCCTGGATACTCTAATTTTAAAACACGAGCTACTTTGTCGTACGCTTCACCTACAGCATCATCTAATGTACCACCAATTCGTTCAAAACTATAATCTTCACTCATATAAATTAGCTCGGTATGTCCTCCACTAATTACTAAAGCCATCAAAGGAAAAGTCATTGCTTTTTCTAAGTTATTAGCATATATATGTCCTGCTATATGATGAACAGGAATCAGTGGTTTATCATATATAAAGGCTAATGTCTTAGCTGCTTCTACACCCACTAGCAATGAACCAATCAAACCTGGTCCATAAGTAATAGCAATCGCATCCATATCTTCCATTTTTAAACCTGATTCTTCTAAAGCTTGTTCTATAACAATTGTTATATTTTCAACATGCTTACGACTAGCTATTTCAGGTACAACACCACCATATAATTTATGTGTATCAATTTGTGTTGAAACTATACATGATACTTTTTCGTAACCATTTTTTATAACCGCCACACTTGTTTCATCACAACTTGATTCTATAGCTAATATAAATGTATCTTTCATTTTATCACCAGCTTCTCATCATTAAAATAGCATCTTCATTACCATAATATTTCTCTCTTATTGCTACTGCACTAAATTTATTTTTTTTATAAAAATTAATAGCTTCTTTGTTTGAACTTTTTACTTCAAGTGTTATATTATGAATGTTTTTTTCGTTCAAGTCATCAATCATTTTAGAAAGTAATTTTGTAGCAATTCCCATCTTTCGATAATTATTGAATACATAAATGTATTCAATTTCAGATTTATCATAAATTACATCATAATTAATAAAACCAATTATTTCATCATTATCTTTATAAATATACCAATTAGTATACACATTATCTTGATAGTTTTTTACATTAAACTCTTTTTCAATAATGGAATATATATATAATTTGTCTTTTTCTTCTAATCTACTAAGCATTTAATTTTTCTTCCGCTTCTGTTTTCTTTAAATAATTAGGATTTAATTGATGTGGATTAACTTCGATAAATTTACCTTTTTCAAGTAATTTTTCTAAATCAATATTAGGTTTCATCGTATCATCAATTTTATCATATGAAATAAATTCAATATCATTCAAATCATAATCTTTTTTTAAAATTTTATATAAATCTTCTAACTTTATATACTGATCAGGAATGATGCTTTTTAATTTTTTATCATACATTCCTGCAAATACATATCCTCTTCTAGCATCAATCATGCTTACAGCATACTTCTTTTCACATCCTGATGCCATTAAACATAAAGATGAAACAGGATATATTTTTTTCTTAAGTGACCAGGCAATTGTTTTACAGATTGTAACACCTACTCTTACGCCTGTAAAAGAGCCAGGACCATTCACACAATAAATTTCTTCAACATCTTTAATATTTATGTTCAAATTATCTAACATTTCTTTTAAATTCGGTAAAACTTTACTCGACAAATCATTATGAACTTCTATGTTTATAATGTCAATTACTTTTTTATCTCTTAATACGCCTATTATTAATCTACTTGTTGATGTATCTATAAAAAGTGATATCATAAAACATCCTCACATAATTCTTCATATTTTTTACCATAAGGTTTCAATATAATAGATCTTTTATTTTCATCAATCACTTTAAATTTAATATCTAATCTTTCTTCTGGTAAAATATCTTTTATTGTACTTGCCCATTCAATTACAACTACTCCACCTTTCGTGAAATATTCTTCAATACCTACTCCATCAGTATTTCCATCTAGACGATAGACATCCATGTGATAAAGAGGAAGCTCACCGTCATATTCTTTTATAATTGTAAAAGTTGGAGATGTGATAGTATCTGTAATGCCTAAAGCATTAGCTATTCCTTTTGTAAAAATAGTTTTACCACTACCTAATTCACCATCTAGACAAATAACCATATTAGGAAACTTTTCTGCTTCAAAATTTTGAGCAAGTTCTATTGTTTCAATTTCACTTTTTGTAATTACTTTATATTCCATTATTATCACCAATTATAGTATAACAAAAAAACGTGTAATAATTCAACAATTTTGATATAAAAAAAGACATTCTATTTAGAACATCTAACATTGAATTAAGACACGTAAAAAAGTGTAAATATATTAAAGTTAATGTCGGTATCAAATAATTTTTAGGTACAAAAAAATTGGCAACTTCCTATTTTCGCGAAAACTATCGTCGGCGTAAAAGAGCTTAACTTCTGTGTTCGAGATGGGAACAGGTGTATCCTCTTTGCTATCGTTACCAATTTAAATATAGAGAAATAATTCTCTGAAAACATGATAATGTGTAATCTCACAAAATTATTACTAGAAAAATTTATGATTAAATCCTCGATCTATTAGTACTAGTCAGCTCAACATGTTGCCATGCTTCCACCTCTAGCCTATCAACCAGTTAGTCTTTCTGGGATCTTACTTTATAAAAATGGGAAAACTCATCTTGAAGTTGGCTTCCCGCTTAGATGCTTTCAGCGGTTATCCATTCCATACATAGCTACTCTGCACTGCCACTGGCGTGACAACAGATACACCAGAGGTATGTCCGTTCCGGTCCTCTCGTACTAGGAACAGCTCTCCTCAATTTTCCTACGCCCACGACGGATAGGGACCGAACTGTCTCACG
>ERZ842401.4428-NODE-4428-length-16371-cov-19.171182_pt1 | contig 16371 bp, 16 predicted proteins | sample MGYA00521270_ERZ842401 | MGnify/ENA primary metagenome ERZ842401 (study PRJEB31892, sample SAMEA3878208) | bioreactor metagenome | biome: Moose rumen | place: Sweden | collected 2011-10 | study: EMG produced TPA metagenomics assembly of the PRJEB12797 data set...
CACGTTTAATACTTTGCTCCAAAGAAATCAGCGTCTCTGTAGCAACAACACCAGGGATATCTTGCAGTCTGCCATTCAGCAGATGCATCAGTTGCTCGTTATCACGGGCATAAAGTTTGACAAGCATCGTATAGGGACCTGTCGTGAAATGGCATTCCACAATCTCTGGGATGTGCTGCAGGCACTCTACCACGTCCTTATACATTGATCCACGCTCCAAAGTGATACCCACATAGGTGCAGGTACTATAGCCCAAACTCTTAGGGTTGACATCAAAGCCGCTTCCCATAATTACGTTAGCCTCTATCAAGTGCTGTACACGCTGATGGATGGCGGCTCGTGAAACACCGCATTCTGCTGCCACATCCTTAAATGGGATACGTGCGTTCTTCGACAAAATATTCAGGATTTTCTTGTCGAGTTGATCAATTTTCTCTGTTGTTGCCATATAGATATATTTAGTCTTAAGTTTACAATTTGTAAGCAAAAGTAGGAAAAATTATCGATATATGCAACATTTTGTTAAGGAAATTGCAGTATTTTGTACAAGAAGAGCAGATTTTTGTCTGCTCTTCTTGTTTTTATTTGTCCAAAATCTCCAAAAGTTCAATTTTGAAGATAAGCATGGAGAAAGGTTTTATATCGTTACCCGCCCCTCTTTCGCCATAAGCAAGTTCTTGTGGAATATATACTTCCCATGTAGAACCCACTGGCATGTGGGTGAGTGCTTCTGTCCAGCCTTTGATAACTTGGTCGCAACGGAAATCAGTAGGTTCACCACGTTTGTAGGAACTATCGAAGATATTTCCATCGAGCGTGCGCCCCTCGTAATTGACCTTCACCTTTTGGGTAGCGGTAGGAATGACTCCCTTTCCTTCTTGAAGGACTCTATACTGGACACCGCATTCCAAGGTTTTGACACCTTTCTTCTTTTCATTGGTCTTGAGGAAATCCTCACCCGCCTTCTTATTGGCACCATAAAGTCTCATGGCGGTCTCCGCCTTGATAGTCTTCATCAAAGAGGGTACCAGTTGGTTCGCTTCTTGTGGTGTCATCAGTCCTTTCTTCCCTGCCACGCCACTGTTAAAACCACTTAAGAACAAATCGATATTGATTTGTTGGGTAGAATCATTATCGAAGACCTCATGGTTGAACTGCTGCATGAAACGCAGAAGTCCCTCTGATTGTGCCATGCCAAGGCTATAACTCAAAGAGTCAACACGTGTCTGTAGTTGTTGTGCCTTGGCAGAATGGAAAATAGCACCCACCATAACAGTGAGTGCTACTATGATGATTCTTCTCATGGATTACTTCCTCTTAGGGTTAACTTCCAACAATTCAATCTTGAAGATTAGCATAGAAAAAGGCTTGATATCAGCACCTTGCTGACGTGCACCGTATGCCTTCTCCTGAGGAACATAAACCTCCCAGACAGAACCGGCAGGCATGTGAACGAGAGCCTCAGTCCAACCCTTGATAACTTGATTGCAACGGAACTCTGCAGGCTCACCACGCTTATAGGTACTGTCGAACACCTTACCATCAAGGGTGCGTCCCTCATAGTTAACCTTTACGCGAGAAGTGTCAGCAGGGATCGTGCCATTGCCTTCCTTAATGACCTTATACTGAACACCACCTTCAAGAGTCTTCACACCCTCTTTCTTGGCATTCTCAGCAAGGAACTTCTCACCAGCCACCTTATTGGGACCAAACTCCTTCTCCATGTATTTGCCTTTGATGGTCTGCATCAAAGTCTGAGTGACAATCTGGGCGGAGTCAACAGTCATCAAACCGCCTTTGCCTGTTGTACCACTGATAAAACCTGCCATGAAGTTCTTTAGGGAAATAGTCTGGGTAGAATCATTGCCAAATAATTCGTGATTGATACCCTTCACCATCTGGTTGCTGATTTGCTGACCGATCTGGATACCAGCATAATAGGCGGCCTTCTTCTTGTCGTCACCAGCATTAGCACCTTCGTTGAGACCCTTGATAAACTCGTCCATATAGGCGGTATCGATGTCCAGACGATTAACAAGATAATCTTTCAGACCATTGGTCTGTGCCATTCCGATTGCATAACTGAGCGTATCAACATCACTCTTCAGGTTTGCTTTCGGAGTTCCATTGCCGCAGGAGAACAATGTTGCTGCGGCTACTGCTGCAATAGCAGCAAAAGTAAACTTTCTCATTTCTTTTTAATTATTTCGTTATTTCGAATTACATTACTTGAATCAGTTCTACATCAAAGATGAGGGCTGCAAAAGGTGGAATAGAGGCACCTGCGCCACCCTCGCCATAAGCAAGACGGTAAGGGATGAAGAAACGATATTTCGCACCTTCTTGCATCAACTGCAAACCTTCTGTCCATCCAGCAATTACTTGCTGTAACCCGAAGACTGCCGGCTCACCACGCTCCACGCTGCTGTCAAACACGGTTCCATCAATCAAGAATCCCTCGTAATGGCATTTTACACTATCTTTTGCCGTTGGTTTCTTGCCATTGCCTTCTTTTAATACCTGATACTGCAGTCCACTGGGTAGGGTAATCACCCCATCTTTCTTGGCATTCTCAGCGAGGTATTTCTCACCAGCCTCTTTATGAGTCTTACCTTGTTCGGCACGTTGCTTATTGATTTTCTCCTCTTGGGCAGCAAAATACTCCTGTACAATCTGTTGTGCCTCACGATTGGACACCTTCAGGTCATTGCTTGCAATCACATCTTTGATGGCTGTGGCAAAATCATCGATGTTCAACTCAGTAGCACCCATCTGAGCCAACTGGCGTCCGATGCCTAAGCCCAGAGCATAACTTACTTTATCCATTTTCTTTCTTATATATATAAATGTGTACCTTTTTATTGATTAATCTTCTCGTTATAGTTGGTAGGGCGAGGACCATAAACCACCTTACGCTCCTCAGTTCGTTTCTGATAATCCTTAATTTTACTCATTTCCTGTCGTAACCCTGCATTCTCTGCTTTTAATGCTCCATTCTCAGCCTTCAGTACTTCTATTTCCTCCTGAGCGGCTTTATAGGTCTTCTGAGAGACACAGGAACCAAAGCCCAAAGCCACTATGATGGCGGAGAGCACGAGATTGATAGATTGACGAATTTTCTTCATAACTCAAGCGTTTTGATGATTTCGGGTGCAAAATTATGGATTATTATTGAATAAACGGTTAAATAAAGATTATTTAACTGTCTGGTTAGGTTCCTGAATTCGTTTCAGGTGGCATAATATAAGATTACCCTCTTCGTCACGGAGGTGCATACCGTTCCCTCGGCAGTAACGCCAGTAGCGGCAATCCTTACAGTCGCCCTTGCGCATCCAGTCTCGATTCCGATAGGGTGCATAGCGCTTTTCCCATACCTCCATGAAGTCATCGTCATAAATATTCCCCTGCTGGTAGTCGGCACGAATACTGGCACATGCCGCTATCGAGCCATCAGCCATCACAGAGCCTACAGTAATTCCCGCTTGGCAGTCGAAGAACATCTCACGAACCTCTCCTTCATAGCGTCCGAGGAATCCCTCACAGCCATACGAGGCATTGATGCTGCCTTCCTGACGAGTTTTGCGGATAAAGTCAAGCATTCCTCGATACTGCTCGTTGCTGATTTGCATCATCGAATCTTTTGCCGCACGTCCTACAGGGAAGATAGAGTAGATGCGCCAATAACCGATACCTTTGCTAATGAGGAAATCCTGTATGGCAGGCAACTGGTCGTAGTTACGCTGGTTGACGCAGGTCACGACATCGGAGGCAATTTGCGGGTTTGCCACTAAGAGGTCTAACGATTGACTGACCATCTGGAAACTTTGTGGATGACGGCGCATCCAGTTATGGCTGTCTTCCAGTCCATCTATACTGACAGTGATGCTGTGCATGCCCGCTTTGCGTAACGACTCGAAACGCTCTGGAGTGAGGGCAAGCCCATTCGTCACCAGTCCCCATGGGAACCCTCGTCTGAAAATCTCCTCTCCACAAATCTCTAAGTCGTCACGTAATAAAGGCTCTCCCCCAGTGATGGTAACAAAGACCTGATGGGGATCTGTTTTCCTCGCAATACTATCCAGCACCTTGAGGAAATCCTCCCGAGGCATGTCCTTGACCTCTGAGAATTTCCTGCAATCACTGCCACAATGGCGACAACTCACATTACACCGTAGGGTACACTCCCAGAATAACTGCCGAAGAGGATGTTCCTTACGGACATTGCGGCTAATCTGTGCCGATAGTTCCAGGGCAAGACGCTTGCGGAACCCCAGTTCTGTCATGGTGTTTTCTGTTTAATTTTGCAAAATTACATAATTATTCTCAATTCTCCGTTGTCAACTCTCATTTATTTATTATTTTTGCAGAAAATCTAAAAACAGAAAGGCTTATGAAAAAGATTGTGGTTTTGACAGGTGCGGGAATGTCCGTGGAGAGTGGTCTGAAAACGTTTCGTGATGCAGATGGTTTATGGGAGAACTATCCTGTGGCTAAGGTCGCCACTCATGAAGGCTGGGAGGCAGACCCCACTTTAGTCACGAACTTCTATAACATGCTGCGTAAGAAGTGTGTGGGGACGCAACCCAACGAGGGACATCGTTTGGTGGCAAAACTCGAGGAACAGTATGATGTTACGGTCGTTACCCAGAATGTGGATAACCTCCATGAGATGGCAGGTTCCTCAAAGGTTATCCATCTGCACGGTGAGTTGATGAAGGTATGTAGTAGTCGCGACGTGGATGATCCTTGTTATCAGATTACACTGACCCCAGAGAACTGTGAGGTAGAGCCTGGCACAAAAGCGGGTGACGGTTCGTTGCTTCGTCCTTTTATCGTCTTTTTTGGCGAGGGCGTGCCCATGATCAGTGCTGCGGCTGCTGAGGCAATGCAGGCTGATATCTTTATCATCATTGGTACATCACTCAATGTTTATCCTGCCGCAGGCTTGGTGCAGTATGTGCGTCCTGGAGTTCCTATTTATCTCATTGATCCAAAACCAGTCTCCGCAGGTGCCAATGTACAACAGATTCAAAAGGGAGCCAGTGAGGGAATGAAAGAACTTTCCACACTGCTAATGAAATAAGGTGGTCTACCGCATATCCTTGTTGATAAGGTCTAATAGTTTTTCTACAGCCTCTTCTTCAGGGATATTCTTCTCTACACATACTTTCTGCTTGTAGAGGCTGATTTTGCCTCTGCCTGCTCCCACGTAACCATAGTCGGCATCCGCCATCTCCCCAGGACCATTGACAATACAGCCCATAATGCCAATCTTCAAACCTACCAGGTGACTGGTTGCCGCTTTGATACGGGCGATAGTGTCTTGCAAGTTATACAAGGTACGTCCACAACCAGGGCATGATATATATTCTGTCTTGGTAAATTTGACACGTGCAGCCTGTAGGATAGCGTCAGATAGACTGGATAATCTAAAGTCATCAAAAAGACGAGAATGTATCACAAGTTTTGTTGCCTTGCGGTCGATGAGCAAGGCACCGACAGCCATAGCGGCTTTCAGTTGGAAAGTTTCCCAGTCGGGTTCGTTAATGGTCAGAGTGATGGTGTCATCCTTGATGGAGGTCTCTGCCTCGGCACGTAGGCGGGCGCACTCCTCAATAGACTTGACCAATTTGCGAGCCACAGGTATTTCGTATTCTGGTTCTTCGCTCAAAGACACGCGAATGGTGTCACCGATTCCTTCTGTTAATAAGGCTCCGATACCTACTGCGCTCTTGATTCTGCCATCTTCACCCTCACCAGCCTCTGTCACACCCAAATGCAACGGATAGCGCATATCCTCTTTATCCATTGTCTTGATTAACAGACGGACGGTAGTTACCATGACGACAGTATTGCTTGCCTTGATACTGATAACGATATCATTGAAGTTTTCTCGTTTGCAGATGCGTAAGAACTCCATACAACTCTCCACAATACCCTCTGGCGTGTCGCCATAGCGTGACATGATACGGTCGGAGAGAGAACCGTGGTTAACGCCGATACGGATGGCCGTATGATGCTCCTTACAGATATGGAGAAAAGGTACGAGTTTTGCCTCAATCTTCTTTAACTCAGTGGCATATTCTTCATCAGTATATTCCAAGTGCTTGAAGACACGCCCAGGGTCTACGTAGTTGCCTGGGTTGATGCGAACTTTCTCACAATACAAAGCGGCGATATCAGCGACATGTGCCGTAAAATGCACGTCGGCAACTAAAGGTGTATCATAACCATCCGCTTTCAGACATGCCGAGATGTTCTTCATATTCTCAGCCTCACGAGTGCCTTGGGTGGTGAAACGTACCAGTTCACCACCACTATCAATGATACGCTTTGCCTGGGCCACACAGCCCTCCGTGTCATTGGTGTCCACTGTTCCCATCGACTGGATGCGGATGGGGTTATTACCGCCAATGCCGATATTACCGACAAGTGTGACAGAGGATGTTCTTCTTTGATAAGTCATTTAGTTCGTTTTGAAATTGTACTTTACCTCGGAAAGTTCTTTGTTTGCTTTCACGATTTTCTCTTTCAGTCCGCTTTTGTACTCGCTCAGGCGCTGTGCGATAGCATCATCGCTCAGGGCAAGTATCTCAACAGCAAGGATGGCGGCATTTTGTGCGCCATTCACCCCAACAGTAGCGACGGGGATTCCTGGGGGCATCTGAATGATGGAGAGCATGGCGTCAAGTCCGTCAAGCATACCTTTGATGGGAACACCAATAACGGGTAGCGTGGTGGAGGCGGCAATGACACCAGGTAATGCGGCAGCCATTCCTGCGGCAGCGATAATCACACGAATACCACGCTCCTTAGCATTACGGGCAAACTCCTCCACGGCATCTGGTGTGCGGTGTGCCGAGAGGGCATTGACTTCAAACGGTACCTGCATTTCGTCCAGAAGTTTGCAGGCTTTCTCCATAACGGGCAGGTCACTGGTGCTGCCCATGATAATACTTACAATTGGGGTCATATTCTTTTGTTTTTGTTATTTCGATATTTCGGAGATATTACAGAAAAAGGATAGCAACAGCCGCACAGAGGAAACCTACCCAGAATCCTCCTATAACTTGTGAGAGTGTGTGTTGGCGAAGCATCATCCGACAGGTGCCTAAAACACCAGCCACCAAGAAGATGACACAAAGCCACCAAACAGGATTGAAGCCTAAATATTCAGCAAAGGCGAAGAGCGCTCCTCCCACTCCTCCAATGGCAGCAGTGTGTGTGGAAATCTTCCACCAGACATTAATTAGGGCACAGACGATTTGCACCATCAATGCGGCAATTACAATGGATATGATGAAGTGGGGCATGTGTAATCGCGTCATGACATAGATACAAGTGAAATAGCAGACGATAGAAAGGACATAGGGCACCATGCGTCGCTCCCTCTGTCCAAGTTCAATGAGGTTCCATCCTTGGTGGCGGCGGTAGAAATGAATCATCAGGGAAGGCAATAGAATGGTGAACAGATAGACCATGATGAGTACCTGTAGTTTATATGCCCAAGGGAAGATGCTCATATAACTGAAAGAAAACAAGGCTATCAGCCCAACAATGGGAAGATAGAAAGGGGTGAAGAGCATACTGATCACTCGTGCCGCTAATATCATCTGTTGTCTCTTTCTCATTTTCTTAGTCTTGCAACGGGTATTCCTAATTGTTCACGATATTTTGCTACTGTGCGTCGGGCAATAGGGTATCCTTTTTCTGCTAAAAGTTTACCTATAGCCTCATCGCTTAAGGGCTTCTGCTTGTCCTCTGCGTCAATGAGATCACGTAAAGTAGCCTTGATTTCTCTGGTAGACAACTCATCGCCTTCTGCAGTCACATAACTGTCACTGAAGAAATGCCGCAAAGGGAAGGTGCCCCATCGGGTTTGTGCATATTTTGAGTTACTGACACGTGAGATTGTACTTAGGTCAAGTCCTGTCTTTTCAGCAATATCCTTGAGAATCATCGGACGAAGCAATGCCTCATCACCTTCCTCAAAATAGCGGTGTTGCCATTGGATAATTGCTTTCATTGTCAGTGTCAACGTTTGACGACGCACACGGATTGCCTCTATGAAGCCTTGGGCGGCATCCACTTTCTTTTTTGTATAGAGTAGAGCCTCTTTCATCTGGCGGCTCATGTGTTCTTTATTGTCCTGATACTCACGTAGGGTATCGGTAAACGACTGGGAGATATGTAACTCGGGGATCTCACCTATATTCAATTGGAAGGTGACAGTCCCGTCATCCTGTGTGTCGATGATAAAATCGGGGGTGATTTGCTGCATAGAGCGTCCCACGGTTTCTCCTAAAGAAGCCCCTGGCTTGGGATTGAGTTTCCGTAGTTCCTTCATCAATGCGTCAGCCTGCAGGTCGGTCAGTCCGAGTGCCTGCTGGATTTTCTTCCAATGCTTTTTGGTGAATTCTACAAAGTAATCTTGGATGACACGAGTCATTAAATCACGAAGGGAAGATGGATTGCGACGTTGTATTTGCAGGAGCAGGCACTCTTGTAGGGAACGTCCTCCAATACCTGCAGGGTCGAAGTCCTGTAGGCGGTGTAGCATGGCTTCTATCTCCTGGGAGGAGGTGTCAATACCATGGTAGATGGCAAGTTCATCACTGATATTGTCGAGTGACTTCCTTAATAAGCCATCATCGTCTAAGGAGCCTATCAGGTATTCCATGATTTCCTGTTGTCTTTGGTCTAAGTCGAGAACTCCCATTTGTTCTTTGAGTTGGTCATAAAACGACAGCGTCTCCCCATAGACCACTTCCTCCCTTTCCTCATGAGAATCCTGTCCACCATGATATACTGGCAAATCCTCGTCGTCCCTGCCAATACTCTCCAATGCTGCGTCTAAAGCCGACTGGCGCTCTTCTCGTTCATAGTCATCAATAGTTTCGGAATTCTCAGAGGACTCTGTGAACTCTGAGGTTTCAGAGTAATCGGAATCCTCTGCGGTATTCTGTTCTAAGGCGGGATTGTCATCCATTTCCGCATTAACACGCTCCAGCAGTTGTGTAATGGGCAGTTCGATAAGTTGCGCTTGCAACAATTGTTGCTGCGTAATGCTCTGCGTTTGCCTCAACGACAGGGTCTGTTGTTGTTCCTGTATCTGCTCCTGCGCCATTTCGACTGCAAAATAACAAAATAATTGGTAACTATAGAACTATTTGAAGTATTCTTTTAGTTGTCTCGCATATGAGGCAAGAAACTCTGTCTCGCAGTTCCCATAACGTTGCCAGATATCCTGACAAGCAGGAAAAAGAGGACTGAACAGCACTTCCTTGCGATTCAGGTATGGGTCGCAGTGTTGGTATATATCCATGATGTCAACAATCTCACGGACGGGTAACTTGATAAGGCGACCGAGTTCTTGTATCTCAGGAGTCTCTGCCACCATGGTAATTGGGGTCAGACGGAAATAGAGGTCGAGAATCAATATCAGCATAATGGGTGTGATAGGACTGTCGTCACTGACAGGGCGGAAATCACGCTCAAAGGTCTCTTGGACATCCACGCCCTCGTAGAACTCATCATTATTGCCGAAGCCTTTCATCTGTCGCAACAGGCTGACAGCACGACTTAGTCGTCGTGGGTTATTACCATATTCCTGCCAGATACGCTCAATGCGTGGTGTCTCCAGATTGGCAATCTCACACATCTTATTAAATAAGAATTGTGGAGCGATATGCAGTTCCATACTAAGTTCTACCATTCTCTTGCTATAGACAGGCTTTACCCCTATAGGCTTTTTCAGATACAATTGCATCAAGAGTAACCAGTAATCGTCTTGCCAAATCCGCTTTTTTGCCATAATCAATGCATTTATTCTATTTGCAAAGGTACGAATAAGTGAGCAGAAAACCAAAAGAATTTTAAGTTTTCTCGAACGAGAGTACATTGGACGAAGTCAAAGGTACGAATAAGTGAGCAGAAAACCAAAAGAATTTTAAGTTTTCTCGAAAGGCAACGGGTAGGCGAGTTAAAACTCGGGAATGCGGGAGTACATTGGACGAAGTCAAAGATAGGGATAATAATGGGAAATGTAAAGAAAATGTTAAAGAAGTGCAAGATTTTGAACAATTATTTGTATCTTTGCATGCCCTACATATATAAAACTTATGAAACAACTAATATTGACCATTGTGTTCTTTTGTGTTTCGTTGGTAGTGCTGCATGCGCAGACAGCCAAAGAGGAAATACAGAAAGATATACATAATTCGGCAAGTAACCAACTTGCTTATCCTGGTCCCAGACAGGCTCGACTAACACCGGCTCCTGATGGGAAACTCCCCTTTTATATCAGTCATTATGGGCGCCATGGCTCAAGATATCTAATTGAAAAGAATGACTATGCAGGGCCTTATACTATCTTGATGAAGGCAGATAGTGCAGGAGCATTGACCGAGTTAGGAAAAGATGTACTGCATCGAATCTCAATAATGAAGGAAGAGTCAGACAATCGTATAGGGGAGTTAAGTCCTTTAGGTGCTATACAACATCAGCAGATTGCCCGCAGAATGTTTGAGCGTTTCCCTGAAGTCTTTAAGGGTGATGTATGCATAGACGCAAAGAGTACAGTGGTGATTCGTTGCATCCTCTCTATGGAGAATGCCTTGATGCAACTCGTCATGCTGAATCCCCATCTCCGTATCCGTCATGATGCCTCTTATCATGATATGTATTATATGAATCTTCATGATAAGCGGCTTAGGAGTCAGAGAACAGATACTGTCATCAATGAGAAACTCAAGACTTTGTCCAAGAAATATGACCATAGTGGGCAGTTGATATCCAAGTTGTTCTGTGACATGGAGTATGTAAGCAGAGAAGTGGATTCTGAATTGTTGGCTAATTATATCTTTGGCTTAGCGTCTAACCTCCAGAACTTAGAGGCACGGAAGAAGACCACATTGTACGATTTGTTTACGGATGACGAGATTTATGACTACTGGAAACTACGGAACGCTTGGTGGTATGTCAATTATGGAGGCTATACGGAGAATGGCGGTAAGCAACCATATAGTCAGCGTAATTTGTTGCGTCGTATCATTGAGGAGGCAGACAGTTGCTTGCAACTGGAGAGACCAGGAGCCACCTTGCGCTTTGGGCATGAGACGATGGTATTGCCGTTGACTTGTCTCTTAGACCTGGACGGCTATGGTTTACAGACTGATAATCTGGAGTCCTTGGACCGCAAAGGTTGGGTTAATTTCAGAGTATTCCCTATGGCGGCCAATATCCAGTTTGTTTTCTATCGGAAAGACCTTGATGACAAAGATATTCTGGTAAAGGTCCTGTTGAATGAGAATGAGGCGAGATTACCTCTCAAGACCAAAGAGGCGCCTTATTATAAGTGGAATGATGTACGGAACTATTATTTGAAGAAGATTGATGCTTACGAGAGGAGTATTGAGTAATATGCTATTGGCTTTGCCATCAACAATGGTCATGATGTTGTTGTGTCTGGCGGATTCTCTTTCCGCCCAGACTGTTTATGATGAGATCAGCAAAGACCCCCATTTGTCGGCAAATAACTATTGCGTTTATCCTGATAATGATAACCATCAGTATACACCTGCTCCCCAAGGAAAGGCCCCATTTTATATCAGTCATTACGGTCGTCATGGCTCCCGTTATCTGAGTCGTCAGAATGCGTACAGCATTCCTCTTGGCATCATGGCAAAGGGCGATTCATTAGGAAAGTTGACACCATTGGGGAAGGATGTCCTTCGCCAGTTACGCATTGCCCATGAGGATGTGCAGGGTCGTTTTGGTGAGTTGACGGCGTTAGGCAGTGTCCAGCATCGCCATATTATCCGTCGTATGATGGAGCATTACCCTGAGGTGTTTGAGGGAAAGGCAAATGTGGATGTCCGCAGTACGACGAAGATCCGTTGTATTCTCTCTATGGGAGCGGCTGTCCAGCAGATGGTCGCCCTCAATCCGAAACTGCGAATCCGGATGGATGCCTCTAAGCATGATATGTGGTATATGAACTACCAGGACAAGCAGTTGCGCGACAGTATGATGACCGATGCCGCCAGGCAAGCCTATATAGAGTTTACGCAAAAGCGGGAACATAACGAGCGACTGATGGGAAGTCTTTTCAACGATACCGCATACGTCCGCCAATATGTTGATGACAGAGCCTTGAACTATTACCTGTTTAAGGTCGCCTCTATTCAGCAGAACACACATCTTTGCGACAGTCTCCATCTGTTGGACATTTTCACCTTGGAGGAGTTATATCATATTTGGCAGAAAGAGAACGCTTGGTGGTATATCACCTATGGTCCTTCTTTGCTGAATGGTGGTAAGGAACCATATACCCAACGCAACTTGTTACAACGTATCATAGAGGAGGCAGACAGTTGCATAACACTGCCAAAGCCAGGAGTCACCCTACGTTATGGGCACGACACCATGGTGTTGCCTCTAACTTGTCTGCTGAACCTGAACGGATATGGTTTCCAGACGATGGATCTGGAGGAAGTGGAGAAGAATGGTTGGATAGCCTATCGCGCTTTTCCGATGGCGGCAAACCTGCAGTTTATCTTTTATCGGAAGAATCCTTTCGATAAAGACGTGATTTTCAAGGTTCTCCTCAACGAAGAAGAGGCAACACTACCCCTTGAGTCCAGTAATGCCCCTTATTATCGTTGGAGTGACTTCAAGAACTATTATCTGAAGAAACTCGAAGATTACGAGAAAAGCCGTTAAAGACCCTCTTTTGTCTTGAAGGCAAGCGCATACATCCGCATCTGTCTCACCATGGCAAGCAGACCATTGCTGCGGGTGGGTGACAGATGTTCTTTCAAACCAATTTGGTCGATGAAATAAAGTTCCGCATCCAGTATCTCTTGGGGAGTATGCCCGCTAAGCACCCGTATCAATAATGCAACGATACCTTTTACAATCAGGGCATCACTCTCTGCAGTGAAGTCGATGAGACCGTCATGATAGTCGGCTTGCAGCCATACCCTGCTCTGACAACCGTCTATCAGGTTGCTCTCTATCTTATATTGTTCGTCTAACGGTTCCTGCTCATTACCTAAGTCGATGAGCAGTTGATACTTGTCCATCCAGTCGTCAAAACCAGAGAACTCCTCTATAATCTCGTCTTGTATTTCGTTAATAGTCGCCATGACGCTTTTCCATTTAGTGCTATACTTGCGGATATTTCTTTGCAAAGTTAAGTCTTTTATTGTTGACGACAAAATGATTTATAAGAAATTTGGCATTTTACTCACTAATTCGTACCTTTGTCCCTGAAATGAAAGATAGTATCGAAGATTTCGAGATTATGGCGCCAGTAGGTAGCCGTGACTCTCTTGCCGCTGCGCTGAAGGCGGGAGCAGGAAGCGTGTATTTTGGCGTGGAGCAGTTGAATATGCGGTCGCACTCCGCCAACCACTTCACGATTGATGACCTGCGGGAAATAGCCGCCACATGTGAGGAGCATGGAGTAAAAAGTTATCTCACCGTGAATACGATTATCTATGGGGAGGATATCGAACTGATGCACCAGATTATCGATGCCGCCGTTGAGGCTCATATCTCTGCCGTTATCGCCTGCGATATCGCAGTGATGACCTATTGTCGGCAGAAAGGGATGGAGGTACACCTCTCCACGCAACTGAATATCTCGAATATCGAGGCTTTGAGATTCTATGCCCAGTTTGCCGATGTGGTAGTACTTGCCCGTGAGTTGAACCTTGACCAGGTAGCCGAGATCTATCGTCAGATAGAGGAGCAGCATATCTGTGGACCATCTGGTGAACAGATTCGCATTGAGATGTTCTGTCATGGCGCTTTGTGTATGGCTGTCAGTGGCAAGTGCTATATGAGTCTTGACAACACAGGGCGTTCAGCAAACCGTGGGGAGTGTATGCAGATTTGTCGTCGTTCCTATATCGTGACGGATCGTGAGACAGGAACGGAGTTGGAGATAGACAATAAGTATATCATGAGTCCGAAAGACCTGAAGACCATCCGTTTCATTGACCGTATGATGAAAAATGGGGTAAGGGTCTTTAAGATAGAGGGGCGTGCCCGTGGTCCGGAATATGTGCTGACTGTCGTGCAATGCTATAAAGAGGCGATACAGGCGGTACTCGACAATACCTTCTCCGAAGAGAAGAAAGACGCATGGGACGAGCGTCTTGCCACTGTCTTTAATCGTGGTTTCTGGGACGGCTACTACCAAGGACAGCGTTTAGGAGAGTGGAACAAGCACTATGGCTCGTGTGCCACGGAGCGCAAGCAATATGTGGGAAAGAGTGTGAAGTATTTCTCGAGACTCGGTGTTGCGGAGTTTACCTGTGAGGCATGTGAGTTCTCTGTGGGTGACAAGATGCTCATCACAGGTCCTACAACGGGTGCGCTCTATGTCACTGTTGATGAGATACATGATGACGTACAGGCAGTACAGACCGCACAGAAGGGAACACGTGTCAGTATCAAAGTGCCAGAGAAGGTACGTCCCAGTGACAAACTGTTTAAGATAATCACCTGTTGACCTTAGGTCAGGAGGTAAAGGAGAGCATCCTCTCATCAAGAAGTGCTACCGTTCCATCACGGAACAGTGGCACTTACTACTTTTAATTACTAATAAAAATCGTGCCGCATGCTTCTCACAAAGGAGCAGCACCATACAAGTTATTTATTGATATTATATCTTAATAGTCGAAGTCATCAAATCCACGAGCCAACGGATCACTAACTTCACCAATCTTTTCCAATGAGCCTGCTAAAATCTGTGGTGACTCAACTTTAATAACTTCCATCTCTGGATTAATATATTGTTTCTTCATAGTTCTTACGTTTTTAAATTATTACTAAATTCCGCTTCCCTCCCCCTAAACAGGGGAGGTCAGGAGGGGTCTTATTTCAGAATCACTTTCTTACCGTTCACGATATACAAGCCCTTGGTTGGGTAGAGTATACGGCGACCCTGCAGGTCATAGTAGATGTTGTCCTCAGAACCCACCTTGATGTTCTTGATAGCAGTTGCATCACCATCGATGGCGAAGAATGCACGACTCTCAGTAAACTTAGAAGCAGGGATGTATGCTTTTGTGGCAGGCAGCACAACACCACTTTTCAGTAAGCCAAAGCCAACCTTAGAACCTTCTTTACCAAGCACATAGTAAGAAGTACCATTACCTGTTACAGGACCGGCAACGAGGTCGTTAATGTCTGTAGATACTTCAGCAGGAGCAGTAGTTGCTTTATATAACTGATAAGAATCAGCAGCACCCTTAATAACAAGTGGAGTTTCTGCTGGAGCAGCCTTCACCTCTGTCAGTTGAATGGTCTCCCCATTAGCCTTAGCAGCATAAGCGGTAACCCCTGGTGTTGCGTCGAAATAAGCATCCTTTGACAGAACAACTGTTGCATATCCTGCGTCTGTTATGGTAACCTCGTCAGCAGCAACTAAGCCCTCAAAGTTAATCTCATAGTAACGGAGGTTATTAGAATTTTCACCCTCATAACCCATAATCGTATGCTCGCCTGCTGGGATATATACAGATGCAGTTTTTGAATCTGTACTGTTTACAGAACCAAATTCTTCACCATCAATTGTTATTGTACGAGTATTAGTATTTGTACCTCCAAACTTAATGGTGAGAACACCAGGTATACTTGTATTAATAGCAAAACCATGTGCCTGAGCGCACCAATCGCTACCTGATTTATACATTGGTCGCTGAACTTTTAGCAGTTTAATAGCAGAAGCATCGCCAAACTCAGTGAAGTCAAGTGAAGCGACATTAGCAAGAATCAACTCATTTTCAGATTGGTCTACCTGACTCTTCGGAGTGATATTATTCCAACTAAATGAAGTTACCGTACCTATATTAGTTATTTCAGTCACAGCGGCAGTGCTGCTATATGTTACAGGAACAACAACAGACTTTAATCCAACTGCAAATGTAAGATTAACCGTTGCTTCTGCGACATCCTCGTTAGACTGATAACTAACAGTGAACTCTTGATTGACCTCACCACCATCTACAGTGAATGTTGTTGGGGTAATTGTCAATCCTGCAACATCACTTGCCCACGTAACAGATGCTTCACCTGTCAGGTTTCCACCAACCAAAGAAATCGTTGCACTTCCTGTACCAATTCTTGCTGACACCACAGAAATAGCAGTTGGAGTTGCTTCTAAAGTTGGGGTCACATCCTTCTTTACCTTCACATTATATTCCGTTTCATTGATGGTAGCAGTGCCAATGAAGTATCCACCTGTAACAGTTCCATCAAATTCCACATCAACATCCTCATCTTTTGTTGTATCATCAGTATAAGTGATGTGATTAATCAACTTAATGTTTTCAGGGGCAGTTAATGCTTTATGAGCGT
>ERZ842401.4429-NODE-4429-length-16370-cov-4.941649_pt1 | contig 16370 bp, 13 predicted proteins | sample MGYA00521270_ERZ842401 | MGnify/ENA primary metagenome ERZ842401 (study PRJEB31892, sample SAMEA3878208) | bioreactor metagenome | biome: Moose rumen | place: Sweden | collected 2011-10 | study: EMG produced TPA metagenomics assembly of the PRJEB12797 data set...
CCCATTCGTTGACCATCAGGTGACCTCTATCATGCTCAACTCATTCCCCAAGTTCCAAGCCCGCGACCTGCCCGGCGTGAAGACTTATTTGGAGCGCAAGGGCGAGCTGCCTAAGGGTCTGGTATTCGGTCTCGCTGCCATCATCACCTACTACAAGGGTGGCAAGCGTGCCGACGGCGTGGAGATTGTTCCTAACGACGACCAGAAGATTATGAATTTGCTGAAGGAGCTCTGGGCTACCGGCGACACACAGAAAGTGGCCGATGGTGTACTGGGTGCCGAGTTCATCTGGGCTGAGGACCTCAACAAGGTGAAGGGTCTCAATGCTATGGTGAAGCAGTTCCTCGACCTCATTCAGGAGAAAGGCATGCTGGAGGCTGTCAAGACGATTCTGTAAAAAGGAACATTGGATTAAGCAATGGTATAATACACCCAACTACCAACGATGGAGGGAGCCTCGCACAGAGGCTCCCTTCTTTTTTAGCACAAGAAGTTGTTAAATCTTCGTTAAACATGCGGATTTTATCGAAGATTTGTCGATTTATTTCTACTAACGGGTGAGAAACATCTAAGTTTTTTCCGTATTTCGTCGATAATTTCTACCTTTGCATCGTGAAAATAAAGCAAAACAAATAAGCCAATGAAACGTAAACTAATTATTTTGACGGCAATAGCGATGAGCTTGACGGCCACGGCACAGAAGCAGTGGACGCTGAAAGAGTGCATCGACTATGCCATGCAGAACAACATCACACTGCAACAGGCACGACTGCAGAAACAGTCTACCACCGAAGACCGCAAGCAGGCACAGGCTGCGCTGTTACCCTCGCTGTCGTTTTCGACCAACCAGAGCGTAGGCTATCGTCCGTGGACCGAGGCGGGCACGACGACAGTGACCAACGGCACAGTAAACACAAAGGTGAACAAGACCTACTATAATGGCAGCTATGGGCTGAATGCCTCATGGACGGTGTGGAACGGCAACCAAAACCGCAATCAGGTAAAGCTGGACGAGGTAAGTGAAGAACAGGCAGAACTAAGCATTCAGGAGACGGCCAATTCCATCCAAGAGCGCATCACCCAGCTCTACGTCCAGATACTTTATCTGAATGAGGCCATCAGCGTAACCAAGCAGAGTCTGGAAACCAGCAAGAAAAACGAGGAACGCGGTCGCCAGATGGTGGACGTGGGCAAGATGTCAAAAGCCGACTTGGCTCAGTTGTCAGCCCAACGCGCTACCGACGAATACAATGTCGTAGAGTCAGAAAGCCAACTGTCCAACTATAAGCTGCAACTGAAACAGCTATTGGAAATCACCAACACAGAAACGTTCGACGTGGCCATTCCCGTGGCTACTGACCAGCAGGCTCTCAGCGACATTCCTGCCTTGCCTACGGTCTATCAGCAGGCTCTAACGCAGCGCCCGGAAATTCGTAACTCTGAACTACAGAAGAAGTCAAGTGACTTACAGATGCAGATAGCCAAGGCCGGCCACTTGCCCACCATCAGCATGACAGGCGGCATAGGCACCAGTTCCAACTCGCTGTCGCAGAACTCATGGGGCAATCAGATGAAAGTGAACGTGGATGCCTCGGTGGGTGCTTCGCTCAGCATCCCTCTGTTCGACCAGCGCCGCACGAAGACAGCCATCAACAAAGCTCAGATCCAGCGTGAACAGGCCGTGCTCGACCTGCAGGACAAGCAGAAGCAACTTTACTCCACCATCGAGGGATACTGGCTTGATGCCAACACCAACCAGCAGAAGTTCCGTGCCGCGCTGACCACGGTGGAGAGTGAACAGCAGTCGTACGACTTGCTTTCTGAGCAGTTTAACCTTGGACTGAAGAACATTGTGGAACTGATGACGGGCAAAGACCGTTTACTCTCTGCCCAACAAAACAAATTACAGTCTAAATACATGACTATTCTGAACCAACAACTGCTACGATTTTATCAAGGTGAAACGATTAAAATATAACATAAAGATATGAAAAACAAGAAGATTTGGATTGGCGTGGGCGTAGTAGCCCTGATAGCCGTTGCCATCTGGCTGCTGTCGGGTGGAAAGAAAGAAGAAAAGATTTCGTTTGAGACGTCCAAAGTGGAGCGTCAGGACATTCAGACTACCATCACGGCCACAGGCGCCATCGAGCCAGTGACCAGCGTCACTGTAGGTACGCAGGTGTCTGGCATCGTGTCTAAACTCTACGTAGACTACAACTCCGTGGTGAAAAAGGGGCAGGTAATTGCAGAACTCGACAAGACTAACCTCATCAGTGAACTCAACACGGCCAAGGCCAACCAGAACAGCGCACAAAGCACACTGAACTACGAGCAGGCCAACTTCAATCGCTACCAGACGTTGTTTGACAAGGGACTGGTGAGCGCCGACGAGTATGAAAGTGCCAAGTTGAGCTACCAGAAGGCCCTGCAAACAGTGGCTTCATCGAAGGAAAGTGTGCAGAAAGCCCAAACCAACCTTGGCTATGCCACCATCACATCGCCTATTGACGGCATCGTGCTGTCGAAATCGGTCGAGGAAGGCCAGACAGTGGCCGCTTCGTTCAACACCCCTGAACTGTTCACCATTGCCAAGGACTTAACAGACATGCGTGTCATTGCCGACATTGACGAGGCTGACATCGGTGGTGTCAAAGAGGGCCAGCGCGTGTCGTTCACCGTCGATGCTTTCCCCGACGACCGCTTTGACGGCACCGTGACCCAAGTGCGTCAAGAGGCAACGACCAGCAGCAATGTGGTGACCTACGAAGTGGTCATTTCCGCCCCCAACAAGGACTTGAAACTAAAGCCCGGCCTGACAGCCAACGTCACCATCTTCACTTTGGAGAAAAACGGGGTGTTGGCCGTGCCGTCAAAAGCCTTGCGCTTCACGCCCAACGAAGCACTGACCAGCAAAGGCCAGCAGATAGAGGACTGCGAGGGTGACCACAAGGTGTGGACGCTGGACGGCAACACCTTCAAGGCACATCAAGTAGAAACCGGCACCACCAACGGCATGCTGACCGAGATTACCAGCGGTATCAGTGAAGGCACAGAAGTGTTAGTGGACTTCAGCATCTCGGCTGGTGGCGATGAGCAACAGGGTGGTCAAGCCTCGAACCCCTTCATGCCGCGTCCACGTAACAACAGGAACCAACAACAGAAGAAATAACAGCCATGACTGAAGACAATAGAAAAGTCGTCATTGAACTGCAGAACGTCAAGCGTTACTTCCAAGTGGGCTCAGAGACGGTGAAAGCTCTGCGGGGTGTCTCGTTCAAGATTTACGAGGGCGAGTTCGTCACCATCCAAGGCACGTCAGGCTCTGGCAAGTCCACCTTGCTGAACCAGTTGGGTTGTCTGGACACGCCAACCTCTGGCGAGTATTTTCTTGACGGTACACCTGTGCGCACTATGTCGAAAAATCAGCGTGCCCACCTGCGCAACCGTAAGATTGGCTTTGTATTCCAAAACTACAACCTGTTGGCCAAGACGACAGCCATCGAAAATGTGGAACTGCCACTGATGTACAACTCCGAAGTATCAGCCACGGAACGCCGCGAACGCGCCATCAAGGCCTTACAAGCCGTGGGGCTGGGCGACCGTCTGGAACATAAGTCGAACCAAATGTCGGGTGGACAGATGCAGCGCGTAGCCATTGCCCGCGCCCTGGTGAACGACCCTGCCGTACTATTGGCCGATGAGGCCACAGGTAACCTGGACACACGCACTTCGTTTGAGATGTTGGTATTGTTCCAAGAGCTCTATCGTCAGGGGCACACCATTATCTTCGTGACCCACAATCCTGAAATAGCCGAATACTCCTCGCGCAACATCAACCTACGCGACGGCAAGATACGTGAGGACACTATCAACCCCAACATCAAGTCGGCAGCCGAAGCCCTGGCAGCCCTGCCGAAGCCGGTTGATGACTAAAGTTCACCCTTCCCCTCTCCCATACGAAAGGGGAGTCGGATATGACTTGGGGATAAGCATAACACAACAATAAAAAAAGAATGTACAACCATCTGTAAATAAGGAGACCCCCGAAGTAACCAAACTTCTCTCCCGCATGAGAGGAGTCAGGGGGTGGGTTCTATGAATATACTAAACCTGTTCAAAGTAAGTATCAAGGCCGTGGCTAACAACAAGATGCGATCATTTCTGTCGATGTTGGGTATCATCATCGGCGTGGCAGCGGTCATTATTATGATGGCTATCGGCCAAGGCTCCAAGGAGAGCATTCGCAAGGAGCTGTCTACTATGGGCACAAACCTACTGACCATCCGACCGGGTGCCGACATGCGCGGAGGTGTGCGCCAAGATCCATCAGCCATGCAGACACTGAAGATGGCCGACTACGAGCGCATCATACGCGAGAAGAAATTTGTGACGAAAGTATCTCCTGAGGTGACAGCCAGCGGCCAAGTTATCTATGGAAACAATAACACCAACACCTCCATGTACGGTGAAAGCCCTGACTATCTTGGCATCAAACAATGGACGGTGGAACGCGGTGACTGCTTCACCGACGAAGACATCAAGAAAGCCGCCAAGGTGTGCGTAGTGGGTAAGACCATCGTTGACGAGCTGTTTGGCAACGGTGTAGACCCCATCGGCAAGACCATCCGCTTCAAGTCGATTCCCATGCGCATCGTAGGCGTGCTGAAATCAAAGGGCTATAACTCATGGGGCATGGACCAGGACAACGTCATGATAGCCCCTTACACCACGGTGATGAAGCGCATTGCCGCCCAAACATGGTTCTCGTCGATAGTTTGCTCTGCCGTAACTGAGGAACTCAGCGACGCTGCTATCGAAGAACTGACGCAAATCCTACGCGACAATCACAAGTTGAAAGAGGAGGCTGCCGACGACTTCACCATCCGCTCACAGGCAGAAATGATGGAAACTATGTCATCGACTATGGACACCGTGACCATCATTCTCGTAGTAGCCGCAGCATTCTCGCTACTCGTAGCGGGCATCGGCATCATGAACATCATGCTTGTGTCAGTTACCGAGCGTACCAAAGAGATTGGCTTACGCATGGCCGTGGGGGCCACGGGAGCCGTCATCAGTCTACAGTTCCTCATTGAGTCGGTACTCATTTCCGTCACAGGTGGCCTATTGGGCATTTTGGTAGGCTGCTCGGCCAGTGGATTCCTTGTCCCGATGTTCGGTATGCCATCCAGCGTGCCAGCATGGAGCATCTACGTGTCGTTCCTCGTGTGCGTCTGCATCGGTGTGCTTTTCGGCTACATCCCAGCACAGAAAGCAGCCAATATGGACCCGATAGAAGCCATCCGTCATGAATAAGCGCCAGAGCACGATACTCACCCATATTGCCTCATGGGCCGCACTGATGCTGGTACCCTTGATGGCCACAGGACATGGCGATGGACTCGCACCTCGCCATGTCCTGATGTCGCTGGGTGTAACGCTGGCATTCATTGCAGTGTACTATCCAAACTTCCTGTGGATTACACCTCACTACTACAAGAAGGGCAGCTATCGCAAAGTGATGTTGCTAAACCTTGGAATTATACTCATAGTGAACTTAGGCTTCCACTACTGGATGGAATTATGCCACACGCTCTTTCCCAGTACGAAGCATCCAGCCTTGACGTTCAACGACTACTTGTTATACACCATCCGCAACATTTTCAATCTGAGTGTTGTGGCTTGCATAGCCACCGCCCTAAAGCTGGCCTCGCTCTGGCACGAGACAGAAGAAGCACGCCGTGAGGCAGAGGCCGCACGCATTAACGCAGAGCTAAAAATGCTGCGCAACCAGATCAACCCCCACTTCCTACTGAACACGATGAACAACATCTATGCCTTGACAGCTATTGACACTGAACGTGCCCAGAATGCCATCCAGCAATTGTCGAAACTATTACGCCATGTGCTCTACGATTACGAACAGCCAACAGTGCCACTGAAAGAAGAAGTAGATTTTCTGACCAACTACACAAACTTGATGCGCATCCGGCTGCCCAAGTCGGTGGAGGTGGACACGGAGTTCTCCGTCCTGAACCCCTTACAGCCAATAGCCCCCATGTTGTTCATCTCGTTACTTGAGAATGCATTTAAACACGGCATCAGCCCTACCTCTCCCTCATTCATCCACATGCAGCTTACAGCCGATGAGCATACCATCAGCTGCTACATCGAAAATTCCAACCATCCTAAAGACAAGCTGGACCACAGCGGGCATGGCATTGGCCTCACCCAGGTGCAGCGACGCCTCGACCTGGCATACCCTGGACGCTACACATGGCAGCGGGGCACCAGCAACGATGGCAAGACTTACCACTCACAGATTACCATCAAGTTATGACCATCAATTGCGCCATTATCGATGACGAGCCTTTGGCCGCCGGACTATTAGAGGGCTATGCCCGTAAGACCCCGTTTTTGAACCTGACAGGCACCTATGGCAGTGCCGTGGAGGCCATGAAGGAGCTACGTGACCTGCCTGCCCAACTGCTGTTTCTCGACATCCAAATGCCGGAGCTCAGTGGCATTGAGTTTGCCAAGATACTGCCGCAGGAGACCAAGGTTATCTTTACCACTGCTTTCCAGCAGTACGCTATTGAGAGCTACAAAGTGTCGGCTCTGGACTACCTACTGAAGCCCATCAGCTACGATGATTTCATCAAGGCTGCAAACAAGGCACTTGACTGGTTCACCGTTTCGTCTAAACAGGACACCTATGCCCGTGACCGATTCATGTACGTCAAGAGCGACTACAAACTCATTCGCATTGCTTTGGACGACATCCTCTACATTGAGGGGCTTAAAGACTATGTGCGCATCTATATGCAGAATGGGCAGAAAATCATGTCACTCATGAACATGAAGAAGCTGGAGGAATATTTGCCCCGTCCTGAATTCCTGCGCACTCACCGCTCTTATATCGTGCACATGACGCAAGCGCAGTCCATCGATCGTTTCCGCATCGTTTTCGGTACGCAATACATCCCCATCTCCGACTCCTATAAGGATAGTGTACAGCAATATTTCGACAGCCATACCCTGGTCTGAGCACGGGAGTGCAATGTCCCAGAGCAATGAAAATATATGGTGCAACATTTGGCGCTGTCGAAAAATGTTTATACCTTTGCACCCTGTTAAACAAAAAACACTTATCATCAATGAAAAAACACCTACTTACACTATGCATGGCCCTTGCGGCCATTACCATGCAGGCACAGCCAGCCATCCAGCTGACCATCAAGCCCGACGGAAATGCAAAGACACTAAGATTCATGACCGACAAGCCTAATCAGCGATACAAGATAGACTGGGGTGACGGACAACAAGTGGAGACGGACGTCATCGTTGTAGGACAACCTTTGAACTCGGCAGCCCGCGCCAATAATACAGCCGTAACAGGCATACCCGTCGGCGACGGTGACATCAAGGTCTACGGTGACAACATCACGTTCTTCCACTGTGCCAAAATGAACGTCAGTAAGCTCGACGTCACTGGTGCTCCATCCATCCAATATCTATGCGTCAACAACAACGCCGACCTGGAGGAACTTGACCTCTCGAACAGCACCAGCCTGCGCTACCTCTGGTTCTCCAAAGCAGGCATCAAGAGTCTCGACTTCTCAAATTGCCTCGACGTGGACACCATCATTGCACTGAAAGGCAAGGTAGAGAGCATCAACGTCACTAAGAACGAAAAACTGCGCGTGCTGGAACTGCCCGAGCACCAACTGACAGCACTTGATATAACTGGTTGTCCAAAGATGAACTACCTCCGCGTACACCGCAACCAGATTGCCGACTTTAAGGCTCCATACACGCTGCCACAATCGGCTGCCGTCAACATACAAGGCAATCGGCTCAAGATGTCGGAACTGCCCAACTGGAGCATCAGTTCCTACACCTACGCCCCTCAAGAGCCCATGCCAGTGGCTGCCAGCTATAAGGTGGGCGAACCGCTCGACTTGTCGTCGGAATTCAAACTGCGTGGTACCAAGCTCACCGTCAAAGAGACGCAATACACACCCATCACTGCCGACAACCGTTTGCTGATTGAGGGTGAGGAATATGAGGCGGCCAACGGCATCATCACCTTTCTCAAGGAACAGGAGCAAGAGGTGTATGTCATCATGCAAACCGATGCCTTCGTACACTTCCGGTACAACTCTACGGACAATAAAGACTATCGCTTCCGCACCACAAACTTCCGCGTGACAAAGAGCGACACGGCCATCCGCACTACCCGCAATGGCGAAAAGACTATCACGGCAGTCTATGGACTGGACGGCAGTAGCCACACTACACTGCAACATGGTTTGAACATCGTGCGATATAGTGACGGCACCACAAGCACCGTAGTGAAATAACACAGACAACCAACAACATTTCATACCACACAAAAAACAACAGACAACTATGGACAACAAAAATGAAACACTAATGAGGAACGTCAGCCTGCTGTCGAAACTGACCGAACAAGAGGTGAGCATGATGCCCGCTATCGAAGCTCCCCTGCCCTCTGTCGAGCAAGTAAAAAAGATAGTAAGTCTGGTGAAGAACATCATCTTCCCAGACTACTTCAACCAACGACAGCCCGACGAGGCCATCCGCGCCTACTACATCGGCGTACACATGGAAGAGTTGCAACGGCTACTGACCAAGCAGATAGCTCACGGACTGCAGTTCTGCGAAGACTGCGACTGCATACAGACCAAGGAAGACGTCTACCGTGAGGCTGAACGGCTGGCCTTGGAGTTCATCGATGCCCTGCCCGAAATCAAACGTGTGCTCTACACCGACGTGCAAGCCATGTTTGACAACGACCCCGCAGCACCCAACTACGGCGAAGTCATTTTCTGCTACCCCGTGGTGAACACAATGACGCATTACCGCATAGCCCACAAGTTGCATGAACTAAACGTGCCAGTCATTCCGCGCATCATCACCGAGCAGGCACACTCCAAGACGGGCATTGACATACACCCCGGAGCCACCATTGGCGAGTACTTCGCAATAGACCACGGAACAGGTGTTGTCATCGGCGAAACGTGCATCATCGGCAACCACGTCACCCTCTATCAAGGCGTCACATTGGGTGCCAAGAGTTTCAAGTACGACGCAAACGGCAACATGCTTAACATTCCGCGACACCCCATCATTGAGGACTACGTTACGGTCTACTCTAATGCCTCCATTTTAGGGCGCATCACTATTGGGCACCACTCCGTTGTGGGTGGCAACATTTGGGTGACGCAAGACGTACCGCCACACTCGCGGCTGCAACAGTCGAAAGCTGTGGATGCACCGTTCGACGGCGGACTGGGCATCTGACGGCTATCGCACTGAAGTCTGGCCTGCCCTTGTCACAAAATCCAGGGGGCTGCAAATCCTTCGCAGTTCCTATAAACGAAAAAAGAGTCTCTCCGTCGGGGGGACTCTCTTTTTGTGATTCCGTTGGGACTCGAACCCAAGACCCACAGCTTAGAAGGCTGTTGCTCTATCCAGCTGAGCTACGGAACCAGCCACATTTTCTTAATTCGGCTGCAAAGGTAGTAAAAAAACAGGGAACAAGCAAATGTTTAATCAAAAATATTCGTATCTTTGCAGCAGGAAATACTAACCTGATTCTAACACATGACGAAAAGAAGACTAACACTATGCTGCATGCTGGCCATGACCATCGGTGCAATGGCACAAACAGCAAGAGACTCCGTCAGCCTGTCGGTAGGATATTCCAGCAGCAACGAACGCACCATGGCCGGTGCCGTGGACAAAGTGACGCAGGAGCGCATGAACAAGGGACTGGTCACCAACTCGCTGGAGGCACTAAGTGGACAGGCAGCCGGTGTGCAGGTGCAGTCGGGCGGCAATCAAGAGGCCATGCTCTCGGCTGTCCGTGTACGCGGCACCACATCGCTCACAGGTGGCAACGACCCGCTGGTCATCATCGACGGCGTGCAGTCGGACATCACCACTCTGTCTACCATCTATCCTGCTGACATTGAAAGTTTTACCATCCTAAAGGATGCCTCTGAAACGGCGCAGTACGGCAGCCGTGGCGCTGCAGGTGTCATACAAGTGGCCACGAAGAAGGGCAGTGGTGAGCAGTTCCATATAGCCTACGATGGCAACATTGGTTTCGAGAGCATCTATAAGAATATGGAGATGCTTAGCGGTCCCCAGTTTCGCCAAGCTGCCTCAAAGTTAGGGCTGAGCATTATCGACCAGGGCTACGACACCGACTTCACCCGCTCGGCCACCCGCACAGGATTTGTGCAGAATCACCACATAGCCTTTGGCGGCGGCTCGCAATCGGCCAACTACCGCGCTTCCGTGGGTGTTATGGACCACCAAACGGTGATATGTAACAACCGCCTGCGCAACTACATTGCCAAGCTCGACGTCACGCAGCAGGCTTTTGACAACCATCTGACGGTGGACTTAGGCATCTTCGGCTCGTTGCAGAAGAACAACAACATCCCGTTTAAGCAGAAACTGTTCTACTCAGCAGCCACCTTCAACCCAACCTTTCCCGACGGACAGAATGCCGACGGCAGCTACGGTCAGGTGACTGAGGCACTCTGGATCAACAACCCGAACTCACTGCTGGCCATGAAGGACGACGAGGACAATGCACACTTCAACGTGCACCTCAAGACCATGGCTGACCTTGGGCTGGGCCTCACCTTATCAGCATTCGGCTCTTACTCCTATAACAACATCGACAACGGGCACTACTATCCAACCTTCGTGTGGAGTCATGGAGAAGCCTACCGCGGTGACACCAAGAGCGAGGAACTGTTGGGCAACCTGTCTTTGGGGTGGCAGCACGACTTCGGACAGCACCACATTGATCTGTTGACGCTGGTCGAAGCAGAGAGTAGCCGCCAGCAGGGTTTCTACACCACGGCATCCAACTTCTCCACCGATGCCTATGGCTACAACAACCTGTCGGCTGGAGCCGTGCGACTGTGGGAGGGTACCAACTCTTTCTACACCGACAGCCACATGGAGTCGTTCTTATTCCGCGCGCAATACACCTACAACGACCGCTACACGCTGACCGTCAACGCCCGCACCGACGGTTCGTCAAAAGTGGGAGCCAACCATCGGTGGGGCTTTTTCCCCTCTATCAGCGGGGCATGGGTCATCGTGGACAACACGCTTCCGTCGGGCAAGTCGCAGTTCGACTTCCTGCCCCCCGTTTTCACCAAGCTCAAGCTGCGCATGGGCTATGGCAAAAGCGGCAACTTAGGCGGCATCGACTCTTACCTGTCGCAACAACTCATTCAGCCTAACGGTGTCGTCTCTGTGGGCGGCACGCCTGTCACCACGCTGGGCATTATACGCAACGCCAACCCAGACCTGCGCTGGGAAATCAAGCGCACGTTTAATGTCGGACTCGACATGGCCTTTTGGCAAAACCGCATCGTCGTCACCGCGGACCTCTACACGTCGCGGACCTCCGACATGCTTTATGTGTACGATGTCTCCGTACCACCCCTCATCTACGACCGGCTGCTGGCTAACCTCGGCAAGATGCGCAACCATGGCGTAGAGCTGGGATTCGGCATTACCCCCATCCGCCAGCACGACATGGAACTGAGCATCAACATGAACTGGACCTTTGAACGCAACAAACTGGTCACACTGGACGGCGACTACAACGGGCAACATCTCACTGCACCAGCCATCAAGGGCATCGGTTCACTATATGGAGCAGGTTTCCACGGAGCCAGCGATGCCTGCTTCCAAATCGTGGGACAACCACTTGGTGTCTTCTACCTGCCCCACTGCAACGGGCTTATCACCGATGCTGACGGCTCTAAGCGCTACGATGTCACCGACGAGTCATACATCTGCGGACAGGCCACGCCCAAGGCCATGATGGGTTCGAACATTGCCTTCCGCTACCGACAATGGGATGTCACCGTGCAAATGAACGGCGCCTTCGGTCACAAAATCTTCAACGGAACGGCACTCACCTACATGAACATGCTGTCGCTGCCCAACTACAACGTTATGCAGGGAGCACCTGAACAGAACATCCAAGACCAGGTCATCAGCGACTACTGGCTGGAGCGCGGCGACTATCTCAACATCGACTATGTCACCGTGGGTTGGAATGTTCCCCTGCATTCACGCTATGTGCGCAACTTACGGGTCTCTGCTTCCGTCAACAACCTGGCCACCATTACCAGCTACTCCGGTCTGACACCCATGCTCAACTCCAGCGTCGTAGACTCCACCCTTGGCATTGACGACAAGCGTTCCTTCCCCGTCTATCGTGCCTACTCACTCGGTCTCAGCATCCAATTCTAATGAAGGCAAAAGTAAAAAAAGGCTAAGAATATGAGAATCATATATTATTTCAATGCGGTCAAGGAGATAACGGCAAAAGGTGTCTTACCCGTTTACCTTCTTGCTATTTTACCGTTACTCGCCTCCTGCTCACTGGACGAGCACCCCCGCGACCAAATCCCTGAGGCAGAGGCATACACCACCAGCGGTGCGCTCTACCGCAACACCGTAGCCACCCTCTATAATTATATCGGTGGCTCCACCGACGGACAGGGCTTGCAGGGAACCTGCCGCGGCGTCTACGACCTGCAGACCTTTGGTTCTGACGAGGCCATGCTGCCCACCCGTGGTGGCGACTGGTACGACGGCGGCCTGTGGCAAGCTATGTACAAGCACTCTTGGTCGGCCGGTCATGACCTGCCCAAGAACGCATGGCTCTATCTTTACAAGGTAATCACCCTCTGCAATCGTTCCATTGAGACCCTAAGCACCCACAAGGCGCTGGCAGCCAATGACTACGACGAGTGGCAGGCTGAGGTGCGGGCCCTCCGCGCCATGTACTATTGGTATCTCCTTGACCTCTTTGGCGACGTGCCCCTTGTCACCACCTCCGACGTTTCCATGAACGAGGTGACGCGCACGCCCCGTGCCGATGTTTTCCGCTTCTGCACCACTGAACTGGAGACGGTCCTTGACAACCTGCCTTACCTGAACAGTGTCCGCGAAGGCGACTACTATGGGCGCATCACCCAGCCCGTCGCCCTGTTCGTCCTTGCCAAGCTCATGCTCAACGCCCCTGTCTACACAGCAGGGGCGACGAACAGTGCCACGGCCAGTGCATCGGCTGACTATTACCGCAAGTGCATTAGCTACTGCGATGCCATAGAGCATTTAGGCTATACCTTGGAAGACAGCTACGCCGCCAACTTTCAAGTCTATAACCAGTATTCCAAGGAAAACATCTTCGTCATTCCCATGGACAAGAACCTCTATGCCAATCAGCAGCAGAATCTCTACCGCTCCTACCACTACCGCCATGCGGCCGCCTACGGATTCACTGCTGAGAACGGTTCCTGTGCTACCAAACGTACACTGGAAATCTTCGGCTATGGCACAGACAACCAAGACGTCCGCTTCGACTTGAACTACTATAGCGGTGCCTTGTTTGACCTCAACGCCCAACCCATTACCGACCGAACGGGTCAGCCTCTCGTCTACTATCCTGAGGCTGTCAAACTCGACCTCAGCGGATCGCCCTATGTTGAGACTGCAGGTGCCCGCATGAAGAAGTATGAGGTAGACAAGAATGCCCCGAAAGATGGCAAACTGATGGACAACGACATCGTCTTGTTCCGCTTTGCCGACGTATTGCTCATGCGCGCCGAGGCCAAAGTGCGGTTGGGCAACGACGGACAGGCAGACTTCGACCGCGTGCGCAACCGCGTCGGCGAGGCCAACCGCCCATGCACTCTGCAGAACCTGCTGGACGAACGACTGTTAGAACTGTGCTGGGAGGGGTGGCGCCGTCAGGACCTCATCCGCTTCGACCAATACCGCTCTCTCTACGAGGGGCCAGATGCCGTTGACGAAAGCGACGGCCACACTGCCCTCTACCCCATTCCAGCCGATGTGCGCGCCTTGAACACCAACCTCACGCAGAACTCAGGCTACTAACGCCATCCCCCTGCGTAGCCCATTATCCTATCACATCTCCCATCTACCCCAAGCATGATTACCGAAATCACCTCCCTCAACGACCCGCGCGTGGCCATGTTCGGCCAGCTCACCGAACGGCAGCTGCGCATGACGCTGGAACCAGAGAAAGGACTGTTCATAGCCGAGAGCCCCAAGGTCATCCGCGTTGCCTTGGATGCCGGATGGCAACCCGCAGCCCTGCTCTGTGAGCGCAAGCACATTGAGGGTGATGCCTGCGACATTTTAAAGCGCATCGGCGACATTCCCGTCTATACCGGCAGCCGCGAACTGCTGGCCCAACTGACGGGCTACACCCTGACGCGCGGCGTGCTTTGTGCTATGTACCGACGGCCTATGCCCCCAGTCGCAGAGGTTGCAAAGAATGCTCGTCGCATCGTTGTCATCGAGGCAGTCACAGACACCACCAATATCGGAGCCATCTTCCGTTCGGCTGCCGCCCTCGGCATCGATGCCGTCCTGCTGACCCGCGACTCTTGTGATCCACTCAACCGCCGTGCCGTGCGTGTGTCAATGGGTAGCGTCTTTCTTGTCCCTTGGACCTGGCTCGACGCCCCCCCCGCCGGTTCCGGCTCCCCCATCCTCTCCTTGCAACCTCTTGGCTTCCGCACCGCCGCCATGGCCCTGACTGACGACTCCATTCCCCTTGATGACCCACAGTTAGCCACCGAACCTCGCCTCGCCATCATCATGGGCACCGAGGGTGATGGTCTGCCTCACAAGACCATAGCTGATGCTGACTATGTGGTCCGTATCCCCATGGCTCACGGTGTTGACTCTCTTAACGTCGCAGCTGCGGCCGCAGTAGCTTTCTGGCAACTGCGCGTAAGCCACAATGCATAACCTCAGAAGCGACGAAGCCAAAGCTCATAAGCCACGAGGTTAAAGCTTAAAAGCCATGAGGGCAAGCCTAAGAAGCCACGAAACCAAAGCAAGCATCAGGGGGATGTGCCGGACGGCACATCCCCCTGATGCTATTGATAAGGAAAAACGATTAGCTGCAAACGATCAGTCGAGACCGAACAGGACGCGGAGACCACCATCAACACCCGAGAAGCCCATAAAGGCGAGGGAGAGCAGACCAGCAGAAAGCATGACGATAGCCATGCCACGCATGCCCTTGGGAACGGTGACCAGCTCCAGCTGTTCGCGCATGCCGGCAAAGACGGTCAGTGCCAAGCCAAAGCCAAGGGCAGTCGAGAAGGCATAGACCACGCTTTGCAGCAGGTTAAAGTCCTTCTGGATGACGAGGATGGCCACACCCAGCACGGCGCAGTTAGTGGTAATCAGGGGCAGGAAGATGCCTAAAGCCTGATAAAGGGCGGGCGACACCTTCTTGAGGATGATTTCAACCATCTGCACAAGGGCAGCAATGACAAGAATGAAGGCAATGGTCTGCAGATACTGCAAGCCAAAGGCGTCAAGCACAAACTTCTGCACACACCAAGTCACGATGGTGGCCAGCGTCAGCACAAAAGCCACGGCAGCTGACATGCCCAGCGAGGTGTCAATCTTCTTGGAAACGCCAAGGAACGGGCAGATGCCGAGGAACTGCGACAAGATGATATTGTTGACGAATATCGCGCTAATGAAAATCAGTATATACTCCATAATCTTTCTTTATTTCGTTATGACGGTATTACGTTATTACGAGTTGCCACGCAGCTTGTTTACAATTGCAATGAGGAAACCCAGCATGATGAATGCACCCGGAGGCAGCACAAAGAGCAGGATATTGTAGGTCTCAGGCAACAAGGTGAAGCCGAAGACGGAACCAGAGCCCAGCACCTCGCGGCAGATGCCGAGCAGGGTCAGACCAATGGTAAAGCCCAAACCAATGCCAATGCCGTCGAACAGCGAGGCAACAGGTGAGTTCTTAGCGGCAAAAGCCTCAGCACGACCGAGGATGATGCAGTTCACCACGATGAGGGGAATGAACAGTCCGAGAGCAGCGTCTATGTCGGGCAAATAAGCCTTGATGACAAGCTGCAGGATGGTCACGAAAGCAGCAATGACCACGATGAACACAGGGATGCGCACCTTGTCGGGCGTGACGCTTTTCAGGCACGAGATGACAAAGTTGGTGCAGATGAGCACAGCCATGGTGGCCAGCCCCATTGACATACCGTTGATGGCAGAGGTGGTAGTGGCCAGTGTGGGACACATACCCAGCATCAGGACGAACGTGGGGTTCTCCTTGACGATGCCATTCTTGATGATATCTATATAATTCATAATTAACAATGCATAATTAATAATTACTCTGCCGGCGTGGCCTTGTAAGCCTTGTAGGCATTGTTCACTGCTTTAAGGAAGGCACGGCTGGTGATGGTCGATGCGGTGATGGCATCCACCTT
>ERZ842401.4430-NODE-4430-length-16368-cov-4.955189_pt1 | contig 16368 bp, 11 predicted proteins | sample MGYA00521270_ERZ842401 | MGnify/ENA primary metagenome ERZ842401 (study PRJEB31892, sample SAMEA3878208) | bioreactor metagenome | biome: Moose rumen | place: Sweden | collected 2011-10 | study: EMG produced TPA metagenomics assembly of the PRJEB12797 data set...
AATGCTCATCACGCTCGAAATAACTTGAGCAAGCTCACTTCTTTGCTCGCTTAATCGCATTTTTGGATAAAATGCTCATCACGCTCGAAATAACTTGAGCAAGCTCACTTCTTTGCTCGCTTAATAGCTTTTTTGTTTTTTTGTTTGATTACACCATGGCGGCTACTTTTAAAAGTGGACTCAGTGCTTAATAGAAGGAGGGTGTGTCTTTTTGACACACCCTCCTCTTTTAAGTTGTTTGTGATGTTTGTTGTGTGCGATATCGCACAATAAAGTCACTATTTCCAGAAGTTTGTCTCTAGTGTTGCCTCTACTTCGTCCTCTATATCGTCGGGAAGGTTGCAGAAGAAGTCGATGCCCGTCCGCTGCTCCAGCTCGTCGATGCTGATCATGCAGCTGCTCAATGTGGTGCTGCTGCACGAGCTGTTGATTTGCTCGGTCCAGTAGGCCATGGCATGGTAGGTGCCGTTCTTGAGGCACAGCACTGCCATGTACCAGTAGCGTGGTATGGTGAGCGTGCCGGTAAGCGTCACGCCATATAGGCTCTGCACCTCAGAGTTGGGGATGGTGCCCGATGCCGTTGTGCCGTTCAATGTCACATCGGTGATAGTGGCGCCCTTGCACACATAGAGCGTGTCGCGGAAGCTGTTGCTGTAGCCCCAGTTTTGCACTTTTGACTCCATCGTCTGCCACAGTCCGGCATTATGAGCCTGATACTGTGGGTGTATGTTGCTGGTGATGAAGGTGTGGCGGTTCTGGTCTTCGCTCGACTGGCGGTCTTCGCTGGCACACAAATGTCCGCGCGCGAAGAGAAGCATATTAGTGCCGTCGAGATTGGTGGCGTTGCTGGTGTACTTGCCACGGGTGTATTCATTAGTCGCCACTTGATAGGAGCTTGGCAAATCCTCGTCGTTGTCGAAGGTTGATTGGCTGCGGCCCACGTTGTTGTCGGGCACTCCATTGTGCATGGTGAAGCACACCCAGCGGTTGGCGCGCTTGCTGCCGTCAACCTCAAGCGAGAGCGAGATGCCATACTCGGGTGTGGCTTTCACCACCACTCGGCTGGTTGAGCTGGTGTTGATGTGCGGGTATTCGATGCGCCAAGCCTGGTTGTAGGTGGCACTCGAGTTGGAAGGTGTGGCTCCTGACTGCGGAATATTGTATGAGGTCTCTTTCCAGTTGGCGTTGAGGTTGTTATCAATCACTTCCTCAAGGGTATAGATGGCGGTTGCCACGTTACTAGACTCTCCATTGACAACGGCGATGGCCTTGACTGTCATGCTGAAGCCCACGGTCACTTCTACCGAGCCGTAGGCATTGTCTTCATAGTTTGTGGTGCTGGGTGTAGTGCCGTTGGTGGTGAAATAGACGCGGCTGCCGGCAGGACCAGTAATGGTGACTACGGTAGGAGTGGTGAACACGGTGCCCGAAGGGTGACTAAACGTGGGCACAGGCACTGTGGAAGGTTCCTCGCCATTGAGCAGATAGTTGTAAACAATTGTGATGTCGGCACTGGTGATGTTGCCATCGCCATCCACGTCACTAGAGCTTAGATAAGTCTCGTCACCATCGAGCAAGTAATTATACAGAGCTGTGATGTCGGAGCTTGTCACAGCACCGTCACGGTTCACGTCGCATGGGTCGAAGTCTTGATCTTGTACCTCAATCTCGTAGGTCACCGTCATCGAGTACAGAGTGTTGCCGCCAGTACCTGTGAGGGTCACTTGGCTTGCCGAGCCGCTCCAGTAGGTGTTGTTGGAGTCAAAGCCGGCGGGGCTTGCCGTGAAACGCTGTGAGGCATACATGCCGTTGAAGTCAATGCGGGTGATAAGGGCACCGTTGTCGCCGGCAAATTTGAACGATTGTCCCGATTTGCTGTAGAAGGTGTAACCGCCTTGATAGTAGGTCAATGTGGGGGCGCTGCTGCCCGGCACAAGACGTATGTCGTCTTTTACTAAAGTCGTTAGGGCGGTGGGGTTGCCTGTGGTGGGCACAGTCAGTCCCCACGCCTGAATTGCCGCCGCCGAATTAAATTCGAAGGTCACGCTCTTTGTCTCGGTCGTTGCCATGGCGCCCAGGGCCAGACAAACCATCATTGAGAGTAAATAAAATCGTTTTGCCATAGTTATAAAGTTTTTGTTGTTAATGTCTAGTTGGTGTTTCTTAAAAAGTTGTGCAAGTTACGCATTTTTGTTTAAACAGCCAAATTTGGCATCACAAACTTCAATCAATCGCTCTATTCGCATTATTATTATTGCCTTTTTGTTGAAAAATATTTTAATATGACCTCTATTTCAATACATTTCATTAACTTTGCAAGAAATTTTGGAAAACAAAAACAAAACATAATGAAAAAACTAATTACACTATTTTTAATCGCCACCCTCGCCACAAGCGTCGGGTGGGCAAGTACTACGGTTTCAAACACCATTGCCAATATTGCCACAGCAAATGGTTGGACAAATAGCACAAAGTACACTTCGTTCACATTAGACAACAATATCACAGTAAGCTGTACTGGTGGAAGTAATTCCGGAAAGTATTATACTAGTGGTAATGATTGGCGACTCTATCAAACAGAAAGTCCTACATTAACTGTGACTGCTGCTAGTGGCTATACACTTAATTCAATCACTGTAACTTACAATGTTTATTATACAGGTATATTAGTTTATAATAATACCCAAATAAGTTCGCCTGCTACAGTATTGGTAAGTGGTTCCAGTGTTGAGTTTTCTGTAGGAAATAGTGGTACAGCTACTAATGGACAGGTGAGAGTAACTGCTATTTCAGTTACTTATTCTGAATCTGGCTCCACCGCCACGGTTGAGGTTCCTACATTGACCGATGAGTTCACCTTCTGGCCGGTGATGAATGATGCGGCGAGTGCTGAGGTGACGATAACTCCCGCCAGCGGCAACACGGTGAGATATACCACCAATGGCAACCCTCCGTCGCTAACCAATGGAACAGAGATTACCGCCGCCACCACCATCACGATTAGCGGTACCACAACGGTTAAGGCTATCTCATACGTGGGTACTCAAACCAGCTCGGTTGTGAGCAAGACCTACACGCTGGGTGAGACTGTGACCGGAATCTCCAACTTCAAGAACTTGACAAGCGGCACCACGGTTCGCCTGTACCTGCCCGACAACAACAACGCCCGCACGCTCTTTGTCAACGGCAAAGATGCATTTGTGCGCGACAATACAGGCGCAATCTGCATTTATAATGTGACCACCAATCCGCCACTAGCTTACAACCAGCACATCGCGGGTTGGATTATTGGTACTTATACTAATTATAACAACTTGCCTGAGTTCACCGCCTCATCGGCTACCAACAGCTGCTATCTCGTTATCGCCGACCCAGTTACCGAGGCTGATGCTGAGCCAGTGGAGATTGATGCCGATAACTATGATGACCACTATGCCGATTGGGTGACAATCAACGACTTGAAAGTGACTTCGGCAAGCGGCAACACCGCCACGGCAAGCGTTGGCAACAACACTTTTTCAATATATAACAAGTACAATCCCGATAATTATCAGCTTCCCTATAAGGACGCTATAGTAGATATTACCGGTATTGCAGCTCCCTACAACACTACCAAGGAACTGCGTCCCATCTATCAGAACGATAACTGGCCCATTACATACGTGGTTGATGCTCAAGAAGGTTTTGTTGCTCCTGACATCGACATTACCAATGCTCAAGTAAGACTGAAACGCAACCTTATCCCGCAAGACTGGAGCGTGCTTACCGTGCCTTTCGAGCTTGAGGACTTTGAGGGCGATGTGCTTCAGTATTCTGGCATAACCCTTGGAGAGGTGGGCAGCTACGAGATGAACGGTCACACTTATCCCATCTATAGCGGCGTGATGCAGTTTGAGGACTATTACGGCATCCTTCAGCCAGGCACGCCCTATCTTGTGAAACCTTACACTTTGCAGCATGGAATGACGCTTAATGGGGTGACGTTGAAAGCTGGAACTGCCGGCTCTGTGACCAAAACACTTGCCGCTCAGCAAAATGCGCCGGGTATCAATCTTATGGCAACCGAGCAACCTGTCTATGCTGGCGACTACTCACTTGTAGGTACCTATTCGCCCACGACCTTGCCCAAGAATGAGTCAACAGTGGTAATTCTCGACAGCAGCACATTGAGCTGGACATCGCTTGTCAATGACACCTCGGTGGATGGCACCGAGGGATATATCACCGTGCCTAATGGCGCCGGCGTGAAACTCGCTCTGCCTGGCAGTGAGGTGATTACAGGTGTTGTTGACATCAGGACTGATAATAACACTCAAAAAGAGGCAGTCATTTACAATTTGCTTGGAGTGCGGCTCACGCGACCGCTCAGTGAACTGCCGCCGGGTGTGTATATCGTGAATGGTAAAAAGATTGTTAAACGTTAAGCATTGGGAGGACATGACAATGAAAAAGACTTTACTTGTTGCCCTCTTGGGCTTGATGACAATGGCAACTGCCATGGCGGCTATCGACAATACACCAGTATCGATGACAATCACCTTGAAGAACGGAAACACCGTGACCTACAACGCCTCCAATATGGATAGCGTGCGCTTTGTGGGAGGACGCTTCGGCGACACAGGTGCCATAGGTATGAAGATTTACCTCACTGGAGCCTCGGCAAGCGTCGATTACCTGTATTCGCAAATCACAAACGTCAGCTACGACACCACGCCGGTAGTCACCAGCGACATCTTCACCCGTGTCACCAGCACCAGCCAACTTGTGGCAGGTAAGAGATATATCCTCGTCTATGAGAGTGGCCCAGCAGTTATGGGAGCAATAAGTTCCTCAGGTACAAGTTGTGGATTGTCAATAACAGGAACAGATAATTTCGCATACACCGATGGAGTTGTTCAATTGACCGAAGGAACAGGCGTTAAAGTTCTGACTCTTGGTGGCACTGTAGGAGCTTGGACATTTACTATAGATGATGCATTATTGGGTCATACGAGTTCAAGCAATACTCTTACAACTGGAACTAATACTACTTGGTCTATAGCACTTGATGGAAACAATGCTGTTATCACCAACGTGAATGATAATAGTTATACAATCCAGTACAATAAGACATCTGGCCAAGAGCGTTTCTCTTGCTACAAAACTACCCAGCAGTCCATTCAACTCTACGTTGAGGATGACGGCAGTGCGGCAAGCGTTGTTGCAGCTCCCACATTCTCTCCGGCAGGTGGCAGTTACACCTCGGCGCAGACGGTGACCATCAGCACCACAACAAGCGGAGCGACAATCTATTACACCACTAATGGCAGCACTCCAACAACTAATTCCACAGTTTACAGTGGAGCGATAACAGTGAGCAGCAACATGACCATCAAGGCGATAGCCGTTAAGGACGGTGTGTCGAGTGTGGTATCAACTGCCACTTACACTATAGGCTCTGTCTCTAACAATAATGTGAACGCCAATTGGAACATTACGGGTGTTAGCGTGCCGCAGTCTAAAGCCGACCCGACCTTCACTAACCAGAGCACCGACGACTACGCTTGGCGACTTGAGTATCCGCATATCAACACCGCCAGCGGCAACCAGCGTGTAGTGAAATCTACTAGTGCATACGGCATTACTTATTCGCTCGAATGGGACAACAACAAGATTGCCAACCGATGGACCTGCTACACCATGTGCTCGAAGAATAATGCAAGCAATGTGAGTAGAAGTGATGACTTCAAGGCCGACCCCGTGGTGACAGTGTCGCCCTCTGACTCCTACACCAACAGCAGCACCTACTCACGCGGCCACCTGTGCCCAAGTGCCGACCGCCTGGCTTCGAAAGAACAGAATAAGCAGACCTTCTTCATGACCAACATGCAGCCACAGTATCAAAATCATAATGGAGGTGTGTGGGCCACACTCGAGGGATATGTCAGGAACAAGTGGCAACCCACCAACACCACCGACACCCTCTATGTGGTAAAGGCTGCCACTATCGAGAATGTTACTCTGGGCAACACCTCGAGCACCGGCATCATCACCACTACCACCGACGATGCAGGTCACACGCTAGTGGTGCCCAAGTACTTCTACATGGCGTTCTTGTACTACACAAAATCTACTAACAGCTACAAGGCCTTCGCCCTGTGGACCGAGCACCTGAACGGTGACAACCCCAGCGCCGCTACAGTAATCAGCAACCGCATCTCTATCGACGAACTTGAGCAGCGAACGGGCATCGACTTCTTCTGCAACCTGCCCGACGACATAGAAGCCACCGTCGAAGCCACGGCGACCTATTGGGACAACAGCAGTTCCAATTAGTGATGTAGGGACAAGGCGCGCCTTGTCAGCCTGTGACGATTGACGATGTAGGGACAAGATACGCCTTGTCCCTACATTTTTTTCAACTTTTTTCCTACAAAATGCGTGACAATTCAAGAAAAAGTAGTATTTTTGGAAAATCATTAATTAATTGCCCGAAAAATAAACATAAAACACATAGATTTATGAAGAAGTTATTATTCGCCGCATTGGCGGCAATGGTTTTATTACCAGCGATAAACGCACAAGATGTGCAGCAAGGGAAACGTTACAAGATGTATGGAGTCATGTTCTACAACCTCGAGAACCTCTTCGACACCATCAACTCCAATGGCACTTACGACCTGGAGTTCTCGCCCAACGGCGCGCGCCAGTGGGACGGCCGCAAGTATTGGTCAAAAATCCACAACATGGCCTTCGCCATCTCGCAGATGAAGACCGATGCCACGCCCTACGGACCCGCCATCATCGGCGTGAGCGAGATTGAGAACGAGACGGTGCTCAAAGACATCTGCCGCGACCCGCAAGTGCGCGACTGGCATCTGCAAGTGGCACCTTACCACGACAGCCCTGACCGCCGTGGCGTTGACGTGGGAGTGTTGTATAACCCGCGCTTCTTCCGTGTGCTCAATGTCACCAACCAGCGACTTAGCGAGGAAGATTTCGACCGTGCCCGTGCTGCTGCCGTCCCCGAGCGTCGCAACGACCCGCAGTATGACTGGAACGACAACTTCCGCACCCGCGACCAGATTTGCGTCGTGGGTCTGCTCGCTGGCGACACCGTTGCCGTGATGGTGAACCACTGGCCCTCGCGACTGGGCGGTCAGGAGCAGTCCAGCCCCAAGCGTGAGGCTGCCGCCTATATGTGCCGCCGCACTATCGACTCGCTGGTGAACGTGCATGGTGACAACATCGGCATCATCTTCATGGGTGACCTTAACGACGACCCCATGGACAAGGCGTGCGCCGAGGCTCTTAACGCCAAGCGTAACATCGAGGACGTGGTGGGACCTAGCGATCTCTTCAACCCATTCTGGAACGTGCTGGCAAAGGGTGTAGGCACGCTGGCATATAAGGGACAGTGGAACCTCTTTGACCAGATTGTGTGCAACGGCTTCTTCACCAAGTACCGCGACAGCAAAGACAAGCCGCAACTCACCTACCTGCGCTGTGAAGCCCTGAACCGCGACTTCCTCAAGACCCAAGAAGGCGACCGCAAGGGCTACCCCCTGCGCACCTACAGCAGCGGCGTCTTCCTCAATGGCTACAGCGACCACTTCCCCACCGAGATATTCCTGGTGAAAGAGGCGGAGTAAAAACGCCATGGCGTTTTTACTCGTGGAAGGTGGAACGTGGAAAGTGGAACGGTTTCAGGTGATGCCACTTTTCTCGTCAAAGAGTTATGCAAGCAACGCACAACGATGTCTGCTAAGATAGATATATAAATTGTATTAAGAATGGACTCATCTTATTTCTTGTATGAGAAACTTGAGGTGTGGCAATTGTCTATGGATCTTGTAGACAAGATTTATGTATTGCTCCGTAATTTCCCAAATGAGGAAAGATTTGCCTTGGCAAGCCAAATTCGCCGTGCAGCAATTTCTATCCCTTCAAATATTGCCGAAGGAACAGGAAGGTTCTCTAATAAATATAGCCCATGGCTCACTTTATGAGGTGCTTTGTCAGTTGAGAATATCTAATAAGGCAGGTTATATTCAAGATGAAGATTTAATTAGTATTAAGGCTCAGGCAACCAGGATTGCTAAAATGTTAGGTGGCTTACGCCGTTCCTATCTTAGTAAAATGAGCAATTCAGTAGATGACAACACATAAAAATGAATGAAATTCAATTAAAAGAAAACCTCAATTTTGAGAATCCAGATTCTCAAAAAACTTTCCACCTTCCACTTTCCACTTTCCCCCACTCAAAATCCAGAAAGGATTTTGAGTTAATGGCTCCTGTGGGGTCGTGGGAGTCGCTGGTGGCGGCGCAGCAGGGCGGCGCTAACGCTATATATTTTGGCATCGAGAACTTGAATATGCGCTCCAAGTCGAGCGTGAATTTCTCGATTGACGACCTGCACACTATTGCCCAATGGTGCGCCGAGCGTGGCATAAAGACCTACCTAACCGTCAATACCATTATCTATGACGAGGACATCGACTACATGCACCGCATCGTCGACGCCGCCAGCGAGGCGCGTATCAGTGCCATTATCGCAAGCGACATGGCAACCATCCTCTATGCCCGCAGCATAGGGGTGGAGGTACACATCTCCACGCAGGTGAACGTGAGCAACAGCGAGGCGGTGCGCTACTATGCGCAGTATGCCGATGTGATGGTCCTCGCCCGCGAACTCAACCTCAATCAGGTGGCTAAAATCCACGAGACCATCACCGCTAGCGACGTGCGCGGGCCACATGGAGAGCCAGTGCGCCTAGAGATGTTCTGCCACGGAGCCTTGTGCATGGCGGTGAGCGGCAAGTGCTACATGAGTCTGCATGAGGCGAACTCCAGCGCCAACCGTGGCGCATGCCGCCAGATTTGCCGGCGCAGCTACGTCGTCACTGACCGCGACACGGGCGACGAACTTACAATCGACAACAAATACATCATGTCGCCCAAAGACCTCAAGACCATCCACTTCCTCAATAAAATGGTGGATGCTGGGGTGCGTGTCTTCAAGATTGAGGGCAGGGCAAGAGGTCCAGAATATGTGCGCACCGTGGCGAGCTGCTACAACGAAGCACTAAACGCTATCGTTGATGGCACCTACTGCGAGGAGCGCATCGAGCAGTGGAACGAGCGGCTGGCTCGCGTCTTTAACCGTGGTTTCTGGGATGGTTACTACCTGGGTCAGAGGCTAGGGGAGTGGACCTCGAAGTACGGTTCCAGCGCAACCCACGTCAAGGTCTATGCCGCAAAGGGAGTGCGCTATTTCTCCAAGATTGGCGTAGCCGAGTTCCTGATGGAGGCGGGAGAGCTGCACGTTGGAGACGAGATAATAATCACCGGCCCTACTACTGGTGCTTTGCCCATGACAGTGGAGGAGATACGTGTTGACCTCAAACCCGTGGAAAAGACCGTGAAAGGCGAGCGGTTCTCCATCAAAACCGACACAAAAATCCGCCCCAGCGATAAACTTTTCCTTTGGAGAGCAGTCTGATTAATGCATAATTCACAATGCACAATTCACAATGCAAAATTTATTGCTGCGATGGGTGTCGATGCAGTATAATTTCCGCATATTCTTGCAAATCTCGATTATTTTATGGAAATTTGCACGTTTTTGCATGAGTAATCATCAATAGCATTATTAATCAACGAAATATAATTTGAAATGAAAAAATTTTTTTTGATGGCCTTTGCGATGATGGCAATGAGCCTGGCAGCACAGGATGTTGCCACTAAACCTTTTACTGTGAGGTATATAGATGAGAATAGGCTGTACCAACAATATGTAGTGGCACAGCAGTATGTGGAGCTTCAAAACAAACTCAAGAATGAGTTTCAGCAGGCCGAGCAAAAGAAGCGCAAGGAGATAGAGACATTCTACAACCAGGTGCAGAACAAGTATCAAAAGAACCTTTATAAGACGCAGAAGGCTTTTGAGGCCGACCAGAAAAAGCTCGAGCTAATGCAGGACAAGGCTCAGAAAGACATGGAGGCCATGCAAAAGAGCATGGAGGTGCAGCTCAATACCGAGCAGATGAAGCTTGCCAACGAGATTGATGTCTTTCTCGCCGATTATGCCGTGCGCAATGACTATGACGCCATCCTGCGCAAGGAGGCGTCAATGTTTATCAATCCCAAGTGGGATGTCACCGATGAGGTCGCCGAGGGACTTAATGCGCGCTATAATGCCGCTAACGCTCCTGTTGCCAAAGGCGAACCCATTGTTGACGGTCAGGCTCCCAAAGTTGAAGATGAGGCAGCCCCTGAATGATAAAACTTTAAGTAAAAAATGAATATTATGAAGAAGATTTTTTTAGCTTTGATAGCAGTATTAATGGTGGCGGGCGTTGCCGTTGCCGATGACAAGATTGTTGAGATACCGTTTAATAAGGTTCCTGACCTGGCTCAGAGGACGGTGAAAGCCTATTTCCCGGAGAATACCGTGGTAAAGGCCGAGAAAAACAAGTCAAAAGACATGAAGAACCGCACTCGCGTCTATCTCGACAACGATGCCACTATCGACTTTGACAAAGACGGCCACTGGATGATTGTGGACTGCCGCGGCAGCCATGTGCCCATGAAAATGGTAAATGGCAAGATTCAGATGTATCTGGGCAAGAATTATCCAGGTCGTGAAGTGGTATATATGGGTCGTGAGATAAAGAACGGCGACATCACATTCATTCTTGACGATGGCACCGAGTTGCATTTCACCAACGAAAACACCATAATAGAATGAAATCGCCGTAGCGACAAGAATATGGCTCTGTTGCAAAAGGGTGGGGTGAGACAAGTCGGAGACTTGTCTTAATGTCCCTACTAATTTGCGACTGATCCAAGAATAGCCCAAACTGATAGCTAATCAAACGACGAGTTTTGTTTGGCGGTCAAGTAATGCGCCCCCATTGATGCTATGTTAGCAAGCGAAATCAAGCTGCTAAAAGTGTCAATGGGGGTGCTCGCAACGGTCAGTATGAGGCTCAATACTTTTGCTTGCGGTGCTTCTTGAAAATAAGCATTATGCATTATAGAAACTGCTCCTCGCCAGCGAGGAAGGTGCGGTCGATGATGGGTGTGGTGTAGGCATAAGGGATGAAGTCGATGCTCGGGATGGGGCGGGTGATGAAGAAGTTTGCCACCTTGCCGGGAGCTATCGAGCCGTAGTCGTTGCTCAGCGCCATCGCTGCTGCGCCGTTGATGGTGGCGGCGTTGAACGCCTCGGCGGGTTGCAGGCGCATCTTGATGCATGCTAGCGAGACCACAAACTTCATGTCGCCGCTGGGCGTGGAGCCCGGGTTGTAGTCGCTGGCGATGGCCACTGGCAGCCCGGCGGTGATCATCTTGCGGGCAGGGGCGAAGGGCATGTTCAGGAAGAACGAGGTGCCGGGTAGGGCAGTGGGCATGGTGTCGCGACCGCGCATCATGGCGATGTCGTCGTCGGTCATGCTCTCCAGGTGGTCAACCGAGAGGGCGTTGTGCTTCAATGCCACCTCCACGCCTCCCGACGGTGCGAGTTCCTGACCGTGAATCTTGCCGCGCATGCCATATTTGAGGCCTGCCTCAAGAATGCGCGAAGTCTCCTCGGGAGTGAAGAACCCCTCGTCGCAGAACACATCCACGAAGTTGGCGAGACCTTCGGCGGCGACAGCGGGCAGCATGTCGTTGATGATATGATTCACATAGTCGCCCTGGCGGCCGGCATACTCACGGCCCACAGCATGAGCGCCGAGGAAGGTCGATACCACTCTCAGACGAGTGCTCTCTTGGATGCGGGCTATCACTCGCAGCATCTTGAGCTCGTCTTGGGTGTTGAGGCCGTAGCCGCTCTTTATCTCGATGGCACCGGTGCCTTTGGCAATCACCTCGCGCACACGCTCCATCGCCTGGTCGTAGAGCTGCTGCTCGCTCATCTCGTGCAAGCGGTCGGCACTGTTGAGGATGCCTCCGCCGCGACGGGCGATCTCGGCGTAGGAGAGTCCGTTGATTTTATCGACAAACTCGCGCTCTCGGCTGCCGGCATACACGATGTGGGTGTGGGAGTCGCACCAGCTGGGCATCACGGTGCCGCCGCCAGCATCTACTGTACGGTCCACGTCGGTTGGCGCTGGGCGGTGAGCTACGGTGTCAAACTCGGTGATGATGCCGTCTTCCACGAGCATCCAAGCGTCATGGATGGCGTCGAACTGCGCCATCTCGCTGCCGCATTTTTTCAGCACACCCCCGCCGTCGATACCGGCGAGGGTGGCGATATTCTTGACTAAAAGTTTCATTTACGCAGGAATTGTATAGCTTTCTCAATGAGGGGATACATTATCACGTCGTCGCCAATGAACGGCACCTCACGGCGGAAGTCCTCGTGCATCTTCATGATGACTGGCGATGACTTCTTGGGGAAGCGGAACTCCAGCGCCTGGGCGGCGTTGAACAGCTCGATGGCGAGCACACGCTCGGTGTTGAGCACCACCTTATATAATTTGATGGCGGCGTTGGCACCCATGCTCACATGGTCTTCCTGGTCTTGGCATGAGGGGATGCTGTCGAGGCTCGACGGTGCGGCGAGCGACTTGTTGAGGCTCACCACGCTGGCGGCGGTGTATTGGGTAATCATGAAGCCGCTGTTGAGACCCGGGTTGGCAACGAGGAAGCTGGGCAGGCCGCGTGTGCCGGAAACGAGGCGGTAGATGCGGCGTTCGCTGATGTTGGCAAGTTCGCTAAGTGCGATGGCGAGGAAGTCCATAGGCATAGCGATAGGCTCGCCGTGGAAATTGCCCGCGCTGATAATCAGGTTCTCGTCGGGGCAGACGGTGGGGTTATCGGTCGCGCTGTTGATTTCGGTGTCGATAACCGATTTCACATAGCGGATAGTGTCTTTTACTGTGCCGTGAACCTGTGGCACGCAGCGGAATGAGTAGGGGTCTTGCACATGCTCTTTGTGACCGGCGATGAGTTCGCTGCCAGTGAGCAATTCCTTCATGTGGGCGGCAGTCTCTAGTTGGCCCTTGTGGGGACGCACCAGATGCACTGCCTCGGTGAACGGCTCGATGCGACCGTCGTAGGCGTCGAGCGACATGGCGGCAATTTTATCTGCCCAGTCGCTTAGCCGCTCGGCTTGCAGCAGCGACCACACGGCAAACGAGCTCATGTTCTGGGTGCCGTTGAGCAGCGCCAAGCCTTCCTTGCTGGCGAGTTCGATGGGCTTCCAGCCTTTGAGCTTGAGCAGCTCGGCGGCGGGCATCACCTTGCCCTCATATTCCACCTCGCCAAGACCTACCAACGGCAGACTCATGTGAGCCAGCGGCACGAGGTCGCCCGATGCTCCGAGTGAGCCTTGGCGGTAAACAACGGGTATCACGCCCTCGTTGAAGAAGTCGATAAGACGCTCTACGGTGTCGAGCTTGCTGCCAGAGTAGCCGTAGCTCAGCGACTGGATTTTCAAGAGCAGCATGATGCGCACTATCTCGTTGGGCACTCGCTCACCCACGCCGCAGGCGTGCGACATCATCAGGTTGATTTGCAGTTGCGAGAGTTGGTCTTTGCTCACTTTCACGTTGCACAGCGAGCCAAAGCCGGTTGTCACGCCATAGACTGGCACGTCGCTGGCGGCAATCTGCTCGTCGAGGTACTTGCGGCAGCGCACTATGCGTTCACGAGCGTCGTCGCTCAAAGCTAATTTAATGCCTTTCTCAATTATTTCGCCCACACGCTCTATCGAGAGGTGCTCAGCGCTAATGTAATGTGTCATGATTGGTTTTGTTAATGCTAAAAGTTGTTTTATAATTTGACTGCAAAGTTACGCATAATTCGCCACATAATAAAGATGGGTTCTATAAATTCCTAAAATATTTTAGCAAATTATAGAACCCACCTTAAGTACTCCGACTGGGAATCGAACCCAGATTTTAGGTTTAGGAAACCCACGTTCTATCCGTTGAACTATCAGAGCCGCCGCAAAATGGTGTGCTGTGAGAGTAAAGCTCCCTTTTGCGGTGCAAAGGTAAGAATTTTTCTTATAAAAAATGCTTTTTTGGCACATTATTTGCACGTTTATTACTAACTTTGCAATTCTCTGGCTGACGAGACAGGTCTCGTCCCTACATTCCCGGATGAGACAGGTCTCGTCCTTACATTAAATTAATTATGGCAAAACAGCAAGGTTCTGTAAAAGAGCGTGGGAGGGTGTTTACTAACTACCCCAAGCATTACAAGGTGATATTCCACAACGATGATTTCACTACTATGGATTTTGTGGTGAAAGTGCTTGTGGAGGTGTTCTATAAGCCCGAGAGTGAGGCTACTGCCATCATGCTTGCTGTGCATGAGGACGGTAGGGCAGTGGTGGGCATCTATAGCTACGACATGGCGGCATCGCTGACCAACAGGGGCATTGCCATGGCGAAGGCGGAGGGATACCCGCTTCGCATCACCTATGAGCCGGAATAGCTTTTATAGTATATAGTTCATAGTTCATAGTTTTTGTAAAACTGTGGTACAGTTAACTTTTTTTTGGGAATGTTTTGTGAAAAGAAAGTTAACAACTTGCGAAACTTGAATAATGAGATGATATGGCAAAAGAAATTGTAAATAGTTTTCATTTGCAGGTGGCGATGCGTTTGTCGATTGACAATGCCGTTGCCATGCGCCACCCGTTTTTTACTCCCGAGCATCTGGTGTGCTCAATTTTTGTCACTCAGCCGGTTCTTGAAGCCCTCAAGGAGATGGGGCTTGACACTACGGTGTTGACGGCTCCCTTGCGTGGTTACTTACGCGATCTTGATAGGGTGCCCGATGATCGCTCTTATAACCTCGAGCCTTCTCAGCAGTTCCAGCAGATGATAATGGGTGCTGTCGAGATTATGCAGTCGTCGTCGGCCCTGGAGCTTGAGATTACGCATGTGATACGTGCTGCGATGTATCTCGACAACTCGCTGGTGGCTAATGTCCTGAATGCTATCGCTACCGAGCATGACGACTTTCTGGGCACTCTTATTTGGAAGGTAGAGGAGATTACCAATAAATTTCCTGTCAAGGGTCGTGAGATGCACGACGGCGGCGGGCTGGCGGTAGAAGAGTATGGTGGTAGGCGGCATGTACGTTTGACATCTGACGATGATTTGCCTCTTGATGATGACCTAGACATAGGCACTTGGCACGACGATGACGAATATCTGATGGATGAAATGGCGCGTGAGTCGGCTATCAGCGACTACGTCACATGCATTAACGACCATCTCAAGGACCACAACCCGCTCATAGGTCGGGAGGCCGAGCTGGAGCGCACCATCCATGTGCTGTGCCGCAAGGACAAGAACAACCCGCTGCATGTGGGCGAGCCTGGCGTGGGCAAGACGGCTCTCATCTACGGCCTGGCGCAGCGCATCGAGGACGGCAATGTGCCCGACACCCTCAGGGGTTTCAAGATTTACCAGATTGACATGGCGGCGATGCTTGCCGGCACGCAATATCGCGGCGATTTTGAGAAGCGTGTCAAGCAGACGATGGACTACTTGTCGGGACTCGACAACGCCATCGTTTATATTGATGAGATACACAGCATAATAGGTGCGGGAGCTACTGGCGACAGCGCCATGGATGCCTCCAACATGCTCAAGCCCTATCTCGAGGGCGGCAAGCTGCGGTTCATCGGGGCGACGACCTACGAGGAGTTCAATCGCCAACTCTCACGCAGCAAGGGCATAGTGCGCCGCTTTCAGCAAATCGACATCCTTGAGCCGTCGGTTGGTGAGACCATTGAGATACTCAACGGTCTGAAGAAGGGTTACGAGAAGTATCACCATGTGACCTATGCTCCCGCGGCGATAGAATATGCGGTGCGGGCGAGTGCCAAGCACATCATGGGGCGCTTCCTGCCCGACAAGGCCATCGACCTCATCGACGAGGCGGGGGCCTCCCGCCACATCCATCCCACTGACAAGAAACGGCAAACGGTAGATAAGGCGCTTATCGACGACGTGCTGATGAAGGTGATGAAAATCAACGCTACCGCCATGAAGGAGGACAACAACGCCCAGCTCAAGACCCTGGAGAAGCGCATCAAGAGCGTGATTTATGGTCAGGACCAGGCGGTGCAGGAAGTGGTGGAGGCAGTGCAGCTGTCGAAGGCGGGGCTTATCGACGACGGCAAGCCGCTGGCATCGCTGCTCTTTGTGGGGCCCACTGGTGTGGGCAAGACCGAGGTGGCGCGCGTGCTGGCGCGTGAGCTGGGCGTGGAGCTGGTGCGCTTCGACATGAGCGAATACACCGAGAAGCACACCGTAGCCAAGCTCATCGGTTCGCCTGCTGGCTATGTGGGCTATGAGGACGGCGGATTGCTCACCGATGCCATCCGCAAGACCCCTAACTGCGTGTTGCTGCTCGAC
>ERZ842401.4433-NODE-4433-length-16365-cov-4.299510_pt1 | contig 16365 bp, 15 predicted proteins | sample MGYA00521270_ERZ842401 | MGnify/ENA primary metagenome ERZ842401 (study PRJEB31892, sample SAMEA3878208) | bioreactor metagenome | biome: Moose rumen | place: Sweden | collected 2011-10 | study: EMG produced TPA metagenomics assembly of the PRJEB12797 data set...
ATTACTTGCAAATGGATTTTTCTGCCCACGTGCTTTTTGGGCATTTTCTTCTCTCAACAAATCTAAAAACGGATCTATTACAGGACTAGACATAAATTTTCCTCCTCATTCATTCATCACTAATCATTAAAATGTTGAATTTCTTTTCTTTTACTCGATAATTCCTCTGCTAATGCCCAACCGGCTGACTCTAACATAACAACACTAACCGAAGGAGCTACTATTTGACCTAAAATTGGAATAAACTTAGATAATTCTTTCGCCGCTGATTTTATGGGTTGTTTTAACATTGTATTCTTTATCGCAGCAATCGCCATATTTTTCGCAACGCTTTCTTGTATAGAACCACCAAATACACTTGCCAAAGCCATTGCCATTGTTGTCATTGTTATTGTATCTGTCGCTATTCCTAATCCCGGTACTGGAACTACATTTCCAGCGGCGGCTGCGACTGCATGAGTATGAATTATTTTCTCACATTTGCTTTTCTCTTCTTCAGTCATGGGCAAACATATCACCTCATTTTTTCAAACACATCAAATACTGTTCATTTATTATATTATCAAAATTAAATTTTATTTGGTCGCCTATCGATTGACATTTTATGACAATGATTCCCACCAAATTCGTTTCTCTAAATCTGTGAATGTCGTTAAGAGCGTGACATCTATCTGCAATCCGTCTGCTATGTCAAGTAATAATGACAATGACAAATTATCGTTATACTGTCCACGCTCCACTTTACCAATAGTGCTTGCACTCATATTGATTCGTTTTGCCAGCTCTTTCTGCGACAAGTCTCTCAATGTACGATAATATGCGATTTTGGCACCTATTTGGCGGAACATAACTCGCCTTTTAGGGTCTATTTCACGCTCGTCGTCTTGTTTGACTCTCATACTCTTCTCAGCTCCTATACCTTTATTATTGCACATTTGACGCGTTTTTCCAAATTTTTAAGCACATACATATTACAAATATCCACCTAGTTTACAGTTAATTCCACATACATATTACTAGCGATATAACACATAAATATATTCACTTTTATTTCATAATAATAGTATGTAACTGAATTTGAATGCTTTCACTCAACTTAACAAAAACTGAGTTTCGGAAACGAACATAAAGATAAAGATGATTTTAAACGATTAATTAAAACTTTAGGTCATCTCATTGGAGACAAAAAAATAAACCAGCACCGCCGAAGTGCTGATTTTTTGATTGGAGGAAATTTATATGCTTATTGAAAAAACTTATCTTACAGTTTCAGAAACGGCTCACGTTCTTAATTGTTCTTCTCAAAAAGTCTATCAACTCATTAAAAATGGTGAATTGGAAGGTGTATACAAAGATGGGTCTCGCGGTAGAGCTTGGAAAGTCCCTGACCATGCCATTTATCATTATGAAGATGTACAATGGCGCAAGTATGAAGAAATAATATCAGCTTCTATTCAACAATCTCAAGCAAGAAATGATTATTCCACAGAAATGATACCTTCAGCTTAGTTTTATGTTCGAGGAGTGATTTTTAAAATGCTAGAAAATAACCAAACTCAAATCTTGACCGTTGAAGAGACTGCTGAAGTAATGCTAACAGGTAAAGGCAAAATCTATGAACTTTTAGCAAATGGCGAACTTAAAGCATTTAAGATAGGTCGTGTTTGGAAAATTCCGATGTCAAGCATTAACGATTTTGTCAATGGAAAACTTGAATCAAAGTCTGTAACTTAAATTGGGCAAATTGCAATATCAAATCGGACATTTAACGAAAAAATTTCAGGCAGCATATATTAGCGAAATTTCTTCCTCAAAAAGTTCTTCCGATGAGGCATAGTTAAACATTTTTCGGGGTATTTTATTTATCCAATCTTCCGCTCTCGCTATTGTTTTATCTGACACTTGTGATATGGGTTTGCCCTTCGGTATGAAAAATCTAACCAAGCCATTTTGCCGCTCATTTGTCCCTCTTTCCCATGAACTGTATGGATGAGCAAAGTATACCGGCACTCCTATGCTTGAAAGGTTTGCAAACTCTGATCCGTTATCTGCTGTTATGCTCTTGAAGACTTGAGTAAATTTGTCTCCATAGTACTGTTTCAAACTCTTCAGCGCTTCTGTTACGCATTGAGCTTTTTTTGCCGGCAACCTCATTATGTATCTTTTCCTTGTTTTCCTCTCATCAAGGGTAAGTAAGACCTCATCCGCTTCACTTTTTCCGATCATTGTATCTATTTCCCAATGACCAAACTCCTCTCGATCTTCTACACTTTTTGGACGTAATTCTATACTTTCTCCAAGTTTTTTCAGATACTCTCGATTGTGTTTTTTATTTGGCTTTCGTCTCACTTTTTGCGATAAATCTATATTTTTCACTTTGATTAAGCGCTTATCTATGTAGTTATAAAGCGTCTTTGTGCATACTGTTTCTTCAAAGAGATTTTCCTTTTTCGCGTAACCTGCCACTGAATCCGGCGACATTTTCTCTTTTATTATCTTTTCTTCAGCATATTTCACAAATTCTTCGGCTTTGGCTATTTTAAATGGTTTTCGGCAATTTTGTCGATTTCTTTCATACACTATCTGCCCGGTTTCAGCAAAGTATTCCTCACGAGTTGTCAGGTCGCTATTCATTTGAGTAACGGTGCCGCGTTTTAATTCTTCATAGAGTGTTGAGCGCGATATTCCAACTTTAGCTGCTATTTGTACTTTTGAAACTTTCAATTTCATCATTGCTTGTATTTCACCTCGTTGAATTTCCGTAAGATGATGAAATTTTCGAGATTTTGTAGTATAATCTTCATTAGACATTCGGGTTCATCCTTTCAGGTTTGTTATTTTTTTCATTTTTATTTTACCTGAAAAGTTCGCGTTTGTCTTATTTTTTACTGTCCGATTTCATTATACAATCAGCCAAAGCAGAGATTTTCTTTTCAAGGTGTTTTACTTGTTGCTCAATGAAGTTGATTTGAGAATGCACCAAAACACAACTCATTTTACATCGAATGAGAATAATGCGCAAGGTTCTATCGGTACAACTACGCTTGTTCCCTATTCTGTAATGCAGATTCACGGATGGGTTAATCCAAAAGTCGCTGAAACAACGGGACTTTCAGAAGAAGATTTGAAACTGATGTACGAAGGTCTTTGGTACGGCACAAGCGGCGAGGGCAGTTCGTTTTCGCGTAGCAAGGTTGGACAAAATTCTGTCCTTTTGGTCGAAATCGTTTACGCAGAATCTAACAAAAAGATTTACGGTGCAGACAGGTTGGTTTCTATCAAGCCCAAAGACGATAAAAAGGGCGAAACAATCCGTAGTATGGACGACTACGAATTTGATTTCTCTAAATTGATTGCATTGAAGAATGATGAAAGGATTGCAAAAGTACGCTACTACACTGAAATTCCTGAAATAGAGAACAAACTGAAAGGCGACAAATTTGAAAAGATGGAACTATGAAAGGTTTTCAATTAGAAATAAAAGGTAATTGGGGACATTTCAAACGACCGGAGACAAACAACAATCCGCTTTCGCACGATTTGATAACCAAAACTGCCTTGATTGGAACGATTGGGGCAGTTTTAGGTGTCGAACGACAAGAAATGAAATCATTGTTTCCGCAACTGTCGGAAGATTTGCTTTACGGTGTGCAGTTGCTGCATCCTGTAAAAAAGATTTCGTGGGGTTTTACAAGCCATACCGCTATAAATCCTACGGCTGCGGGTACGCCGAAATATTTTGAGTTTCTGCGAGAACCAGCTTTTGCTGTATGGATTGCATTGCAAAACGAACGGTCAAAAAAACTGTATGACAGTTTTTTAGATGCCGTAAAAAACGAAAATGCAGAATATCCGCCCATTTTGGGTTGGCATAATTGTCTGGCGGAACTAACGTTTGTATCATCGGGAGAATTTTCGGATGAGAAAAATGGCGAATTCAAAACAGGTGGGTTCGTTGTTGCAGGATACAAACCTAAAATCGAAGGAGAATTTAGAATAGGGTTTGACAAAATGCCAACGTACCAAAATGATGATTTTTGGAATCTTCCCGATAAATATGTCAACATTATTTACCCCGATTATCCGCACGAAATTACGGTAGAAGGCAAGTATTATGTTTACAGCGATGGTAAAATAACAAAAAAATTATGTCTGATATAACAGCATATAAATCGCATCCCGACAAAACGTTGGTAAAGCATATCGAAGGTGTTGTGAAGAATGTCAACAGCCGCACTTGTTCCAAAATTGCAGAGACTGCCGCTGTTTTTCACGACTTGGGCAAAATTAATCCCAACTTCCAAGCAAAGTTGGAAGGTAAAACGCCCAAAGGATATTCTAATCACTCGCTTTTGTCGGCGTATGCTTTTTATTGTATGGTGTTGGCAGACAAAGATAAAAAGTTGTCACCGAATGAAATAATTGGATTAATTGTTTTGATAGCCAAGCATCACGGCAATCTTCCTGACTTTTGTCCATCAGGCAATGACGGATATATTTTGTCAAGAAACGAAATAAAGGATTTGTTTCCGTTTCTAAAAAATATCGATTTGCCTATATACGATTATGTCAACCATTTTTACCAAGTATCTGATTTTAGTAACTTTATAAAAGATGAAAGAGTTCAGAAATGTTTTTTGGAACGAATAGTGTTTGTTCCAAAAACAAACCCAAAACCCTTATCATTTTTCCTGACAATTCAATCAGCGTTTGCCAATTTGGTTCAGGCAGATAAGGCTGACGCTGCAAAATTCGATTTCTATGTTGCAAATGATAAAAATGATGTAATTGCATTTTCGGGTGTGTTTTGCGATACGCTTGAAGCATTTTTGAAAACATTGAATCAAGATTCTGATTTAAACAAACTACGAACACAAATACGCTGCGAGGCTGTTGACAACATTAACAATTTGTTGCCCAAAGACAAGAGAGTTTTCGACCTTACAAGTCCAACGGGTTCAGGAAAAACATTGATGTTGCTATCGTTGGCGGCAGAAATTATCAAACAGAAAGGTTCAAAGCGAATCATTTATGCTTTGCCCTTTTTGTCAATTACCGAACAAGTGGAAAAGGAGATCTTAAAAATATTCAAAGGATACGAACAATACATACAACGTATTGATTCAAAATCTGTTAATCCACGTTTTGACGAAATTCAAAACGAATTGGACTCTATGCCTGATGAAGAAAAGATTGAGGAATTAAACGCCTTAGACTTTAAAGAGGATACTTTTTCATATCCATTAATAATTACCACATTTGTAAGATTTTTTGAATCGATTTTAAGCAACAGAAATTCTGTTTTACAAAAACTCCCGAATTTTTCAAATTGTGTTTTCCTTTTGGACGAAATTCAGGCTCTGCCACCGAGACTATATGGATTCTTTGTCGCATACTTGTCAAAATTCTGCGAAATGTTTGATAGTTACGCAATTATATCCACGGCTACTCAGCCAAATTTTGAATTGCCCGATTACGACAACAACATAAAAGCTTTTTTTGCTGATTACGAAAAACCCGCCCCATTGCTGCCGCTGAGTTATTTCAAAAACGAATTGTTTAATAGATACGCCATCACATACAAAGCGAAAACTATTGATATAAATTCGTTAACCGAAATGGTAATTGAAGAAGACGATTCAGTATTGCTTATTTTGAACACGATTGACGATACAAAAGAAGCCTATAATCTATTGTCTGATAGGTTTGACGGAACGCTAATTCTTTTGAATACTCATTTTACACCCGATGACAGGAAGATAAAAATACAAGAGGCGAAAAACAAACTCGCATCAAATGGAAAAGTTATAGTTATTTCCACTCAATTGATTGAGGCGGGAGTAGATATTGACTTCCCCATTGTTTACCGTGATTTTACAACAGTAGCAAGTATTGTACAATCGGCAGGACGCTGCAACCGAAACGGCAAAATGCCACAAAAAGGCAAGGTTGTTCTCTTCAAACTTATGAGCAATAACAAAATGCGTTATGAGTTGATTTTCAGAGGAAACGACAAAGTTTGGATTAACTATACATCCAATGCTTTTGTAGAAGACTATTATGAGGAGAAATCATTATTGGAAGTTCAAAAACTGTTTTTTGATCAAATCCAATCAGAAACAAAGTTCGCTCATTACGGTAAAAACATTGAAAATGATTTTTTGAAAGACATACAATCGTGTATGTTTGAGAAAATTGGGAATTTCAAACTTATAGAAGAAGAATATTTCGGAACGGAAGTACGTTTTTATGTGGCTGAGAATGACGAAGATTCAAATTTTGAGGAGTTGTTGGATAAACAAAAACAATTGATAGAAATGCTCAAACAAAGACCAAAAGTTGACTTCACAATTATAAAAGCCAAGAAAAAAGAAATTGAAAATCACTTGAAGAAAATGGCAAACCGTATTGTTCAAGTGCGTTTGAAAAAAGGTCAAAACGCTCCGCTTTCAGAAAGCGAAAAGTATTTTGATTTACAAAAAATTAGTCCGTTCAGTTACTCTATGGAAAAAGGAGTGGATTTGGACAATGTAGAATATATATTATAGGCTTTAAAGCCTATACCCAACGAACAAAGTAACATAATAATCTACAATACCATCGACGGCAAGGCATCGGTTGCACTATACGCCAAAGATGGAAAAATTATGAAAAAAATCCGCAACTCTGCAAAAAGGCTGCATAGTTGCGGATTACTTTTGCAGCGTGATACAGATAAAATATTAACATTTTGTTCATAATTTGAGAACAATTTGTTAAATTTGCAAGCGGAAAACACATTAACAGCATATTATGAGATTATATATACATACAACACCAAATACTCAACTGATACCGACCAATTACCATTCAAAATTGGTTGGCGTTTTGCATAAATGGCTTGGTAAGGATAATGATGACCACGGAAAAATTTCGCTTTACTCGTTTTCTTCTTTGCATAATGCAAAGTTTGAAAATGGTAAGATTACTTGTCAGCATGGAGCAAAGTTTTTTATCAGTTTTTATGATGCAAACAAGGCCAAAAAAGTTGTAAAGTCAATACTTGAATCTCCAGAAATGTTTGCCGGTATGATTGTAAATGATTTGACCATCGAAGAAGATAAAGACTTGTCTAATCGCGAGGTTTTCCTCTTTGCGAGTCCGATATTTGTAAAGCGAACATGTATTGGTGAAAAAAATGGTAAAGAATTTACTTTTAATGATTCAGAGTCATCAACTGTTATGACAGACACCTTGAAGGCAAAAATGCAAGAAGCGGGTCTTGAACCTGATGATGATTTGGAAGTTAAATTTGACAAATCTTACCAACAGAAAAAAAGTACAATTTTTTGGTATAGGGACATAAGTATGCGTGTCAACAAATGTCCTGTAATTATAAAAGGAAGACCCGATACGAAACTTTTTGCTTGGAATGTTGGCATTGGCAATAGTACAGGTATCGGATTAGGTGCAATTTATTAATATTCAGGAAAATGTACGCAGTAAAATATACAGGCAAATTCGGGTTTATTAAACCGTGGACTGCCGTCCGAGACGGTGAAACTTTCAGTCAACAGTTTTTGACACCTTCAATTATAGAAGGAATTGAGAAAAAATTGTTTCCTGAAATGTTGGAACATCAAGGCGTTATATCAAAAATAGTCAGGCACAAATTAAAATATTCGGCAGTTGATACCCAACAAGAAGTAACGCAAACACGAGGTTGGAAAGTTACAAAAAAAGAGATGTCCCGCGACCGTTCTATTTTGAAGCGCGGCGTAATGCTTGACCCTGTTTTATATTTGGCTTTCAATAATTTGGAAGATGCCGAAACTGCGGCTAAACATCACATCTGCCTTTGCAGAAACGAGGATGTCATGCTGCCCGATTCGGAAATTCAGGAATTGAGCGAAGAACAATTTGCTGAATTGGAAGGCTTTGAACTGAGGTTCGGACGGTCAGATGATTCTTTCCTTGTTGGTTACAACCGCTTTGACAGCAACAAACCGATGTATGGTTGGATAGAATATAACGGCAACAAACTTTTATAAAAATGGCTGACAAATTCAACTACATATTGGCCAAAAGCGAGGACGACGGCGCGATGCCGCTGACGGAACATCTGAAAAGTGTTGCCGACACAGCCGTTGTGTTTGCCCGATATGCTGGATTTGACACCGATACGGCTTACAAAGGTGCTATTCTCCACGACATTGGGAAAGTTAGCCCTGTGTTTCAAAAAACATTGAAACATGGATATATACCGCGGCCCGGGTTTGTGTTCAGACACGAAATAGCCTCGTTGTTTTTTATTTCGTTGCTGCCAGAAAAACAACGCCCTGCCATAATAGACATGATTGTGGCGCATCACAAATCAATTTACAAAGATGTCCGCGAAAAAGGCTTGCTCGATTTGGATGGAAATATGGATAGTTTTGCGCGACATTCTGAAAAGTTTGACGAATGGAGCCAAACTGCTTTGAATATTTTAAAAAGTTTTGGGTTTGAATCACATCCAATCAGCATAGACGAAGCAAAAGAAAATTATGATTTTGCCGTTGATTATTGCAGCGACAAGCAATTGAACTGTTCCGAATGGAAAGGACTTTTGATGGCGGCAGACCATTTTGCATCGGCATTGGCAGAAAAAATGGATTACACTCTCGACAAATTATTCATAAAACCTGACTTGACGTTTTACAACCGCCGCCATCATCTCTACCCGTTGTCGCTGATTTCGACCAACGACCCACGAAAACACACTTTGGTAACAGCCCCCACAGGTGCGGGCAAAACCGACTTTTTGTTGCGGCGTTGCCGTGGAAGGGTGTTTTACACGCTGCCATTTCAGGCGTCAATCAACGCAATGTACGACCGAATCAAGAGCGACCTGAAAGATACAGACACGCAAGTCTTTTTGCTTCACGGCGCGTCAAACCTCAAAGTAAAAGAGGGAAAAGTGGAAGAGCGTATAATGCAACGGCACATCGGCGCATCAATAAAAGTGATGACGCCGCATCAAATGGCATCAATAGTTTTTGGTATCAAAGGCTATGAAGCGATGTTGCTTGATTTGAAAGGTTGCGACATCATCTTGGACGAAATTCATACATACGCGAGTGAAATTCAGGCGATTGTATTGAAAATCATTGAGATTTTGAAACATTCGGGCTGCCGGCTTCACGTCGGTACTGCCACAATGCCCAAAGTATTGTACAACAAGATTTTGGAACTTTTGGGCGGCAAAGACGAAGTGTATGAAGTAAGTCTTTCCGACGACGTACTCACAACATTCAACCGCCATATCATACACAAAATATCAAGCGTTGACGATTGCTATCAATTGATTGCCAATGCTGTTGACGAAAACAAGAAGATACTTGTTGTTTGCAATCAGGTAAAACGTGCGCAAGAACTATATGAAAGGTTGTCGGATATTTATCCTGATATTGACAAAATGTTGATACACAGTCGGTTTAAACGTTGCGACAGAGCAAAATTGGAAACAATGCTCAAAGATGATTTCAATCAATCTTCAAATGCGTGTATCGTGGTTTCCACTCAGGTGGTTGAGGTGAGCCTCGATATTAGTTTCGACGTAATGATTACCGAATGTGCGCCGATTGACGCTATGATTCAGCGTTTTGGGCGAATCAACCGAAAGCGCACGGAGGCAACAATCGGGAAATATAAGGACATTTACGTGATTAAACCGCCCGAGACCAAGGAAGATGCGCGGCCATACGATATGGCGGTTTTGCAAAAGAGTTTTGACGTTTTACCCGACGGGAAAGTGCTTGAGGAAACATCGTTGCAAAATATGATTGACGAAGTTTACCCTGAAATATGTGTCCCCAACATCGACTGTTCGGGCGCGGTATTTACCGACGGCAAATGGAAAATCATGGAACTCTGCCATAACGCAAAATCGGCATTGTTGGAGGCGTTGGACATCAATTCGGCTGTCTGCATTGCTCAGGGCGACATTGACGAGTACCGAGAAAACCTTTCGGCAAGAATGGAATTGGAGATACCTGTCAGTTACAATTCTTTGGCACACAACCAATTAGAACAACTAAAACAGGGCTCGCGGCCTTTTGTGATACCCGACAAGGCTTACAGCGAAGAATTGGGATTGCTTTTGGAGTATGCCAAACCAGAATATTACAAAATGTTTGAATTTTTATAAAGATTTTGGAAAATGATAACATCAACGATAGGGAAAATATTTTTGGAAGCCTACAACAAGAAGTTCGGCACCGACTATGATGCCAAGACGTTTTTTGTTGAGGTGTATTATCCGTTGTTTTTCGACAGCAACAAGTATTTGATGTGGATAACAAATTCGCCTTTCGTCCAAATGAAGAAAGGTCAGAAAGTTGAAACACTTTCAAAAGACGAACGGAAAGAAAAGTTGCAGGATTTTGTTTTAAAAGCGTCAAAAGTCCAAAATCTTGATTCAAGTATCGCGCCCGGCTATCCTGCATCCGAGGAGAAAGAATTTGCCACCACTTCCGGTCAAGTAACAAACATCAGTTTGAAAACCGAAACCGACGATATTTATTATTCGTGGTTTGGGGCAAGTTTGGGAATAGGGTTGCAAGGCGGAATTTCGATTTTGTTTTCTGAACCCGAAATTCTTTTGGATTTGTTTGAGGGTTGGAAAGTGTACAGAACCGCGCTTGACGAAACCCAAAAACTCAAAGGAAATCAGGTAAATACGTGGAACGGACAATGGCTTGCCCATCGTTACGACAATAATAATTATTTTGCCGATGAACCTATGGCCAATTTCACCCCGTTTGAAACCTCAAAGGACGGTGGAATTAGCGTGCAAGTCCGGTTATGGACGAAGGTGCTGATTGGAATCGCAAGACATTTCCCAAATCCGCAGATTATGGGCTATGTCTATAATTTTGGACAGACCAACACGACGATTGGTTTCATTCCGTTCAACCTCGAGCATATCAAAAGGCCGTTGCAACTTTACCAAAAGATTTTCAAAAACATTGACGAAGGTAAAAAGGCTGACGAACTGTGGGGTACGGAAAATGGACTGCGGGTATGCTGTCAAAAAGGCGCAATCGGTGTCGAAGCAATGCAGCCCAAAGGCCTTGCACCGTATATGGCGGCAGACAAAAAAGGCGAAATCAAACTTCCTAAATACAAGGAAGACGATGATAAACAAAAAGTAAGTTTTCACACATATCAAATTTGGTTATTGGCTATGTTAAACAATCAGGAATTGTGGGACAAGTCCCAAGAGTTTGCAAAAGCATTGCAGACATACGTCAAAAAAGACAAGCAAAATAGTACCAAAAGAGAGAATTTGGTAAAAAACATCCTCTCTGCTACCTCCAAAAAGTCGTTCATTGCGGCTTTGAGCGAAATCGCAGAAGATGTAGAGGCATTTGACAAAATTGAAGAAAATGCCAAAACAGTGAATGTGATGCCAACTGACAATGTGCCTTATTATCTCACACTTATAAGGTTTCACTATGCCGGTTTGGAAAACAAAAACAATCAACAGGGAAAAAATTTGTTTAATCAAAATGTATAGACAAATGAACAAGAACAATTTCATTTACCTTCGCGGACTGAAACACGCGGAGAACGCCGTTTTCTGCGTAGATAACGGACAGAAAAGTTATTTTGACCCACAGTTTCAATGCTATGTGCCGTTTTCAAGCGGACAGCAGGTCAAAAGATCCGTGTTGTCAACGATGACTGAAATCCTTGGCACGACACCTGCGCCTACAACATTTGTCTTTGATGTCAAGGACAAGAAATTGGGAGAAGGTGAAGTTTTGTCAATTTGCGACCCTAATTATCCCGACCAACTTTTAGGCGGTTGGATGCGAGCCGTAAAGGAAGGCAAGGAACGTACAGTTAAGCGCAGAAGTCCGTTGTCGATTTCGGCGATGCATCCACTTCATCCCTTGTTGGTGACAAAATGGTCTGAAAACGTAACATTCGACCGCTCAGACCGACCGGAAGTGCACAAAGTCAAAGTAAGAATGGGTGGCACTGAATTGACAGAAGAGCAAATTGAGGCTCTGTTGGAAGGCTCAGACCGTAGTCTTTTCAGGAAATGGATTCCGAACAATTATCGAGCATCAGGATTGTTTGTCTATGACATTGCAATTGATTTGCGGACATTGTTCTGTGTTTCAACCAATCAGTACGAGCCTGAAATTTCAACAGAAATGGTAGAACAACTCAAAACAAATGGTTGGATACTAAGCAAGAACGTCTTCGGCGAATGCCTTATTTTGCCGAAGGAACAGCGCGACAAGATTATTCCTGTATTGGCAAAATCAATTCTTAATTGGCGCATTACATCAAACCAATCACGCACATTCAGTCTGATGGAAACTTTGGCGGTAGCTATCAGCGGCAATGCCAACACCGTTGCCGGCGCAATACGCGCCAAACTCATCGACGACAGCGAAAAGCCGAAAGCAAAACCAATCATCGACGAAACCGCAGGTGCAGATGTATTTATCACTTTGCCGTGTGCAAACTACATCGTAACAGAAACCGAATCCGCCGATGCTCTTCAAAATGCCGAAGCAAAACTCATCGAAATGCTGAGCGATTTCGATTACGAAAATCAATTGTAAACAAGAAAAATAGTGGTTGTTGTATTTTTTACGACAACCACTTTTCAACCGTTGCAAAAAATGCAACAGTTGGAAACAAAAAATCAAAAACCTATGCCCGATACAGAAAGCAATATTATCATCTACAACACCATCGACGGCAAGGCGTCTGTTGCACTGTACGCCAAGGATGGCAAGATTTGGCTCAACCAAAAACAGATGGCGGAACTTTTTGCCACCTCGGCTGCCAATATCAATACGCATATATCTAACATATTGAAAGAAAAAGAGTTGGATGAAAAATCAGTTATTAAGGAATACTTAATAACTGCCGCTGATGGTAAAAACTACAATGTTACCTTTTATTCATTGGAGATGATTATTTCCATTGGATATAGGGTACGGGGCAAGCGCGGTACGCAGTTCCGTCAGTGGGCAACAAGGCATTTGTCGGAATATTTGGTAAAGGGATTCACGATGGATGACGAAAGGTTGAAAAACCCGAAAGGTCAGCCCGATTATTTTGACGAACTCCTTGAACGAATCCGCGACATCAGGGCTTCTGAAAAACGTTTCTATCAGAAACTCAGGGATTTGTTTGCGCTCAGTAGCGACTACGAGACTAAGGAAAAGGCAACACAAATGTTTTTTGCCGAAACTCAGAATAAGTTGCTGTATGCTGTTACTCATAAAACCGCCGCCGAAATCATTGTTTCGCGTGCCGATGCCAACAAATCCAATATGGGACTTACCTCTTGGAAGGGGTCAGTGGTTAGAAAACAAGACATAATTATTGCAAAGAATTATTTGGACGCAAATGAAGTTGATACACTCAACCGCCTGACTACTTTGTTTTTAGATACTGCCGAACTGAGGGTAAAAGAAAAAAAGGACTTGACTTTGGATTATTGGCGCAAAACAGCTGACAGTGTATTGATGTTTCACGACAAAGATATTTTGCAAGGCAAAGGCAGCGTTTCAAATGCAGAGATGGAACGCGTGGTGAACGATATCTACGAGAGATTCAATCTGCGTCGCAAAGAGTTGGAGCGGATTCAGGCTGACGAGGAAGACCGAACATTGTTGAACGAAGTTATTAACGAAACAAACAGTTTACTATGAACCCTACCGGCACACATTTCAACTATTATCAGGTTTGCAGACGGAAACTTTGGCTGTTTTCCAACGGCATCAATATGGAGCAGAATTCCGAATTGGTGGCGGAAGGAAAGTTCGTTCACGAGAATAGTTATCCCAAACGTAGCGAAAAGTACGAAGAGGTGGAAATCGATGGCGTCAAGGTTGATTATTATGATGCTAATAATAAGGTGATTCACGAAATCAAAAAGAGCAACAAGGTAGAAAAGGCTCATTCGTGGCAGTTGAAATACTATATTTATGTTTTTGAAAAACATGGTATTTCGGGCGTTTCGGGTGTTTTGGAATACCCAACAATGCGTCAGACCGACGACGACCGCAAAAAGATAGAAACCATCTGCCAAGAAATTGAAACTATCTGCGATTCAGACAATTGTCCGCCGATAGTTAAGAAAAGTTACTGCAAAAATTGCAGTTATTACGAATTGTGCTTTGTTAACGAAAACGACGACTGACTATGAAACAGACTTATTACCTTTTTAACCCAGGAGTTTTGGAGCGTAAAGACAACACTCTGAAATTCACTGCAATAACTGAGGACGGCAACGGCATCGAAACCCTCGGCAAGCCTAAGTTTCTGCCCGTTGAACAGGTGGGCGACATTTATGTGTTCGGTAGTCTTAAAGCCAACAGCGCATTGTTCAACTTCTTGGGGCAGAAGGACATAGCGGTGCATTTTTTCGATTATTACGAAAACTACACCGGCTCCTTTATGCCAAGAGACAGCGTTTTGAGCGGCAAACTTCTTTTGGCTCAGACGGCAGCGTATCAAAACAAGAAAAAACGTTTGGAGATAGCGCGAAAGTTTATCGAAGGCGCGGCTTTTAATATGGTCAAAAACCTGAAATATTACGACAACCGTGGCAAGGATTTAGAATCTTATATTCAGAAAATCGACGATTTGGCTGCACTAATCAACTCCACCGAAGACATCAAGGAACTGATGGGCACCGAGGGTATGATACGTCAGACGTATTATTCGGCTTTTGACTTGATAATCAACGATTTTGTGATGGAACTCCGCACCAAGCAACCGCCCCAAAACGAGGTTAACGCCCTGATTTCGTTTGGCAATATGATGTGTTATTCCGAAACTTTGCGGGCGATTCACCATACTCAGTTGAACCCAACGATAAGTTACCTTCATTCGCCAGGCGAAAGGCGGTACTCGCTAAGCCTCGACATTTCGGAGATTTTTAAGCCGATAATTGTAGACCGTGTCATCTTTAAAGTACTGAATAAAAAGATGATACAGCCGCAGCATTTTGACCGCAAGTTAAACAGTTGCCTTCTTAACCAATCGGGCAAAAAGATTTTTGTGCAGGCGATGGAGGAGCGTTACAAGGAAACAATCCGTCACAAGTCGCTTGGCAGGAACGTCAGTTACAAGCATTTGATAAAACTTGAATGTTACAAACTCGTAAAGCACTTGCTCGGCATTGAAGAATACAAGCCGTTCAAGATGTATTGGTAATGGATAATTGACAATTGATATGGACAATTAGGTTCTTTGACATATTGTTAAAGAAAACGATTAAAAATATAATAAAATGTACGTGATTTTAGTTTATGATTTTGGCGAGAAACGCGTAAACAAGATGTTGAAACTCTGCCGCAAATACTTGAATTGGATTCAGAACTCGGTGTTTGAGGGCGAAATAACAGAGTTGCAACTTAAACAGTTGGAAGCATCGGCGCGTGATTTTATGAATCCCGACGAAGACAGCATAATCATCTTTTCGTCGCGTGCGCAAATGTTTATGGATAAGCGCATTATAGGCGTTGAGCGCAACACAACGGACAATTTTTTGTAAACTTGTAGGTTGTCGATGTCATTTTTAAGAGTGCCATAGACAACATTTTGAAAGTTTTTTTACAATATTTTTGTAGGTTAACACATTGATAATTTGTCGGTTGTCGAAAGACGATGCTTTTTTCTGTTTTACACATCGACAATTTTTCCAATTATTTTTTGTACCTTTGTCCCGATTTCAAAGGCATACAAAGCATTTTGAAGTCAGAATTTTAATCGAACCAGTTGGAATTGAAATGATTCTGTTGCTATTCCTTCCTCTGTTAATGACTTGATTTTAATCGAACCAGTTGGAATTGAAATAAATGTCTATGGTTCAATTTACCAGTTATCACATTAAATTTTAATCGAACCAGTTGGAATTGAAATGAGCTTGCTCAGATTGGTATGCAGGAGGTTAGTAGTATTTTAATCGAACCAGTTGGAATTGAAATCTCGACGAAGTCTTGCGTGATGTTGAAAGTCAGACATTTTAATCGAACCAGTTGGAATTGAAATGGGATAATCAAGATATGAAGAATGCTGCTCAAAAAATTTTAATCGAACCAGTTGGAATTGAAATTAATGATTTTAATGCAATCTGTAAATATTACTTAACATTTTAATCGAACCAGTTGGAATTGAAATTAAGTCAACATTTTCGTGATTTTGTTGTTGACAAACATTTTAATCGAACCAGTTGGAATTGAAATCTCGATGAGGTTCTTAAAGATGTTGAGAGTCAGACTAAATTTTAATCGAACCAGTTGGAATTGAAATACATAAAGAATATTATAACAATTAACGACAAAACAATTTTAATCGAACCAGTTG
>ERZ842401.4434-NODE-4434-length-16364-cov-3.765222_pt1 | contig 16364 bp, 16 predicted proteins | sample MGYA00521270_ERZ842401 | MGnify/ENA primary metagenome ERZ842401 (study PRJEB31892, sample SAMEA3878208) | bioreactor metagenome | biome: Moose rumen | place: Sweden | collected 2011-10 | study: EMG produced TPA metagenomics assembly of the PRJEB12797 data set...
GCTGTCTCAAAATCACGGGGGCTGCTTTAATGGTTGATGGTGAGATTGCCGGACACTTTCGGGAGGATTTAGGACGCAGACAGACTTCAGAGCTTCCCAAAATCTGCGGGAAACTCATAGATTCGTCGGGGCTTTCGTGGAATGAGCTGGACTATATCGCTCTCACTAACGGGCCGGGATACTTCACAGGGATTCGCGTCGGGGCGGCTTATGCGTCGGGGCTTGCGTATTCTTCGGGCGCAAAAATCATCACAGTCTCAACCCTTGAGCTTCTGCCGTTCACGTTCAGGAAAGCCGGCAAGATTCTAACAGTCATTTACGCGGGACATGGGTACGTTTACGCTTCATGTGACGGATTCTTGAAGGCTGGTGAATATTCTCACCCTCAAATCCTTGAATGGCTCGGTGAGAATCCTGACGCTGTTACAATTTCCGATGACCCGGAAAGGACAGGGCTTGACGCTGAATTTTTACGGGTAAGGCCGGACGTTTTATCGCTGTGTGAGATTGCACGTGATAGAGTTGACATGGCCGTTAATCCCTCTGAGATGAGAATAAACTATTACCGCGCCCCTCAAGGCGTAAATTAAAAAGGAAGGTGATATTTCATGAATGTTGCACTTATCGTTGATGCCGTTCTCGGTATAATCCTTATATTCTTTCTATATAGGGGACTAGTGAACGGATTTTCCGGCGAGGTCATAGGGCTTGTCGGGTTCTTCGTGAGTACTTTCTGCGCTTGGAAATTTGCCGACCCTGCTGTCGAGCTTGCCTCAAGATACATCAATGATCCGGCTTTTGACAGAAATATACTGTCGCTTGCATGTTCACTCGCAATATTCTTCATCGTTCAGATTATATTCGCTGTCATAGGTTTCATTCTATCGTGGATGGTGAAGGTTACACAGCTCTCATTGACAGACCATATCTGCGGAATGATTATAGGCTTCCTCAAGGCAAGTTTCATAACAATCATAGTCTACGCGCTACTCTCGTCATTCCCGAAGATGATACCGACTGAATGGATGGAGGAAAGCTGGTTCATGAAGGGAGCCTCATTCGTATGGCCGTACATTAGGGACTTGCTTCAGAAATATGAGCTTGTCGATTTCAGGGCATTGACGGGCGGAATTTAGATGCAAATCTCGGACAACGTTGCAGAAATATTAGAGCTTGAGAAAAACTTGCTCCCCTTCCGTGAAAGATTGAGAGGCGGATTAGGGGAGTTAATTTTGGCCTCGCTGAGACCGGCTGAGGATTATGACTCTCTCCGCAAGCGTGAGAAATTGCTCCGTGAATGGCTTGACCTCACCGACCATAACGGAGCATTCAGCTTTAACGCAGGGCTTAATCCTGTGTCTCCTATGTTCTCACAGGCTAGACGGAGCGGCATACTTTCCGGCGATGAATTGCTCAAGGTCCGGGCATTGCTGAATACTGCAAGACATATCCGGGAGGGCTTATCGGCATTGACTGGCACGCATTCGGACACAGAGGGCAATAGCGGGAATACTACAGCTAAACGTGATGAGTTGAGACGTGAAAGCAGGACATCGGCGCAAGAACAGAAGACATCACGCCATAATACGGACTATGCGAACATTGAGGCATTACGGCGGGGAATAAGGGATTTTGCTCCGGAGATTGAGGCACTGAATATCATTGAGGACTCCGGAAGGCTTGCGGATAAAGCATCACCGAAACTATATGAATTACGCTCAGAGATTGACGCACTCAAGAAGACAGGCAGACGTGCGGCACAAAAATTACTTGAGGATTCTGACATCACGAACATGTTACAGGAACGCTCATTATCATGGCGTGAAGGAAGATTTTTATTGCTAGTGAGGCAGGAATATATCAATCGTTTTCCCGGTCTTGCTGTTGAGCGGTCATCTTCGGGGAATTCTGTTTATATGGAGCCAAAAGTAATATCGCACGTCAACAACTCCCTAATCATAAAGACACAGGATGAACGCAACGAGGAGCGCAATATACTTCTTGGCCTTACGCGTACAATTCTGACACGAGAGAACGCAATATTACAGGCTGAAAGGATTATCGGGACGTTTGATTTGCTGTGTGCATGTGATGAGCTTATACGCGACAAGAAATGGGTTATCCCTGAACTGACGCAGCAGAAAATATTTCGTCTCGTTAGTGCAAGACACCCTATGCTGAAGGATAAAGCTGTTCCCGTAGATATATCCTGCGGGGAAAATTTCACTACTCTAGTGATTACAGGCTCAAATACCGGAGGCAAGACTGTAACGCTAAAGACTGTCGGAGTGATGATTGCTTTGGCGTGGTTAGGGCTTCCTCTTCCTGCACGTGATGGGACTGTTATAGGGACGTTTGACGCTGTTTATGCTGACATTGGCGACGAGCAGAGCATAGAGCAAAATCTTTCTACATTCAGTTCACACTTAAAGAAAATAATATATATACTGAAGCATTCAAATGACACATCATTAATATTACTTGACGAGTTAGGAGCAGGTACAGATCCTCACGAGGGCGCGGCGTTAGGTGTTGCAATACTGGAGACACTGAAGGAGAAGGGCAGCATTGCATTAGCTACAACACATCATAACCCGATAAAGCAATATGCTCTTACTACTGAAGGTGTAGAGACTGCAAGCATGGAATTTGACATCGAGAAGTTACGCCCGACATATAGATTACTGATGGGAATACCAGGCCGGAGCAGTGCATTGCTGATAGCGAGACGTTACGGAATGCCAGAAAGTGTCATCAAGTTAGCGCAGGGTTCTCTTGATGCCCGTGAACTTACGGCAGAGGACATAATGAGCGAACTGAATGAACGCAAAGCAGCTTTAGACCGTGCAGAACGTGAATCGCAGGCAAAACTTGAAGAGGCTGAAACATTACGGGACACATACCGGGCAAGGGTTGCAGAGATAGACTATCAGCGGGATAAAATCATGCAGGCTGCTGACAGGAAGGCGGAGAAATTCATCGCTAAGGCTGAGGAGACATCAAAGGAGATTATACGGGAGCTTGAGGAGACGGCTAAAGTGTCAGCAAGAAAAGGTTATGATGTGAGACGCAGGGAACTGAACAAGTTACGGGGAATAATAGACACTCGGCACAAGAAACGGACTGAAAGAGAGATAGAGAACAGCCCGAAACCATTTGAGCCGGCACCGGGAGTTACTGCACAGGTTGCAGGGAGCGGAATTGTCGGGATCATCAACGAGATACGCAACGGAAGAGCATATCTCACAGCCGGGCCGCTGAATATTGATGTGCCTGTAAGCCAGCTCATAGCCACAGACAAGAAGGCCAAGATTGCTACTCCTCCTGTTGATACTAGCCAAATGCTGAAGGCTGATTCTGTCCCTCCGTCTATTATGGTGCGAGGTATGTTAGTGGCTGAAGCTATGCCCCTAGTAGAAAATTATCTTGACCGTGCATATAGATCTAATCACTCAATAGTTACGGTAATTCATGGACGAGGTGAAGGAATATTGCGGCGTGAAGTTCATGCGTTATGTGCTAGATTGTCATACGTGAAAAGCTACAGGTTAGGAGGAGAAGGCGAAGGAGGATTTGGAGTTACGATCGTTGAGTTCAAATGAACTACCCCTGCTTATAGAAGCGGGGGCTTCCTAATTCAATGAGGCTGCACTCACTATACTAGCTGAGTGTCTTACATCCTCTCCAAAGGCGTTGATTTCCTGCGTCCCACAGGTATTTATTTTCGATAGCAATATCATATTTCGCGCCGCATGGATATCCCTGTCTTCTGTGTATCCGCATGAGCATTCATACACTCGGTCAGCTAACGTTATGTCCTGCTTTAGCTTCCCACAACTTGGACAATATTTCGTCGTCGGTTTTCTTGAGGACAAGACTGTTACCCTCTCATGGTTTATCAGTTTCTCTTTCACCAGCCCTAACACTGAATGCTGCACTGTTCGCCCGAATAAGCCTTTGTGCCAGCCCTTCAAGTTCTCGTCCTGCATATATACATGTTCATGCTCTAATAGTTCATGCACGATTTTGTTCGCTGTGTTTTTCTTACGGCTCGTTAATTTCTGATATGCCCGACGCAATAACTTCTTCGCTTTGTACCGATTGTTTGAACCCTTCTTTCGCCTCGCTATCAATCTCTGGCATTTCTTTATACGTTCACTTTCTTCAATCAGTACTTTATATTTTTTTCCTTCTGAGGTCGTTAGCGTCGTCTTTATTCCCATATCTATTCCTATTTCTACTTTATATTTACGCTTTTCTCCTCCCTTATCACTATATGTCGTTACTGCTAAATAGTACCCGTCCGGCAAATTTAGCAGCTTTGCATTTGCAAATTCAAGATTGGGGATACTCCAGAACTGATTAGCTCCACTAATCCTTAGCCGCTCTTTGAAACCCTGAAGCCCTATGTGATTTTCATCGTAGAACCTGTATGTTATATAGTGCTGCTGAAGGTTTATCGATTCATAATCTGACTTATAGCGCAGACTTCCCACTCTATGGTTATGTTGTTTTAGTGCTGCTAATCCTTTAAGGCTATGCTTGATACCTTGAATTACTGACTGTTTCATCTGCGAACTAAGATATTCAAGCTCATGCTTTACTAGCTGGCGGTCTTTGTCTAATCCTTGCACTGTCTGAATTTTTGTATCGTAGTCGTTAATGTCATGGTCATTCATGAAGGTTAATGCATCGTTGTACAGCCATTTAGCTTCCACAAAAAGCATTTTTAGATGAGTTTTCTGCTGGTCGTTAAGATGAGAGATGTCGATTTTTACTCGAAATACACGGCATAACTGGCGCTTGCGTTTTTCTCTGGTAAGTTTCCCTTGCTCTCGTATATGTGTATTCTTGGCTAGTCTCTCTTCTTCGATCATAAAAAAATTATACTATACTGCGCAATTCTCAGCCTGCAAGCCGGAACATCTACTACTTAAAGAAGTGAGAGTCTTCTTGCGCCTTACGATAAATGAGAGATTATCACGCTGTTGATACACACTAAGAGTTAAGCAGTTTTCTCAAAAAATGACACTTCCGGAATGTTGGCATATAATACTCGTACACATAACAATAATCACAAAAATGGGAGCTTGTTTTACAGGCTGAGAGGGAGTGAAAAAAAATAACTCCGACCATCATAACCTGATCCGGATAATGCCGGCGTAGGGAAGTCCGCATAATCTTCACATCATCAGCATACTCACAGGCTCTCACACTCAAGAAAGGAGAATTTATTTTGCTGGGAATCTATCTCGACAACGTTCGCAAAGTATCACCGCTAATTCACAACATCACGAATTATGTTACCGTCAATGACGTAGCCAACGCGTTATTAGCCTGCGGAGGAAGTCCCATCATGGCAGATGAACCAGACGACGCAGAGGAAATCACTACAATTTGCAGCGGCCTCAACATCAACATCGGGACTCTAAACACCCGGACAATTGATGCAATGTTCAGGGCAGGACGTAAAGCCCAAAAATTAGCTCACGTACTCTTGCTTGACCCCGTAGGTGCAGGAGCAAGCACCCTCCGTACACGTACAGCAATTAACCTTACTCACGCGCTAAAGTTCGACGTTATACGCGGAAATGCCTCTGAGATAAAGACTCTCGTGCTCGGTTCAGGAACTACTCACGGTGTAGACGCAGACAAGGCTGATGCTGTGAGTGATGACAATCTGGAGTTCATGGTGAAGTTCGTGAAGGACTTTGCCCAGAGTTCAGGAGCAATAATCGCTCTCACCGGAGCTATCGACCTTGTTGCTGATTCAGAGAGGTGCTATGTCATCCGTAACGGCAGGCCTGAAATGGGACGCATTACTGGCACGGGCTGTCAGCTTTCTGGAATCATGACGGCATTTGTCGCGGCTAATCCTGAGCACAAGTTAGAGGCAGCAGCGGCTTCCGTGTGTGCTATGGGCTTGGCCGGAGAATTAGCATACTCACAGCTTCAGGCAGGCGAAGGCAACTCAACTTACAGGAACAGAATAATCGACGCACTCTACAACATGACGGGTGAAGTCCTTGACGAGGGAGCAAAGTATGAAGTTCTCTAGAGAAAGTTTGAGGCTTTACGCTGTTACTGACAGGACATGGCTTAACGGCCGGAGTCTCGGCCAAGTCGTGGAGCAGGCAGTTTCAGGAGGGGCGACTCTGATTCAGTTACGCGAAAAGAACCTGGGCTATGAGGCCTTCAAGTATCAGGCTCTGGAGATTCAGAGATTGTGCAGGAAGCATAATATACCCTTCATCGTGAATGATAACGTTGCGCTCGCTCAGGACATAGACTCTGACGGTGTGCACGTAGGCCAAAGCGACATGGAGGCCGGAAACGTCAGGGCACTCATAGGGACAGGAAAGATTCTCGGCGTGAGCGTCCGGACTCCGGAAGAGGCTGTGCTCGCAGAATCACGAGGAGCGGATTATCTCGGAGCTGGAGCAGTCTTTCACACCGGCTCAAAGTCTGACGCTGTTGACATCACTCACGACACATTACGGGCTATATGTGCTGCTGTGAAGATTCCTGTTGTCGCAATAGGAGGCATCACCCTCAACAATGCCCGTGAACTCGCAGGAACAGGTATTGCTGGCTTGGCCGTAATCAGCGCAGTATTTGCCTCACAGGATATTGCAGGAGCAGCTCAGGAATTGCGCTCACTCGCTGAAGAGATATGCAGCTAGATTTTCGCGGAGCAGTCTTTGACGCTGACGGAACATTACTTGACTCAATGCACGTGTGGCGGAATCTCGGAGAACTCTACCTCCTGAGCAGGGGCATTCAGCCCGAAGACGGGTTATCTGCACGAATCTGGCCTATGAGTTACTCGCAGGGGTGTGCGTACCTGAAGGAGCATTACGGACTTCACGAGACAGTGAGTGAGATTCAGGAGGGCATATCGCGTATGATTGAGGGCTTCTACAGGAAAGAGGCCGAACTCAAACCCGGAGTCAGGGAGTTTCTGGAGGTGCTGAGGGAGAAAAATATTCACATGGTCATTGCAACTTCAGGAGACAGGGAATTATTGCTCTCTGCCCTGAAACGTAACGGCATAACAGAATACTTTGACGAGGTATTTACTTGCTCTGAGCTTGGTACAGACAAACGCGACACAAAAATTTTCATGATATGCGCTGAGGCTCTGGGACTACCACCGGAAAATACAGCCGTCTTTGAGGATACGTTATTTGCTCTGGAGACGGCCAAGAGTGCAGGATTTATCACTTACGGAGTCTATGACGCTTCAAGCATTCATGACAGGCAGAGAATTATTGACACATCAGACTACTACATCAATGACTGGAGGAATTTTCTTAATGAGGACGGCATTAACAATAGCAGGCAGTGATAGTTCAGGAGGTGCAGGCATTCAGGCGGACATTAAGGCCATGACCATGAACGGAGTGTACGCAATGAGCGCGGTTACTGCCCTTACAGCACAAAACACTACCGGAGTAACAGGCATTCAAGAGGCTTCACCGGATTTCCTGAAGGCTCAGATAGACGCAGTGTTCAGCGATATTTTCCCTGACGCTGTAAAAATAGGCATGGTCTCTAGCAGCGCACTAATACACGTAATCGCAGACTCCCTCAAGCACTGGAATGCACGCAATATAGTCCTTGATCCCGTGATGGTCTCGACGAGCGGCGCAAAACTCATCAGTGATGACGCAGTGAAGACTCTCGCTGACGAGTTACTGCCTCTTGCACTTATCGCAACGCCTAACATTCCAGAAGCAGAAATACTCTCAGGCATGAAGATAGTTGACGAGTCGGGAATGACCGAAGCCGCAAAGAGAATAAGTGAGCGTTTCGGGTGCGCAGTTCTTGTAAAGGGCGGGCACATGATTAATGACGCTAACGACTACATGTATTACGGAGAGTCCGGCCAGTGGTTCACGGGAAAACGTATAGACACGCAGAATACTCACGGCACGGGCTGTACTCTCTCAAGCGCAATAGCTGCAAATCTCGCTAAAGGTTACGGTCTGGCGGAGTCGGTGAGTCTGGCGAAAGAGTATATTTCCGGTGCACTGGGAGCAATGCTGAATCTCGGTAAGGGCTGCGGGCCGATGATGCATTCGTTCAACCTTACGGGAAAATTTGCTCAGAGTAAGAGCCTCGTTATCAGGCTGATGGATTCTGTCTCTGACTTTTGGAGCGAGTACAACAATCACCCGTTCGTTAAGGGCATAGAGACAGGGACTCTAGACCCGGCCAAGTTCCGGCACTACATCATTCAGGATTATCTGTACCTCAACGAATACAGCAAAGTTTTCGCGCTCGGAGTAAGCAAGGCCAAGAATCTGGAGACTATGCAGCTTTTCTCGTCGGTCATTCAGGCAATAGCTCATGTCGAGATGGATATTCACCGCGGCTACATGGGCAGGCTCGGCGTAACTCAGGAAGAGTTAGATTCCGCAAAAAGAGAGCTGGAGAACTTGTCCTATACGTCCTACATGCTGAGGGTAGCTTACGAGGAAGGAGAGGCGGAGATTCTTGCGGCTATATTGTCTTGTGCGCTGAGTTATGAGGACATTGCTAAAACTATCCTCAAGAATAACCCCGACGCAGGAAAACATGAACTTTATGGGCACTGGGTCATGAACTACTCAGGAGAAGAGTATTGCGGCTTGAACAGGGTGCTTGTGTCGTATCTTGAGAGGGCTGCTGAGGGATATTCTGACTCACAGCTTGAGCACTTGGCCGAAATCTTCAGGGAATGTTCGCTCTATGAGATGGGCTTTTGGGACATGGGATGGCGCGGTAAATGAGACGCTGGGTGATTATCGGAGGCTCGGAGATTAGGGACTATGAGAACGCGAGAAAATATCTGCGCAGTGATGATTATTGCGTGTACTGTGATTGCGGGCTGAAGCATAAGGACAAGTTAGGGGTAATGCCTGACCTCGTGATAGGAGATTTTGATTCCCACGCAAAGCCTGAAGACTTGAGCAACGTTATAGTTTTGCCGGTGGTGAAGGACGACACAGACACTATTTACGCTGTGAAGGAAGGTATGCGCCGAGGCTATGATGACTTCCTGATGATAGGCACGGCAGGAGGACGGCAGGATCATAACTTAGGGAATATCTATGCTCTGTTGATGCTGGCCAAGTCCGGGAAAAATGCGCTAATGATTGACGACTATTCGGAGATGAAGATTATTGCTGCTGGTCAGACCGTGAAAGTAAAATCCGGCTGGCGTTTCTTTTCCCTGCTGAACATTGCCGGGACTGCACGGGGCATCACTATAACCGGAGCGAAGTATAACCTTGACGGTGCGGAGATATTGCCGGAATATCAGTACGGAATAAGCAATGAGATTGAGGACGACGAGGCTGTTATTACCCTGAAAGAAGGAAATTTATTGCTGGTGCTCATAAGAAAATAACTGATGAGTTTGCTATAATTCTTTCACACATAGTTTTATTTTAGGAGGCTATATCATGAGAAAAACAGCTTTAACAGTTTTGATTCTGGCGTTCGTAATGGGTATTCTCGCAATGGGAGCATATGCAGAGGAAGCCGAAGAAACATTATCGCTAGACGTTGCAGCGGCGGAAGCAGTATCAGCAGAAGCCACAGAGACAGCAGAATTTGACTTCATAGCGTTTGCGAAAGAAAGAGTGTTGCAGGACTTTCACCCTACGGTCAAGGTAGATGAAGCGCAGGCAGATTTTGATGAAAAGCCCTTCAAGAAGGAAGACGGTATCATCAGAGCAAGGGTAGGCATATTCTACAAAGGATGGCTCAGGCAGCACTCAATGCTTATTGAGATGGATTACCGCCCAGAAGACAGAAAAGTCCGAGTGAGCGTTCTCAAGGACACAAACGGCATGAACCTTCAGGGAGCAAGATTTTTCAAGGAAGGCGAATGGGTAAGTTTAGCAGCTATGGGCTGGAAATAGTCTACATCAAGTAACAGCATGAATATTCAGGGCATCAGTAAGCATATTGCTGGTGCTCATTTTTTAGGTGATGATATTATGACAAAACAAGACTTCGTTGACTTACTTAAGCGTAAATTATCTTCTCTGCTGATGGTCTTAATTCCGGCCTTCGTCATCATGATAATCATATCCGTAATATTATGGCTTCTGCGTTCCGTTATTCCTGAAGAACTTACCGCAAAAATATCATATTACGTCAATAATCCTTCTGAACTGCGTGTTCTTGGTGAAGGCTCTGAATGGCTGTTCGTCATGATTCAGGTGCTGCAGGTAGTGATTGCGCCTATTCCAGGACAGGCAGCAGCATTTGCCGGAGGATTCATTTTTGGCTTCTGGAAGGGCTGGGGCTTGACTACTCTGGGACTAGTTATCGGGAGTTTTATTGCTATGGTTCTAGCCAGACTGCTGGGAATGAGTCTTGTCCGCAAAATAGTTCCTGATGCAGTCATTAAGCGTTTTGATTCAGTAATATCTGACGGAGGGTACATGACGTTCTTTATGATATTTCTGCTTCCTGCTCTGCCTGATGATGCAGTTTGTTTTCTAGCGGGGCTTACGAAACTAAAGCTCCTGCCGCTGACTCTGGTCTCACTTCTTGGACGTGCGCCGGGAATGGCTGTGCTGTCTTTGACCGGAGCAGGGTTTGCGGGAGGGTTTACTCTGAGCGTTCAAGTGCTGTTCGGAGTGATGATGATTGCGTCAGTCTTGCTATGGCTTTTCTGGGAAGTTATAGAGGCTTTGGTTTATGACTTCCTCAAGATAAAGCGGTCATAGCCAGCGCGATAATAGCCTGCCTGTTTTTTCCTTTGCTCTCTGGAGAAACGGGCGGCTCTTTCTGTTTTCCGGAAGCTCTTCAGTGCAGTGCTCAAGGTCTGCAAGAAATACATTCTCAAGCTCATTAACAATTTCTGCTGAATAGACGAAAGCCTGAACCTCATAATTTACCTCAAAGCTCAAGGTATCAATATTAGCTGTGCCTACAGAAGCAATACTTGAGTCTGCTGTGAGTGTCTTTGCATGTATAAACCTGTCACGGTAAATGAATATTTTTATGCCCTTGCTGAGAAGGTCATTGATGTATGACTGTGAAGCCCATGAAGCCAATGTGTGATTGGACTGCGACGGAATAATAATTTTTATGTCAACGCCTCGCAGTGAAGCAGAATATATTGCGTCTAAAAATTTTCTGTCAGGGACAAGATAGGGTGTAGTTATCCAGACTTTGCGCTTTGACTTAGAGATTATGCGTATGTATTCATCAGCTATTGCCCTGAAAAACCTGCCTGTTCCGCTCGCAAGAATTTTCACAGGAATGTTATCCGTTTCTTTCACCGTAAAAGTGTATGGAGTGTATATATATCCTCCTGATTTGCGCCACATGTCAGCAAAAATTTCGTCAAGTACTTTCACTGCATCGCCTTCAATCTTAAGGTGTGTATCACGCCATTGACGAAGATATATATCTCCTATGTTGAAGCCGCCTAGAAGTCCTGTTCTGCCGTCTATAGTGATTATTTTTCTGTGATCCCTGTGAATTAGTTCGGCTATGTTTCTTAAACGGAAGGGCATGAAACTGCGGACATTTACACCTGCATTGACAAGTTCTGAGATGAATTTTCTGCTGAGTTTCCAGCTTCCTGCAGCGTCAAATATTACCCTCACTTTAACGCCGGCATGTGCACGTTCTATGAGAATATTTTTTATGCTGTTACCTGTCATGTCATTGCTTAACAGAAAGTACTCAAGATTTATGAATTTCTCTGCATGTTTAAGAGCGTCCTTTATGGCTGAAAGGGTTTCACTGCCGTCCATGAGCAGTTTGACATTATTATTAGCTGTGATTTCTGGTGAATTATTATGCATGAGAGATATTATATGCTATTCGGAGTAATTGGTGTGCACATGAATATCACAACGTAACGGGTAAAGAAAAAACCGCTTGTTTAAGGCGGTCGTTTTATGTCTGAAATCATGGTGGGCAATACTGGATTTGAACCAGTGTCCTCTTCCGTGTGAAGGAAGCGCGCTAACCCCTGTGCCAATTGCCCAAGCTGTATGGAGATTTTATCGCATTCCCTGCCAATGTCAAGGCTTTAGAACTCAAATGCTTTCTGATTCTTCACGCACATACGGCACAAAATAACTCCTGCTGCCATCAACATAACGCTCTCAAAGCACTTGTATGCATCCCTGAAAAAGTCAGAGCTGTCGATTATGACTATCCCGAAGTACACCATGCACCTGCTCAACATCATGAAGGCAATAATCACCAGAAGCGCAGCAAAGTCTTTGCCCGAAAGCCCCCTCCACATGCACATAATCACAGCAAATGCCGCAGGGTACACCAGTATCAATAAGTCGCAGCCATTCTTGAACATCCACACGGTAGAAGCTACACATGCAGGTACATACGCCAGAAATTCGAGCACTCTTGAGGAACGTATATTTTTCCTGAAGTACACGTAGAGCATGAGCATATATATTATTCCGGTTACGACACTCATAATAATTGCTGTGTTCCTGCCCGCTCCATAGTACTGGATCATAGCCATCACTCCGAGATACTGAGTCTTACGGTTCACGCCGACATTCAGGCACAGGCTTAACAGGTTTAGCATGCTCGTCTTCATGATTACAGATGCCGCGAACCATAAGGCCAAGTCAATCACTGCTCCGGTAGTCAATGCCTTGTAGTGTCCCCTCAACAAAAACATTAGGCAGACTATCCCCGCTATCTGAGGCTTGGACATTGCGAGGGCAAGGAGAAAACCGGCTGAGTATGGATGCCTGCGGGCTATAATGATGGCATCTATGAGAAACATGCACAAGAACGCGCCTTTATTCCCCCACCACAAAGCATACATGAAACTGAAATGTGCAGGAGGCAGAAGCAGTATCAGCCTTAGAACATCGCCGGGTATGTACTCTTTCATGAAGCTGTAAATGATTATTACGGTCATGATGTATACTGCCCATGTCAGCAGCGTAAAACATATCTGTGCATATTCCTTAGGCAGAAAACTGAAGAATAGTACTTTGTCGAATAGGAGCGTCCACGGGACATTCGGGAAGTCGAACGCATTAGTGCCCTCTGCATCAACAGGCTACAGCTTGAGGTTGTAACTCTCTGTGAAATCGAAATAGCTGTTGCCTATACGCCCGTTATTCTGCGTTATCCCCAGCACCGCATACACACCAACTAGTGCCGCAATACACAGCAATATGACCGCTAGAACTGAATAAAACCTAAAATTTTTGCTCATAAAAATATTATTCCTCCTGTATTAAAACATTAATGTTTGACCATTACGCAGTTATCAAGCAGATATTTTCCCCTCAGAATCCCAGTGATACACACTTTCTGCAACGGCTTCAGCTTACTTACAGAACCTTGAGGACATATGCATATAAACTTTTCGTCAAGCTCCACATGAGAATACGTCCCTCCTGTCGTTATCCGAGTAATCAGTCCCGTAACGTTCATGGGCTTATCTGTGTACTTGGCCTCTGCCTCCTGAGGGTCTCTCGTGTATGCCTTTACGATCTCTCTCACGGTCATTGTAGGCGCAATTGATATGTACTCGTCCTCCTCGTCTGAGTCATTGCCTGCTCTGCGTTTCCGTTTTTGCCTGCGTGAAGGCCTTCCGGGCATCATTGCCTCATGCATAAAGCACAGCACGCACAATATCATCTGCAATGCTATATACCCGCCCACGATAATAGCCAGTCTGTACCGAACGCTCATACTTACCACAGCAAGAGTGATAATCATAATCACGAAGACAGCAGAGAAGCCGAATATCTTACGCGAGACAAAATACGTTCCTATTCCTGCAGAGAGCATAAACGAGATGACAGACAGTATATTTACTACATTCATAGCCTAATATTTCTCGTAGCCCTCTCCTGATTTCCTGACTCTGATCGTACCGGGAGGAGTGATATGCATTCCCGCAACTGGTATATCCTTCCACGCAGCATAGTCCAGCAGGAATTTACGCGACTGCACAGCCTTCACAGGGTCAACGTCGTACCTCACCGCCACATCAGGCACAGGAAGCTGAATCTCCGGAAAGTGCATAATGTCCCCTGCAACTATCAGCTTTTCTTCTCCTGCCTCAATCAAATAGCTCACGTGTCCGGGAGTATGTCCCGAAGTGTCAACAGCCTTCACGCCGGGGAGAATTTCGTCGCCGAACATGAACGTGTGAACCTCGTACAGCCCAAGCGCATTAATCACGTTCTCATTCTTGACTTCGTTCACCCAGTAATCACGCTCAACCCCGCAAACGTACACTTCAGCTCTCGGAAAAGCTGCTTCACCATCACTGTCTACCAGTCCTCCGAAATGGTCAGGGTGCAGATGCGTTATGAGTATCGTCCTCACGTCAGAGGCAGATATTCCGTTCTTGGCCAGTTCGCTGACAATATGCCCGTCCCTGAGTCCTGCATCATAGAGCACGCCGTTCACCCAGAAAGCTAGAATCTGACTCTTCACTTTTCCGTCAGAGAGATACTCGGCCTTCTGTTCATCCGTCGCTCCGATGAGAAGACCCGCATCATTTTCGCCCTGAACGTCCAACAGAGAGATTACGTTAATTGACGAGGCATAAGCTGATTCCATCATGAGGGCAGAAAGCAGAACACACGTTATGAATTTGTACATGTTAATGATTCCTCCTGTTAATGTGATGTGAAGTATAATAGCTCAAAAATTTTATTCAGGAGGCCTATTTTTCATGAGAAGGCTTAACAAATCATTTATCTTATCGTTAGTGCTGGTGCTGGCCGTTGCATCAGTATCGTTATGCGCTGAGATTACGCACGAAGTAGTTCCGCTTGAGCGTGATGGCGTGAAGTTACACCTTGAGTGCATGAAGTCAGACAAAGGCGGAGAACCCCTATTGCTCGTTCACGGCTTGACCTATTCATCGCATGAATTCGACGTAAACGTCAAGGACTACAGCCTCGCGAGATTCTTTGCGCGTCATGGCTTCAACGTCTGGCTTCTGGACATTGCAGGGTACGGCCAGTCTCAGGAAGTTGACGACGGATTTATGCCCGACTCGGACTACGCAGCAGAGGACATTCTTGCGGCCGTAAAGGTGATTCTTGAGCGTGAGGGACGCAAGAGCCTGAACGTTCTGGGCTGGAGCTGGGGGACTGTTACAGCGGGGAGATTCGCAGCAGAGAACTCGGAACTTGTCCGCAATCTCGTGCTTTATGCTCCGATAGTAGCAGGACTCGGTGAGGTCGAAGTCGAGGACGAGTTTAACCATAACACATGGATTCATGCGGCCGGAGACTTCCAGAAGAACAAAGACGGGAGCATCAACTACAACATTACTGAGCCGGAAGTAGTCAACGCATTTCAGTCAAACTGCTGGCGTTACGACAAGGATTCGAGTCCCAACGGAGGCAGGCAGGATCTGCTCACAGCTCCGACAGAAAGACTCATCCCCACAGAGGATATAGAAGTGCCGGTGCTTATCATTGCAGGCTCAAAAGATGAGTATGTATCTCCTGCACTCTGCAAAGAAGCCTTTGACACTCTGAAGAACAAGGCATCACGTCTTGAGATTATTGACGGAGCGGCACACGCAATGATGATGGAGAAGCCGTACTACAAGATATTCCGGCAGAAGGTGTTAGACTTCCTGAGAGCAAATTAGCTTGACGCAAAAATTTTCGGGAGCTTGCTTTACGACGATGCAAATTCTTTGAGGCTGAAATATCGCGGCAAAAAATATAACCCTTTCAGAATTGAAAAGGACGAGGACGAACTCGACATAATGAGCCTGAAAATTATAAAACACCGTGCGCTTAGAGCGTCATTTTTATATATGGACGGAGAAAATAAAATACACGTTGTAGTATAAGCAAGGTAGGAGGGAAAAAATGAATAACACAAAGCGAAGACCGATCCGCAGAAAAGTTCAAATGATGGTCTTGCTAATTTCTATTATTGCGCTGGTAATTACGAGTGCCGTAGGAATTTTCAGCATGATGCGAATACAAGGCGACAGTGAGAGCGCATTAATTCACCAGATGGAGCAGAACTTATACAACATTACGACGAGCAAAGCGGAACTGGCAGAAGCTGAACTAGCAAGATTTGCGGGGTATATTCAGACGTGCGCGGACTACATTCACGAACTCTATAAAAATCCGTCCGACTATGTGCCCAAGAACGTAAAGCCGCCTTTAATGGAGAATGCAAAAGTTTATTCACTTCAGCGTTACATAGCGGGCGAGTATATTTCTTTTGAAGATGTCAGCGATGAAATTATGTTATTGGGAAATCTTGAGCAAATTTTTTCGCCGATAATTCGCGAAAACTCTTCAGTGATAACGACGATATACGCCGGAACAGAACGCGGAATTATGATAGATTACGATCCTGATGCGCAG
>ERZ842401.4435-NODE-4435-length-16363-cov-16.933223_pt1 | contig 16363 bp, 17 predicted proteins | sample MGYA00521270_ERZ842401 | MGnify/ENA primary metagenome ERZ842401 (study PRJEB31892, sample SAMEA3878208) | bioreactor metagenome | biome: Moose rumen | place: Sweden | collected 2011-10 | study: EMG produced TPA metagenomics assembly of the PRJEB12797 data set...
CAAGATTTAACGCTGTTAGGTATGGGTGTAGAGAATGGGAATATACAGCGATAAGCACGGTGAGCGCACACAAATAAATTTTTATCCGAGTTTAGATGGGGGGCTGAATTTATCGACTCCGCCTGAGAATTTGAATAAGAACGAATTACGTGACGCGATGAACGTAGAATTTTCGCCATTGACTGGTAGTTTAAGGGTACGTGGAGGTTTAGTTTGGTCAGGGAAATTTCCGGAAAAAGTAAATAGAATAATAGCAGTACCTGGCTATCACGGATTTTTAGCCAAAGCGAGTGCCAGCGATAAATTATATTATTTTCTCTGGAATAACATTTGGAACGTTATCGGAACATGTACGGGTAACGGAGAATTTTACGCTACGATGTGGGACGAACCTGGACAAATACTGTTAGCGTCTGGTGGGAAGTTACAAAAATTCAGCGGGACGAGTTTACCGGAACTCACGACAATAACGGGTTCACCTGAACATTGTTATTTAGTATTTTCGCGAGGCGGACGTGTTGGAGTAGTATGTGACGAAGACACAATAAAATTTTCGGCAGTAGGAGACTGTACGGGGTGGGAGAATGATCCGAACGATGACAGCACCGCGCAATTCATTCAAATAGGTTACAAGGACGGAATGTATATAAATGCAGTAGTGCCATTATCGAAGGATTTAATAATTTTCAAGAGTCCGCCGGACGAGCCTGAGAAGGGAATAATATACAGATTAACGGGGGATTATCCAGACTGGGAAATATTAGAAGTGGCGCATAACACTGGAACATTTGCGCAGAATACAGTACAGGCGGTAGGGAATGACGTATTTTTTATAACGCCTTCGGGGCTAGCGACATTGAGTAATGTAACGTCATACGGAGAGGTAAAAACGTCATGGCCGGATCGCAAAGTCAGCAGTACGCTAACGTTCAGGCTAGAGAAGAGCGCTAAATTATGGCACGTGCCTTTAAAGCAGCAATTATGGTTATTACCGTCTGAATATGATGATGATATATGGATTTTAGATTATTCTCGCGGTATCTGGAGTAAAATAAAATTCCCAGTTAAACCTAATTTTACGGCGGATGTAGATAAGTTGTTATTTATTTTCAGTGGGCGGGATTTATATCAGGTTAACGACTGGTTTACACACGATGAAGTAAAAGACGTAGGAATAAAAGACATTGATGCAAAGATACAATTAGGGACGATATTAAGAGGTAACCAGACGTTAATAAAAGGGGCGATAGCGACGTTTAATGTAGTACCTGAATGTAACGCGGTGTTAAAGCTTGGGAATTTTAAGATGAGATTTAAAGCGGGAGGTACGCTTGATTATGTTTACGATAACGAAAAATGCGCGTTTGACGATCAGGATGATTTATTTCCAGTAGGTAACACGTTGACGGCGCGGCGCAAATTTATAGTAAGGGACTGGGCAATAGTCCCGGAAATAAAAATAACTGGCGGTGGCTGTGAATTGTCATCACTGGGTTTAGAAATAGTGGAGGTGTAAAAATGGCAGAAATAGTGCCTTATACAGTGCAATACCCTGTAAGATTTTATTCAGGCGGAGACACGGTTTCGGAGGCGGTATACAAGCATATACAAGAGTTTGAGAGTCTGTACGGGAAATTAACGGATTTAAACACGAGGAAAGCGGAAAGCTCAGAAGTCAGCTCAAAAATAAATGATTTAAAAAAAGAAATTAACACGGATTTAAAGGATCACATAAACAGTACAGACCCACACCCGAATTTAACATTTTCGAAAATTGGCGGAAAAGTTACTAATTCGCAAATAGATAGTATTGCAACATCTAAACTTACTGGGAATATAGATGCCTCCCGCGTGGATAAGCTTAACACTTACGTATACAACAATATAACTATAACGATCGGAAGTGTTACAACTCTTGACTCTGGGCAAGAGGCGTGGGTTATGTGTACAAAAACTTCAAGTTCATTTGTTTTAAATTTTGGAATTCCTAAAGGTCCACAAGGTCCCAAAGGTAGTTCAGGCTCTAGCTCTAGCTCTAGTTCAGTTGATTGGGGACATGGTGACCACGCCAACAAAGATGGTTAGTGATTGAAATATAAAATAATAAAAAGAAAATCCCCGGCTGTATTTGCCGGAGGAGATAGTTTAAACAGCGACGAGATTTTTATTATCATCAATAAGGACTCGCACGGGAATAACAGCTTTTGCGCCATCTAAATTTAAGTTACGGATTTTAGTAGGTTTTGGTAAAATTTCACCGTCTTCGATAATACCTTCCAAGTGGAACTCTAGAGTTTCTTGAGCATATTCCCAAATATCTTTATCTTCGGAACATTGCCCGGTACAACCTGGAAAATCTGGGAATGTGAAACCTATTTCGCCTGGAATATCGAAATATAATAAAGCTGGATAAGTATAAATATTTTTCATTTAAGAGTACTCCTTTTTTTTTAGAATTTTATACCTGATTTTCGTTCTATATCTCGTAATATAAATTTTTCAACGTCTTTAACAGGGTGAGTTAAAGTTACTCTACCTTTTAAGGTTGGGTGTTTAAATTGCCAATGGTCACCTTTTGTATTAACGACATACCAGCCGTTATTTTCTAATATTCGTTTTATTTCTTTTGAGGAATAGCTTTTTATTACGCTCATCTCCTTTTAGTGATGATTTTTGAATTATACAACACATTAAATTTATAAAATGGAGGATGTGATTTTTATGCCAACGTTTAAAAATAATACGGACAGCCCGAAATATTACGAGGCTGGAGGCAAACAATATTATTTTCCGCCTAAACAAGAGGTCGGTGTAAATATATGGATACCTTACGCGCAGTTGGGGCTAGAACTGGTAAATGCCGAATATCCGCCGGTGCATGAGAAATTATTAATAAGCGGGGAATTTAATTTTAGTAATGGTTTGAAGCGAAAATTTAATATTGTTCATTGTGAAAAATATAAGGTTGAAATAAAAGTATTGAATGGCAGTATAAGGCTTTACGCGGGGAATTCGCGAGTAGGAGTTGTTATCAGTGAATCGTATAATTCAGTTTATCAATGGTCGTACGCGCCATATTTAAGTGTTTTGGGACTTGTTGATGGGACTTCAATTCAAATGACAGCAGAGGAAATATAACGATGGGGAAAACGATTTCAGAATTGCGTGAAGAATTTTACGATAGACACGCAAAAGAAAGTATTAGCGATTATGTAGGCGGAGTGTCGGATATAACGCCATTTCCCAAACATGACGCGTTAGAAGGTTTACTTGGTGGAGATTTAGCGGGATATTATCATTTAAAAGGCGATGACGTAACGAAATTAAACGGTTATCCTGAATACAGTGTAATAGATGACAGAATAAATCAGGAAATTCAAGATCGAACTGATGCAGATGCTGCTCTTGGAGACAGGATAGACAACGAACAACGAAGCCGTGAAAATGCAGATGTAGCTTTAGGTCTTAGGATTGACGATGAAATTTTAAACAGGCAAAACGCTGATAACGCATTAAGTGACAGGGTCGACACGGAAATCCAGGACAGGACTAACGCCGATAACGATTTACTAGCGAAAATTAATCAGGAAATAGCGGACAGGATTGCAGATGTGGATAAAGAAGAAGCGGATCGAATAGAAGCAGTAAAGGACGAGGGGAATTTACGAAAAGCTGCAGACGACGCTTTAGGTGTCAGGATCGATGACGAAATAACTAACAGAATTCAAGATGTAAACGATGAAGAGAATGCCAGAATTGCAACGGATAATATTATTATTGCTGACTTAAATAAAGAAATCCAGGACAGAAAGGACGCTGTAACGACTGAGCAAACAGACAGGATTAACGGCGATAATAATTTATTAAACGGTTTAAATCAGGTTAGCTCTAATTTAACAACTGAAATTCAAGACCGCAAAGATGGAGACAACGCTTTATCAACTAGAATAAACACGGAAATTCAAGAGCGACAATCAGCGGACACGACTTTAACGACCAACCTAAATAAGGAAATCAGCGACCGAGAGACAGCAATAACCTCCGAGACGAACGCCCGAACCAGCGCCGATACAGCTCTCAATACAGCTATAAATAAGGAAATTCAGGACAGGAAGGACGCTGTAACAGCTGAAACGAACGCGAGGAATTTAGCGTACGAAGCTTTAAATCAAAGGATTACCGATGAAATCAGTTATAGAACGATTGACGTTTCGGACGAAGTGAGTGCGCGAAAATCAGCAATTAACGCCGAAATAGAAGCAAGGACGACAGCCGACACGGATTTATTAAGTAAAATCAACAAAGAAATTTCAGATCGTACAGACGCAGACCAAGCCGAATTAACAGCCCGTGAAAACGCAATTACAACCGAAGCAACTACACGCGCTACAGCCGATACGGATTTATTGGATAAAATCAATAAAGAAATTTCAGATCGTTCAACAGCTGTTATAACCGAAATTAACGCCAGAATTGCCGGAGATACCGCGCTGAATGATTTAATAACGGCGGAAGAAACTGCAAGAAAAACAGCCGATACAAGCCTTGATAATAAAATAAATAAAGAAATTCACGATCGAGAGGACGCGGTAACAGCTGAAGCTACAGCACGAGAAAACGGCGATGACGCTTTGGACTCAAAAATTGACGAGGAAATCCAAGACAGAAAAGACGCTGATTCATTGCTATTACAAGGTTTAAACAAAGAAATTTCGGACAGAATCGCAGACGTTGACGCTGAACAAACTGCAAGAGAAAACGCTGATAATACCTTGATGAGCAAAATTGATACAGAAATTCATAACAGGATGGACGCAATTTCCGCCGAGACTTTAGCAAGGACTACAGCGCTACAAACTTTAACCCACAGTTTGAACACAGAAGAAGCCTCAAGAATTGCCGGAGATACAGCTTTAAGCGAAAAAGACACGGAACTACTAAATAAAATTAATCAGGAAATAACAGACCGTCAGAACGCTTTAAGCAACGCAATAATTATTTCAAGGAACGAAAACGGTTTTATTAAGTTCAACGGCGATTTAAAAATAGCATGGGGAAAAGTCAGCAATATAGATTTTGTAAACGTTACACATGTCAATTTTCCAACCGGCGCAAATTTCGACAGAATATATTCAATTACCGTAACGGGAGCAGTCGTTCCAACAACTGGGAGCGTTGGGAACAGAAATTATTTTCCAATGCTGACTAATATAAGCGCTACAGGTTTCGATTATGACATGATCACAGGTTACAATCCCGGAGAAACTCACGAAGACGGATATTACTTTATGTGGCAAGCTATAGGAGTGTGATAAAAATTGCGATATGTTGAATATGATTTAAATTCAGGTATGATAATTAGTGAACTCGAAGAAATGCCAACCGAAAATAATTTAACTTCAGGCTGTGCAGTTCTCGAAATAGAAGACGATAAATTAGACCTCTCCTCGTATATCATTCAGAACGGCGTGCTAGTCAACGCTTACGAAACCGACAACGAACGGAAAGAGCGCGAAAGATTTAAACGAGAAAACGCAGAACGAATAAAAAAACGACTGAGAGATATTCAAGACGAGTTTATTTTAGCGATGTTAGACGATAACGAGGACACTATAAAAGCTTTGAAAGACGAATTTAAAATTTTAAAGAGGTGCTTTTAATGTCATCGAGTTATCAGGAATTTTTAAAGGAAAACAATTTAAAACAGCCGGTCATGCGAGATGTTACAGTAGGATTTTCGGGACTTGATCCGGAAGTTTCACTTGATAGCGTAACGGAGCAAATAGAAAATTTAAAAGAGCAAATATCAGGGGAAGGAAGCTCCGCGCCGTCTGGACAATCCATAAACGCGCAAATTGAAAAATATTTAAATGAGCATGATTTTATATTAAATTGTGCTGATTAATTTATATAGGAGGCTTTATTTATCATGAGTATTTCAAAATCAGGGAACACTATCACGCTTAATATTGAGGCAGTTCAACTCAAACGCAAAACCGCCGCCGAATGGGCAGAAGATTTAACCACTATTTTAAAGGAGGGAGAAATTGGAGCTGAACTTGACACGGGGAAATTAAAAGTAGGTGACGGCGTTAAAAATTGGGCTAATTTGGTTTATGTTGGCGGTGAAAATGTAGCGGTTATTAATGATTTGACGACGGGCGGGACTGATAGCGCGTTGAGTGCTGAACAGGGCAAAACCTTAAAAGGCTTAATCGATGACATTAATAATATTACGGTAATTGATTGCGGAGCTATTTCAGCGTAATTTTTTTAAACTCGACCTCCCCTTAATCCGGGAGGTTTTTATAATTTAGGAGGTTAATTTATTTATGAGCATCGAAAAAATACAATTAAAACGTATATCCAGCAGTGTCAAAGAGAATTCAGAATATACACCGCTTGAAGGCGAACCCGTTTATGAAACTGACACCGGCAAATTATTTATTGGGAACGGCACGACAAAAATTTACGCGTTGGATTCAGTTCCGGCAATCGCTCCGACCGTTGACACTTCTATTAAATGCAACATGCTTTTTAAAAATACTTCGCCTTACAACCAGAATAATATTTTATTGAAAGATAACGCAGGGAATTTTAATTTTAAATGGGTAAAAACTCCGGATTATGATGGCGAAATAATTAAAGAATCATTATCTAATTCAGGGTTGTATTGCGCACGGTCTGATGGGGACATTTTTTTAAATTCTTCGGTAACTAATAATTTATTAAAAATCGAACCTGATAAAAATTATTTATTTGAGATGTTAGTTTATCCTGAATCTACTTGTAATACTGATTGGTTTTACAGGATTAATAATAAATCTTACTTCGTAATGACCGATGACGGAGGCGCAACAAACGCTCAAGAATACGCTCAAGCCTATAACGTCATATGCAACTCTTTTAACTGTAAACCTGCTTCAATTCATTCAGCGGAAGAATTAGATTTTCTCGGCGGATATTTAAGTGACGGCTGGAAAATGACCGTTAAAAATAAAAATTATTATTTCTTTTCTCTCGGCGGTACTTATGATTACAGCACCGATACTATTACTTGGCTTGACGGCTCAAACGTTGATTACACACAATGGAATTCCGGCGATGATAATAAAAGCGAAGATTATTTTTATTTAGATTTTAGCAGCTATCCTCCTACGGACGGCTGGGGGGCGGACAATAATGAGAGCGTTCAAAAATATAAATTATGTTATTTTGATTATATTAAATATCACGATGAATTTTTTAATTTAAAAGGGCAATTAATTTTAAGGCTCGACAGTAATAAATTAAAACTTGAAATCCCAAACTGGAATATTGATGTAACCGGCACTCATGAATTAAACGCTAATGCCTGGAATCTCTTAAACCTCAAAATTAATAACGGCAAAATTTGCACTTATTGCGACGGCGCGCTTGATATTGAAGCAGATATTCCGACCGGTGCTGCAACTTTAAACCCTGATTTTATTTCCGTCGGAAGCTTTAAAGGTTACATCGATAAATTTTTTTTCCAGTCACCTAATAATTAAATTAACAGGAGGTGAAAATTATGGCGCATAACACCGAACATTTTAAAATTTCTGAGTTTACTTGTAAATGCGGGTGCGGAACTAATATTATTGACCAAAAAGTTATTGACATGGCCGAAATTATTAGGCAGGAATTAGGCGTGCCCGTTCACGTAAATTCAGGTTGCAGGTGCGAAAAACATAATAAAGCCGTTGGAGGGGTTGCTAATTCAAAACACGTTTTAGGAAAAGCCTGCGATTTATCATGCTCAAAAGGGGCTGACACAATGTTTAACACCGTCAAAAAATTATACGCTGAGGGGAAATTGCCGAATTTAGATTATTGCATACTTTACAAGCGCAAAAATTTCATTCATATCGATTGCGGAGGTAAACGTAAATCTTTATGGGAGGTAAGACCTTGAAAACATGAGTTATTTACATTATTACGCGTCTTTCCCTCTTGACTGCTTGGAAAATATTTCTAATTGGTTTTTCGGGGCGTTCGATTCGTTTTTTTTAGCTCTCATCACTCTTTTAATTCTTGATCACATTGTTGGGAGAGCTTGCAGAATGATTCAGCATAAACATAATAAAGATGTTTCGAATAAAGATATTATAAAAAAATTCATGATCTTAATTTTAGTAGGAATTGCTCATATTATCGATGATATTTTATTCAGCAAACCAACCCTTAAAATTGCCGTAATTCTTTTTTATATTAGCAATCAAGGCGTGTCTATTCTTACTTTTGCCGATGAATTAGGGATGCCCGTGCCTCAAAAATTAAAAGAAATACTCGCACAAATTAGGGACAAAAACGATAAAAACGATAAAAACGACAAAAACGAAAAAATTTACACTGAACCATCTACTAAAACTAAAATTAAAAAGGAGAATACTAAACTTGAGTAAATATCTTATTTATTTGCCCTTCGCTATTCTGGGAGGGTTCTCTAAATTTTTTTTCCATAACCCTAACGATTTATATTACTCGCTTATCGCCCTCGTCATTTGCGACTACTTTTTAGGCATGACACGCGCAATTATCCAAGCTGAATTTAACAGTATTAAAGGTTTAAAAGGAATTGAACACAAAATTTTTATGTTTTTCCTCATTGCTTTATTTCAATTGCTCGACAGTTTTTTTATTATAAATGATTTTCATTGCGCGTTCATGTTTAGAGATGCTACTATCTGCTATTACCTGCCTAAAGAGATTTTTTCTATTTTCAGAAACTTTTACAGATTAACTCAAAATGACTCAATCGGAATGGCTTGACTGGTACGTTAAACACGGCGGAAATTACGATTTACAACTTGATGATCAGGAAAGAGTACTTTTTCACCCTGAACACGGCTTCGTCTCGTTCTTCATTCACAATGATATTTTAGAAGTCCACCACATGGCCGGAGACGGGAAATTTTGGCTCGCCGGCTTAAAAAATTTCATGGCCGAAGCTGGGTTAAATAAATTACGCGCTTTCACTACACGAAACCCTAAAGCTTGGATGCGTAAATATGGTGGTCACGTCAGAGGTTATTACATGGAGGCTGATTTAAATGAATTTAAAGTTTGATTTACAATTTTTCGGCGGTGGCGGTTCTACCAGACAATACAGAAAAAGAGACCCAGAACCGGAAGAATTAATTAATTTACGTAATTCTCTTGTTGATAAATTTTTACCGGGCGTTGAAAATTTCGATACTGACAGCTGGAACAAAGCTAATAACATCGCTAACAGCGCTATTAAACAACAACAACAATTATTAAGCCAGTTGCCTAACTCGATTAACCAGAATAACGAAATTTTAAATAAATTGACTAACACTTTACAGACCGGAAATTTACCAACAGGATTAACTAACAGCATAAATTCAAGCGTCAACACTGAATTACAAAATTCTATGGGCAGTATGTTAAATTCGCTGGCTTCAAAAGGCGTTGTAAATAGTTCAATTACTCAAAAGGGTATAAACAATTTATCCCAAAATGCTGCTAATGCTTATAATCAAAATTATTTAAACGCTTTTAATTCCGTCATTCAAGGTTACGGGCAGGGCTTGCAATCCGCTCAAGGCTCGACTAACGCTTTAATTTCCGCTGCTGACACTTTAGGTAATATCCCGTCTCAAGCGTTCGAAAATGCTTACGCAGGCATTACCCCAGCTTATAACATGTGGAAAGCTTGGCAAAATTCTTATGACGGGAAAGAAGATTATGACACCGTCGTTAAAGGTAGTAGCGGATGTGTTACTGCTGATACAAACGTAATTTTAGAAAACGGTAAACAAATCCCTATCTCTGATTTAAAAGATAACGATAAAATTTTAACTTGGGACTTTGATAAAGGTATCTTAACTCCTGCTCCTCTTACCGCATTTTTCAAACGCAAATCAAATAATGATGTTGATGTCATCAGAATTTATTTTGAAGACGGCTCTAACATCGGCGTAATTTTTGAACACCTATTTTTTGATATGACTCAAGGGCAATTTATCGCGGTCAATGCTGATAATTTAGACTGGGTAGGACATCGTTTTGCTAAAGTCAATAAAAATAACGAATGGGACGCTGTTAAAGTTGTTGACGTTAAAATGAATGAAAAAACTAATAATATGTTTGCTCCTCAATGTAAAGAGCATTCTAATTTTATCGCTAATGGCTTTATTACAGGAAATGACGGACAATTAAGTTTATGTAACAGATTCGATTTTGATATCTTTACCATGACTTACGATCTTGAGAAAAAATTAAAAGATTTAAACACTTTCGGCAAATTGGATTTTAAATATTTTAAAGACATTATTACCGAAAATTTCTTTTACGCAAATAAACTCGATGAATTATCCATCGCTATCGCTAAAAATCTTACCACCCTCGATTACTGGAAAAAATATTTAGCAAAATTCTCACATTGCTTTTTAAACGAAGGAGGAATTATTTAATTATGGCTGTCGTTTATGCTCCTAATAATAATAATTTGTTAGGCTCGCTCGGCACTGTCGCTACTCTCGCTGGTTCTTTTATTCCAGGCGCTCAGGGGCTTTTACCCGTCGGTCTCGGCATGAATACTCTTAATAACGCCATAAAAGGCGACACTCAAAGCACCACGCAAGGGATCGGGCAAATTATGCAGAACTTAAAGGATAATAATAAACTCAATAACCCAATTAACCCAGCAGCAAAAAATAAACAATCTCAACAAACTTACACACCTGAACAAATCGCTGAATTACGCGCTAGAGGCTGGAATAAATACGGAGGTATCTTATAAATGTCCGTTACTTACATTCCAGGCGACAATTGGCTCGCTAATACCGCTATTAACATTTTGGGGCCAATTTTAGGCGGCGCTTTACAACGACAGCAACAAGCTAACGAAAATAGAAAATATAATGCTCTATTCGCAGAAGCTGACAAAATCATTAACAACAGAACCGCTCCCACCGCTCAAATTTCTACAACTCCGCATAATGTAAACGTTCCGGGCATGGCTCAAAATAATCTTAATCCGGCTGATAATATCCCGAACCAAAGCGATTTAAACCAAATTTTTAACGGCCTCATCGCTACTAAACGCTTTAATATGCTCGACAGGGAAAAAGCTATGAGTTTATTTGCTCCTCGCATGAAAACTCTTGAAGACCAACGACAAGAAAATTTACGGAATCAATTCGCCGATCAATTAGGACAATCTCAAGACCAATATAATACCGCACTACAAGGGGTCGCTAAAGGTCTTTTACCGGCAAATGTTTTGCAATCCGTCGGCGATATGTATAAATTTAATAACCCTTATAACATTTTCCAAACCATTAATAACGGCGCTAAAACCGGCATTTTTTCCATAAATCCTAAATCTGGCGATGTTAAAAACGTTTACAGCGTTGACAATTTCTTATCTCCTATGGAACAACAAACCGTTAATTATCAAAACGCTAGGCTTGCTTTAGATCAACAAATACAAAAATACAATGAAGAAAACGGGGATAGAGAATTCGGCCTTAAAGCTGACCAATGGAACGCTGATAATGAGTTCAGAAATTTAGTTAGAGGTGACGAAAATTTTTGGAAAGGCGAAAATTTAAAATTAGAGCAAGAGAAATTAAAATTAGAATGGGAAAAATTTCAAGAATCAATTCTACAATTCGCTAAAAAATATAACCTCGATGAAAGAGCTTTACTCGAAAATATCGCTCGTAACATGCGCCTTGATCTAATGAACGCTGAACAATTAAAATTTGCTAGAGAAAAATGGGAAAAAAATTTTAACGCTACTCAAGAACAAAGAGCCGTCGAAAATGATCTAAATCAACAAAAATTTAATTTTTATAAAGCTGAATCAGACCGTAATTATGAATCAGGTCGCAAAGACGCTCAAAATAATTACGCTTTTAATAAAGAACGATTAAACGCTGATATTGCTCAAAATAACGCTAATAATGATTACCGCAATCGCGCTTTAAACGCTGAAATTGAAAAAAATAAACAAAACTGGGCGCTAGCAGAAAGACAAGTAAGAGACCAAGAAGAACAAAACAGGGTTAATAACAATCATTGGGACTTAACTTATAAGGATAGTCAAATAAATAACGAATGGAAACGAAATTACGACCAAAACATTCTGGATATTAAAAATAAAGAATTAGAGGAACGAAAAAAACAAGCTGAACAAAACGCTTTACAGTGGGCGCAAAATTTTGAATATAATAAAGGGCAAGACCTAATTAAAAATAATCTTGCGCTTAAACAATTAGACAATGCTAAAGCTAATTCACAAAATGCTTTTAATGCTCAAAATATGCAGTTTCTCGGACAAATCGTTCCAGTGTTACTCAATAATATTATTAATAATAATAATTTCTTAAATGCTCAAATTGAACGCGTTAATTCTGCTATCCAAGATGCTAAAGACGCGGGCGCTAAAGAGGGTAACCCTGCTTTAACAAGACTCCTTCAGGAAAAAAATAATATTTACTCTCATGTTGAACAATTGCAAAATTATCAAAATTTTATTTACGACTCGTTACAGTCTTTTTTTAACGGAGGAAGTGCACAAAACACTCAACCTAATAACAATAATATCCGCACAAATAATCCCGCTAGCGTAAATAATCCTGCACCTCAAGTTAAAAATAATAATAATAATTCTAAATCTCCTAACGCTAGCTTAATTAATCAAATCGCTGGCAAGGGGTTTGCTATGTCGAATAATGGTGAATTTGGAAATAAACGCTCTGACCACTCCCACGCCGGTACTGATTATTTAACACCTAACGGCACTAATATTTCCGCTCCTGACACTTTCGGCAATAGTTTAAAAGTTTTGCAGACGGGGCACAGCTCTACTTATGGTAATTATGTCGATATTGGCGATTATGTTAACGGACATGCCGTAAAAATGCGTTTTGCTCATTTAGCCGACGGCTCCATTAAAGTTAAATCCGGAGATAATTTAACTCCGGGCACCCTCTTAGCTCAATCAGGAAATTCAGGGCGCGTTAGTGGCAAAAATGGCGGCTATCATTTACACCTCGAAGTTGAAGTAGACGGCAAAAAAATTGACCCTGAAAAATATTATGATACTGTTATGCCGTTCTTGGATGAAAAAAAGCCGAATAAAATTACTTATCCCGTGCAGGGCAGTTCAAAATATGATCCTACTCCGAAAATTATTCAGAGTGATCAAGGTAGCTCTTTAGGACAATTTTTAAAAAATAATTTCAATTGGTTTTTTTCCAACCCTAATTTATCTTTTAATTAAGGAGGTTTTTTTTATATGCTCTTTTATAATAATAATACTGGATTATTTGAGGACAATTTAAATGACAATGAGCGTGATAATCTTTTTAATTCCATCTCCGATTCTCTTAACTGGGTCGGTAAAAATTTAGCTTTGCCATTCGCTTTAGGTACTACCTCTAGCTTGCATAATTCTCTCACTGGCTTATTAGGCTTAACATCCCAAAATTTAGGCCGTCTCGTCGAAAATTACAGCCCATTCAGCGGACGCAATCAAAATCTTTATAATGTTCTCGTTGATTATGGCATCTCTCCTGATGAAGCTGAACAGTTAGTACCTTATCAAAATAGCTATTTATCTGATTTCGCTAATTTCATCACCGGATATAATAGTGACGTTCAAAAAGCTTTAAGTGATACTAGATCGCAATATTTAGGCGATAACCCTTCCTTTTGGCAAAGCGCTCTCGAAGGTTCGGGCACTAGCATCGGCTTTATGGGCGCTGGCGCTCTCGCTAATTCCATCGCCGGACCTCTCGCTGGCCTCCTCACTCATGGCGCGTCAGAAGCTCTCGCTGAAACTGGCGAATTTATGACTAATGCTTACGATCAGGGCAAATTTAACGACTCGTTAGGAGTGTCAAATAAAAATTTCCTCACTAACCTCGCTTTAAATAACACTCTCGATTACTTTTTAGGCTGGTTCTCACCTATTTTTCAAAATTCTTCACCTAATCCGTTGATTCGTTACGGCGGCGCGTTCTTAGGCGAAGAAGCTAACGAATTATTACAAGAACCATCTCAAAAAGTCATTCAAAACGCCTCTATTAATGAATTAAATCAAGGGGACGGGTTTTTAAATAACTTATATGACTCCGCTGTTAATGCTCCGGATAATTGGTGGTTCTATGCTAAAAATTTAGCACCTGAAGTCGCTGCTTCCACCGCTATTACTCAATTATTGTTAGGCTCGGCTGGCGCTATAGGTCTCAATTCAGCTAAAAATAATTACGTGAATGGCTTAAATGAGCAAGTTAACTCTTTAAACGAAAACAACAATAATTTAAATTCTCAAATTAACGATTTGTTAGCTTATCCTGATGTCTTCCTTGACGCTCACGCTCCGGAATTATTAAATACCTTAAATAACGACCTCAACTTTAATCAAACCATGTTACAAGACTTACAGGGGAATTTAAATCAAGCTCGTAATACTCCGTTTTGGAACTTCGATTTATTCTTAGATTCGCTTAATAATCAAAATTCTTTAAATCCTCAACCTGAAAATATTCAGCCCCAAAACATACAGCCCGAAAATATACAGAATCAAAATATTAACCCTGAAAATATTCAACCTCAAAATTTAAACTCTTTACAGGATATTCTTAACCCTGAAAATATCATTCAGCCTAAATCTGATATATTACAAAACCAAAATTTACTATATGATTCTACTCAACAGCAACAGCAACAACAACAAATTAACGCTGAAAACATTGCTAAATCTCACGCTTGGAACGAAGCTGCTAAATCTTCCACTAAATTAACTGATTCTTGGACTGACTCTCAACAAAATAAAAATTTTAATTACGAAGAACTTAATAATCGCGCTCAACAAATTAAAAGTAAAAGACCTGAACCGGGCATTCACTCAACCATTTTTACTAGTAACGGATCGGAAATCGACTCCCAATACAGAATTCTCGATGTTAATGACGTTATTACATCTCATACTCAAAACGGCTATATTAATGCCCTTTATCCGTCTGAGTTACAACCCAGAAATAGAGAGAGAGCTGACTCCTTAAGACAAATTTCTCAGATCGCTAATAACTTAAAACCAGAACTCTTAGCTGATAACGTGCTCGCATCTAATGGCGCTCCAGTCGTAGGTCCTGACCTCGTTACTGAATCTGGTAACGCACGCTTACTCGCCCTTAAATACGCTTATAAAAACCACTTAGCCGATAATTATAAAAATTGGATCATCCAAAACTCTGATAAATTCGGGTTCAATCCGGAAGAAGTTTCTAAATTAGAATATCCCGTACTCGTTCGTGAAAGAATTTCAGATGTTGATAGAGTTAAATTCACCCAAGAAGCTAACGAATCATCCATCGCTCAAATGTCACACGCTGAAACCTCTTTATTGGACGCTTCTAAAATTACTCCTAAAATCTTAAGCTCTTACGACCTTGATAAAAATTTCTTGGATAATTCTGAATTCATTCAGAACGTTTTAAATATTATTCCAAAAAACGAATTAGCCACCATGCAAGATAAAAACGGCAACCTCTCAAAATATGGCGCTAGGCGTATCCTTTTCGCTTTGTCTTCCGTCGCTTTTGGTAATCCTGATATCGCTAATAGAATGATTGACTCAATTAACGATAATGTTAAAAATATTTCTAACGCCCTCGTTCAAGCCTCTCCTCGCTTGGCCGTGCTTGAAAATAGCGGCATTGATAAAAAATTCTCTCTGAAAGATGACATTAATAAAGCTGTCGCCATCTTAAGTCATTTACGCTCTAGAAATGAATCCGTTGATGAATATTTAATGACTATTCCCATTTTTAAAGAGTTGGAAGACTCTCAAGCCACTAAACAATTATTACAGCTCTTCGATAATTACAAAAACCAGCCTAATAAAATTACTCAGACCCTAAATAAATACGTCGAGTTAGCTAACTTCAATAACTCGTCTAAACAAATCGGTCTCTTCGATAACGACCCTAACGTCGAAAAACCTAATAAAAATAATTTACTCGATGCCGCTATTGAATCCACTAAAAATAATAAATCAGAGTCAGCCTCAAATGCTCCTCTTAATGACGCGTTCGAAAATAATTTAAAATATAAAAACTCAAATAATATTGACAATCTTAATATTTCGCAAAATGAAATTAATAATTTAAAACAAAATCAGCCAGCTAATAATTTAAATAATTCGAATATCAACAACGAAACAAGCGAAATTAACGAAATCAATAACAACGAAGCAAAAGAGGACAACGAACTTAATAACAACGAAGCAAAAGAGATCAACGAACTTAATAACAACGAAGCAAAAGAGACTAACGAACTTAATAACAACGAAGCAAAAGAG
>ERZ842401.4437-NODE-4437-length-16362-cov-5.715766_pt1 | contig 16362 bp, 15 predicted proteins | sample MGYA00521270_ERZ842401 | MGnify/ENA primary metagenome ERZ842401 (study PRJEB31892, sample SAMEA3878208) | bioreactor metagenome | biome: Moose rumen | place: Sweden | collected 2011-10 | study: EMG produced TPA metagenomics assembly of the PRJEB12797 data set...
AGCCGGCTCCAAAAGCCGGCTCTTTTCGTTTTATCCCCTCAATACTTCTGGTGAAACAGCGCCGGGAAGGCGCCCGGCCGGGCCGGGGGTGACGCTGGTTCGGGGCCGGGCGTGATGGGCTGAAGTGAGAATCCGGGGCCATTTTGGCATCACATTTTTAAAAATAAATTTGGTAGTAGGAGAAAATTGATTACCTTTGTGATGTCATGTAGATATGACAATTAAGTAGGAACAAAGAAACAGACATCTACCCTTAATAGGTGTCTGTTTTATTTTCGGGCTCGGCCCGCACAACAATCCGCCTTGGAGGCGTGTCTGTGGCCGTTTAGCGTGCGAACCTTTCGGAAACTCCTCCTATGTCCGGGCGAACTGGGCATATGTCATCGATAAAGAGAAGATGGTGGAGAATCACTATAAGGGGAAGAGCCTTTCCCCGAAGGTCCGCAAAAGCCGGAGGAAAGGTTTCGACGAGGAACAACGTGATATTTTTGTGTTCCAATGCAATGTGGGCTGCCGTGTGGGCGACCTGATGTCCTACACCAAGAGGTAGGTCCAGAACGGCGCCCTGGAGTACGTCGCCGCCAAAACGCTGCATTTCAGCGGCCGTACGGTCCCCCTTTAAAAAACAAGACATGGAGCATAAACAAGGGAATTTGCTGCAGGTCCGTTCAAGAGAGGCATTATTTTGAAGGAATAACTGGAATTGCGTGGAGATAAATAGCTAATAATCAATAATTTACAGAAAATAATCTCTCTTCATTCACGGAGATTATTTGTTGTAATGTGCTGAATGACAGCGACTTGCCTCCACGCTACCCCCTTAGGCCATACGCCTTGTATTGTCTGGCCGGGACACTGTTTGTCAGTATTGCTCCAAGCAGCTACACATTTCGTGCTTATGGTAGGCTCCACGAAAGGCCCTCCTCGCCGGCGACCGCGCCCGGCCGGTCTTCGCAACCGTAGTCCGTCTGCAAAACGGGCATTCCTGCAGACAACCGGCCTTAAAATAGCGCTTACGTCTGCCCAAAACCCCTACCTTCTCCTACCCTCACCTTATACACATACTTTCCCCCCTGAGCCCAAAAGTTTGCTATGTTTGGAAAAATAGTACACTGGAAAGAACTATACGCTTCGAAAACGGAGACCTGTACATAGGAGATTCCATTACGGTAATGTGCCGGTAATTTCCTATCTTTGCATAACCACATAATCAAGACACTACAATATGAGCGAAAACAAGACACCTACGCCCCACATAGGGGCCAAATACGGAGACATTGCAGAAACCGTAATAATGGCAGGAGACCCCCTGCGCGCCAAGTTTATGGCGGGAAAATACCTCGAGAACCCCGTCTGCTTCAATGAGGTGCGCGGAATGCTGGGCTTCACCGGCACGTACAAGGGGAAGCGCGTGAGTATGATGGGACACGGGATGGGAATGCCGTCAATCGGCCTTTATACTTATGAGCTTTACAATTTCTACGGGGTCAAGACTATCATCCGCGTAGGCAGCGCCGGGGCCATCAACAAGGGCCTGCACATTGGAGACATCGTGCTGGCCGAAGGCGCCTGCACAGACTCCAACTACGCCGACCAATACCAGCTGGACGGGATGTTCGCCCCCATCGGAGACTTCAGGCTCCTGAGGCAGGCGGCCGATTTCTGCGAGGACAAGGGCTTCAACTATATGGTGGGAAACGTGGTTTCATCAGACCTCTTCTACCGTGAGAACCCCAACACCAAAGGATGGATCAAGATGGGTGTACTTGCCGTGGAAATGGAAGTCGCGGCCCTCTATATGAACGCAGCCCGCAGCGGTAACCGCGCACTTGGCATCCTCACCATCTCAGACCATATCCTCACCGGTGAAGTTACCACCTCAGAGCAGCGCCAGACAACATTCACAAATATGATGGAGGTGGCCCTGTCGCTGGTATGACAGAGTATCACCGGTTTCCGGATTCAGCGCTTCTTGCCACAAGACAGAAGCAGGCACGCCGATGCAATAAAAATCAGGATTTTTGTTTTCATATTCAATAATACACGTACTGGTCGGCGTCGTAGATGAACACGATATCCTTCACTTTCTGCACGGCCTCATCGCTCCAGTCTCCTTTCAACCTGATGTTCATGATGGCATGACAGGAGAGTTTGCTGAGAATCGCCTTCAAGTGCGTCTCCCAGTCGGAGGCGGCATCCAGATCGAATGCTATCTCCTGGACTCCGTTCGCAACCGCAGCGGCCAGTTCGCCGAGATCGTTGCTGTATGCGACCGTACGGTTCGCGGGAGCTTCGCTCAGGGGCGCCGCTATGGCGCTGCCTCCGGGACGGTAATACCAAGGCCTGCGGCCTATCTCGATGTATTCGGAATGCATTGCCGGAGGATTTCCGTATCCGGCCGGCTTCAGGTACTTCACCGACGGATCGAAGGTGACGTCGAGGTGCTTTACTTTCGAATAGAGGTTTCCGAGTATCTTTCCGGTTGGAGCAACCACGCAGGAGCATCCTCCTATCTTGGATTTCTTTCCCATCGATACCGAAGCCCGCACAAGGTAGGCCCCGGTGTGGTACGCGCAGAACTCGTCGATTAGATCCAGCACGTGATGGGGATCGCTGCGCTGGTGCGAACTGCCAATGATCACATCCGGCTTCCAGCGGGCAATGTTGGAGTACGCCTCATAGAAATAGAAGTCGTAACAGATCAGGAACATGTATCGGACTCCCTCTATGTCGAGGATATAGGGCTGTGTCCACTCGCGGGTATATTCATTGTCGAGCCCGTACTTCTTCCACTCTCCGGCAGTCAGATGTTCCTTGTAGTACTTGCCGAGCAGGGATCCGTCGCGGCCATACACGAAAATGGCATTGCGGGGAACATCCCACGAAGTATCGATGGCACCGCAGAACACAAGGGTATTGCAGCGGCGGGCGGTCTCGGCGCACTTTTCGAGCAGGGTGGGCCCGTACTTATGCACGGTCTCGAGAAAACCGGGATAGGTGGTTTTGCCGGGAACTTCGCTGAACTCAGGCAGCACTACGATATCGAGAGATGCGTCGCATTTGTCCAGCTCGCGGAGAGTCCACTCGAAACTCTTGTCGAGTCCGGCCTCGTCTTGCGCGAACAGCGGCTGGATCACCCTGGATTTCATGGGCGCGGCCGTGGCGCTTACGGCCAGAAAGAGGGAAAGGGCGGAGACAAGGAATCTATTCATCGTTCTTCTTTTTAAAAATCCTGTCGATCACAAGGGCTATGGCTCCGTCTCCGGTGACATTGCAGCCGGGGCCGTAGCCGTCAAGCGCGAGGTAAAGTGTCATAACAAGCGCAGTCTGCTCGGGGCCGAATCCCATTATCGATTCGAGCAGGCCGACGGAAGCCATGAGCACCCCTCCCATCACTCCGGGAGCTGCGACCGCCGCGATCCCCTGCATCAGCACGAAGTGCGCATACACCGCGAACGGCACGGGAATGCCGAAGATGTAGGCGACTGCGATGGCCGAAACCGCCAGTTTGATGGTGGACCCGCACATGTGGACGGTGGAGCAAAGGGGGATGGTGAAATCCACTATGTCGTCGCTGATTCCGTTTTTACGGGCGCAGGACGAGGTGACGGGGATGGCTGCGGACGAGGAGCAGATGGAAAATGCGGTGAGATAGGCCGGCAGCATGTTCCAAAGGCACCTGAACGGGTTCTTATGCGCGATGGCGCCAGCCACGCAGTACTGGATGACCAGGTAAAGGATGGTCAGCACGAATCCGGTAAGTATGACTTTGTAGCCTGTGGCGAGCACCACCGTGATTACCCCTCGGGCGCTCATCTCGCAGATCATGGTGAAGATGTACCAGGGCAGCAGGGGGATGATCACCTTCTCGATTGCGAGCTTGATGATGGCCCCGAACTCGTCGAAGCCCTTCTTGAGGGCCCCGGCGGAGGTGAAGATTATGCCTACCCCTATGAGGAACGACAGCACGAGGGCGGTCATCACATCGCAGAGAGGAGGTATCTTGATATCGAAAAACGGCAGAAACTCCTTAGCAGCCACCGAGTCGCCACTCAGTTCTCCGGCACGCAGATACAGCGGGAAAGCATTCGAGGCGCAGACATGCGCGAAGAATCCCGAAAGGATGGTCGAAACATAGGCGATCACCATCACGGTGAGCAGCATCTTGCCGGCTCCGCGCCCCACACCCGCGATGGCAGGAGTCACCATTCCCAGCACCAGCAGGGGGATAAAGAACTTGAGCAGCTGAGAGAACAGCACGTTGAATGTTTTGAAAATGCGCACCAGCACATCGGGTGCAATCAGGCCCAACAGCGCACCGCAGGTGATGGCTATCAGCACTTTAGGAAAAAGTCCGAGTTTAATCTTCTTCATTGGTCATACAAATATAATGAGAAAAAGCTAACTTTGCGAAAAGCCCTGCCACATGAAGAAGATATCCATAATCGCCGGAATGATACTGGCCTGCTGCTGCTCCAGCGCGCAGGAGTACAAATCCTGCCGGCCGGAACCCGCCGACAGGCTCTTCGTTTCGGAAGCCGTGGAGCAGAAAATAGACGAAGTCTGCGGCAAACTCACCAACCCCGAACTTGCCTGGATCTTCGCCAACTGCCTCCCTAATACCATCGACACCACAGTCCATTTTTCGGAAGATGAAGACGGCATGCCCGACACCTTCGTTTACACCGGCGACATCCATGCGATGTGGCTGAGGGATTCCGGCGCCCAGGTCTGGCCATATCTGCGGCTGGCCGGAGGCGATGCGCATCTTCGCAAGATGCTCGCAGGGGTACTGATGCGGCAGTTCAGATGCCTTCAGATCGATCCTTACGCCAACGCGTTCAATGCGGGACCTGACGGCAGCGAGTGGGAGAGCGACAATACGGAAATGAACCCCTGGCTTCACGAGCGCAAGTGGGAACTCGACTCCCCCTGCTATGTGATGCGGCTCGCATACGGCTACTGGAAGGCCACTGGAGACACTTCGGTATTCGGGGACAGCTGGCTGGATGCGATGCGGGCGATACTCCGTACACTGCGCGAGCAGCAGCGCTACGACGGCCCCGGTCCGTACAGGTTCAGCCGGCGTACCGACAGGGCGAGCGATACCAAATCGTGGGACGGACGCGGCGCTCCGGTAAAGCCCTGCGGGCTGATCGCATCTTCCTTCCGTCCGTCGGACGATGCCACCGTGCTGGAATTCCTGATCCCGTCCAACTTCTTTGCAGTAAGCAGTTTGCGTCAGGCGGCGGAGATCCTGGAGAAGGTCTCCCGCGAAAAGAAGCTCGCAAGGGAGTGCAGGAAGATCGCAGACGAAGTGGAATCGGCGCTTGAGACTTACGCGACTGTCGATCATCCGGAATACGGCAGGGTCTACGCTTTCGAGGTCGATGCCTTCGGCGGGGCCATCATAATGGACGATTCCAACGTGCCCAACCTGCTTTCGCTGCCCTATCTGGGATGCATCCCGGCGAATGACCCGGTTTACCTCAACACCAGGAGGATGATATTGAGCGGCGGAAACCCCTGCTACTTCGAAGGGAAGGCCGCCTCAGGGGTAGGAGGTCCGCATGTGGGTAAGGACTACATCTGGCCGATGAGCCTGATAATGCAGGCTTTCACTTCGAACGACGACGCCGAGATTGCATCCTGCATACGCACCCTGCTCGCCACCGATGCCGGGACCGGCTTCATGCACGAAGCCTTCCATAAAGACAACCCTGCCAAGTTCACGCGCAGCTGGTTTGCCTGGGCGAACACCCTCTTCGGCGAACTCATTCTGGACCTTTACGAGAAGGGGAAACTGGATCTACTCAACTCTATTTAAGAAGGGATTTGAGCAACGGATACATGACCTGTGCGTAGCGCATCTGGCCGAGGTCGGTGGTATGGACATAGTCCACGGTAGCCTCGCCGTCATCCCCGTTCAGGGCATCGCCGGAAACATAGTACAAGTCTTTATATCCTGCGGCCTGCAGACGGTCGAACACTTCTCTCTGAGCAGCGTTCTTGCGGCGGACGCTCCCGGCTGACTTCGAGCTGAGCACATCCTGCGAATACGGAGCCTGCTCTACGATCACCACCGGCACGTCGGGATGCGCCTCACGCAGTATCTTTACGAAGTTTTCTCCCTTTTCGAGTATGAGTTCGGGGGTGTCGTTGGGAACATTGTCCAGCACGAACACCGCCGGATTCTCGACTCTGGCCATCAATTCGGCGATTTCCGGATCCAGGCGGGCGTTCCCGCTGAAACCCAGATTGACCACTTCCCTGTCGAGCCAGCGGCCGAGTATATTGGTGAAGGCCATCCCGGGACGTGAGACGCATCCTCCCTGCAGGATGCTGGTGCCGTACATCACCACCGGGGCCTTGCGCTTTCCCGCCGCCTCGGCAATGAATTCGAAGCCCGGTTCGGTGCCTATCTCCAGCTTGCTGATGCCATCGTAAAGCGAAAGGTACATCCTGAATTCCTTGTAGCCCGCATCCATGTCTTTGATTATGCAACGGGTGGTTTCGAGATAGTCGAGAGCCGGCCGCGCGCTCCCCACGAAACGCCAGCCTGCATCGGTGCGCACATACAGGTCCACCCCACGGGAGCCAACGGACGCCATGTGAGACATGGTGAGTTTCTTTACGGAACTCCAGCGCACGTGCACGGCGGGAGAATCGGTGCGGAACTGCACATACAGGCCAGCCGCATCGACTCCAAGGTACTTCAGGTCCTTGCGGACCGCGGAATCTATATCCGCCGGGAAGCGTGCGTAATGGGAGTAGGTATCATCGACGGCCTTGCCATAAACGTGCATGACTTCGGCATCGTGCCATACCTGCGCCGCAGCGGAAACGCCGCAGAAAAGCAGGACAAGGAAAAGTATACGTTTCATGTATACAAAATTAATCACTATCTTTGAAAATATGAAACGTCATCTGATCATGATTCTTTTCGCCTTGCTCGCAGCGGCCTGCGGCAGGGCCGGTCATCTGGTTGCAGACGAAAAAATCATTGCGACCTCTCCCGATCCGGAAGGTATTTATCTCTACACCCCAGGAATCGTGGAGGGTTTCAACGGCCGCTTCGTGGTCGCTATCGATTACGGCGGGCCCGGCACTTACAAACTCGACGGGCCTAAATCCGACTTCGGCGACTATAAAGAAGGAAACCAGGTACGTGTGCTGTACTCCGATAACAAGGGCCGGAGCTGGAAGGAATCCCCTGCACGAATCCCCATGATGCATGAGATTCTCTTCAAGGCAGGCGGCGCCCTCTACATGATGGGGCACTCCGGCAGGCTGCTGATTTCGCGTAGCGACGACAACGGACTTTCCTGGAGCGATCCTTCCGTCCTCTGCCCTGAGCCCCGCTGGCATCAAAGCTGCACCGCAGTCGACATCTTCGACGGCAAAGTGACGTTGGTATACGAAAAATGGGTTGCCGACGCTCATCCCTGGCCCGGGGTAGGGCCCGTGCTTATGCAGGCCGATGAAAACGCCGACCTCACCCTGCCTGAGAGCTGGACTTTCTCCGAGCTGTACAATCCCGACGAAGACATGGCGGCAGCCCGCCCTTCGGGCATTCCCGTCTGCAATCCCGGCAATGCCGGCATGCTGGAGACGAATGTGATCCGCATCTATAATGAATCGAATCCGTTCTACGATCCCAATTCCGTAGTCTTGATGGCCCGCGCGAGCACGGGATGGCCGGATATAGGCGTGATGCTCAAGGGGTCTTTTCTGCCGGACGGAAGCCTGAAGATCGGGCGGCTGCACAAAAATGACGGGGACGTGTTCTTTACTCACATCCCTGGCGGAGACCTCAAATTCCATGTGCTTTATGACGAAAAAACGCAGCTCTACTGGCTCCTGCATTCGCAGATCGACGGCCGCATGAATCCCCGCCGCAGACTGGCGCTGTCGTACTCTCCAGACCTTATCCGCTGGACCTTTGCAGGGCTGGTGGCCGTAGCGCCCACCGACAATGCCGCCCGCCACTACGCCACCATGATCATCGACGGGGACGATCTCTGCATAGTCAGCCGTTCCGGCGACCAGAACGCGAAGGGCCCCCACGACGGAAATATTGTCACCTTCCACAAAGTGCGCAAATTCAGAAAACTTGTATATTGACCTATGGCGATCAAACTGGACTACACCCCTGCTTCCGACCCGCTGTTCGCGCAGAGCAAACTGTGGGGATTTCCTGATATGCCGGAAGAACTTGACTGGCCCGAAGTCCCCGTGAACGACGATGGGGATGAGTACGACGATCCCCTCACTTTCATCTGCCAGATACGCTGCTCCGAAATCGCCGCCCTCGATCCCGACGGACTTCTGCCACACGACGGGATGTTGTATTTCTTCGGCGCGCTGGACTATTTTCTGGGGAATCTCGATGCGCCGCTTTCTCCCGGACTGGGAGAGTGGGAGAAACCCTTTTTTAGAGTATTGTACTCGCCATCCTGCGAGAATCTCCACACGCACTCACTGCTATACGACGACGGGAGCCCCGCATGTATACGCGCACACAAGCTGGAGTTTTCGAAAGTCGGCACCGAAGCGGATGGCTTCAAATTGCTCGGAGTGCCCTTCTATGAAGAAACAAGGCTCGAGAATCCTGCCTGTTTCTCCCTTCTGCAACTTGACGAGGAAGACGACTGGGAACTCCGCTTTTTCGACTGCGGCATCCTGAATTTCCTGATTTCGCCAGAAGATCTTGCCGCAAGGCGGTGGAGCGCCGTGCGGTGCTGGCTGCATTCAGCTTAGGTTAAAGAATAAAAGAGAAGACGTAGAAGGTCATTATGCCGGCAGCAATCAATTTGATGCCGGTGCTGAGGAGGAAGCCCAGAAACGCTCCGATGGAAGCCTTTACCGAGTTGGCCGCATCCTGCTTCGCGAAGAAGAACTCCCCGACAAAAGCTCCGATGAGAGCCCCTGCGAGCATTCCGACGGGGGTGAGGAACATACCGGCAAAAAGGCCTATGATGGCACCCCATGAAGCTTCTTTGTGCCCGCCCGTATATTTGGCGAACCATCCGGGAATCAAATAGTCGAGAATGGTGACTATTGTCGTGATGCCGAGCCAGATCAGCAGGAAATTGCCGCTGACAGGCTCACATTCCCCATTCCTTCCTGCAAAATATACCAGCAGGAGTCCTACCCAACTGAGAGGTGGTCCGGGAAGACCGGGAACAACGCTGCCTATAATTCCCAATACGGCGCAGATGATTGCAAATATTTCGAGTGCTGTCATAATATTGCAAATATAGCAATTTTTCAATGTTCCACACATGCGAGCGTAGCGACCGAGATCCTGGCCTTGGGAAACGCCGTGCGCAGCGCCCTTTCGCAAGCTGCTGCCGTAGCCCCGGTGGTGAACACGTCGTCGATGAGCAATATATGGCCTGCTTCCTGTATGAGGGAGGACAACTTGAAAGCCCCCTCGACATTCCTGCTGCGGCCTTCGGCCCCGAGATGCGTCTGTGTACGGGTGCGGCGGGCCCGCTTCAGGAAGCGGGGTTTACATGGCGAACCCAGTTCGCGGGCGACTTCCTTCGCTATTATTCCGGCCTGGTTGTATCCGCGCGACCAGCGCCGTGTCCAATGGAGCGGAACAGGCACTACCAGATCGATGTTCCGGAAGAACTCCGACTCTTTCAGGCGTTCTCCCAGCATCCTGGCGAAATATCTGCCGGCCTTGAAGTTGCGTTTGTATTTAAGGGCTTTGGTTATCTCCTTGTACCCGCCCTTATAAAAGAAGAGGGCGGCGCCATAGCCATAGGGCTGATAGCACACGTCCTCTCCCATATTCTTTTGGATCAAGGCATTGAACTCCCCGGCCATCGGACTCTCCCGCAGTTTCCAGAATCTGGTGAGCGGGAGATCAGCCATGCACTTGGCGCAAAGATGCTCCTCGCCAGGCTCCAGTTCCGCACCGCAGCACAGACAGATCCGCGGCATGAGCAGATCTGCAATGGCCGGAAAGAATTTCATTGTCTTTAGCAGTAAAGTCCTCCGTTCACGGGGATTACCTGTCCGGTGATGTAGGACGACAGGTCGCTGGCAAGGAAGAGGGCTGCGTTCGCGATGTCCTCGGGCGTGCCTCCGCGGCGCAGCGGAATCTGCTTCAGATACTCTTCGCGCACGGCTTCGGGAAGGGCGTTGGTCATATCCGACACGATGAATCCCGGGGCGATGCTGTTGGCGCGTATGCCGCGGGAGCCCATCTCCTTCGCTACCGACTTGGCCATTGCGATGAGGCCCGCCTTGGTGGCCGCGTAGTTCACCTGACCGGGATTTCCCATCTGGCCGGCGATGGATGCCATGTTGATGATGCTGCCGCTCTTGGCACGGGCCATGGCAGGAAGCACAGCATGCATGTAGTTGAAGGCGGATTTCATGTTCACTGCGATCACCGCATCCCACTGCTGTTCGGTCATGCGCATAGCAAGGCCGTCTTTTGTTATGCCTGCATTGTTTACGAGGATGTCGATCTTACCGAAGTCGGCGAGAACCTGCTCCACTACCTGCTGAGTCTGCTCGAAGTCGGCGGCATTGCTTTCATATGCCTTTACTTTATGGCCGAGGGCGGCGATTTCCGCCACAGTATCCTGATTGACTACAAGGTCGGTGAATGCCACATCGGCACCTTCTGCCGCGTATTTGAGGGCGATGGCTTTGCCAATTCCCCTGGATGCGCCCGTAATGAGGGCGACTTTTCCGTCTAAAAGTCCCATAGTTTTATTTGTTTACAGATTTTTCACTTCGTTCAAAATGACATGTTCCTACCGGTTTCAGGCGTTATCCGCAGCCATCGCCGCCTCTACTTCGTCGGGAGATGCGGGAAGGCGGATGCCTCCAAGGCGGCGGGCGCCGTCGGAAGTAACCAGCACGTCATCCTCGATACGTATGCCTCCGAAGTCGAGGTATCCTTCTTCGAGGGCGGCGTAGTTCACGAACGGACGGCCTTCCTTCTTCCACATTTCGATGAGGTCCGGGATGAAGTAGATGCCCGGTTCGTCGGTGATGACGTTGCCGGGGACCAGCCTTCTGGCCATGCGTAGAGAGCGCAGCCCGAGTTGGGAAGAGCGCTTCTGGTCGGGATCGTAGCCCACTAGGTCCTCGCCCAGATCCTCCATGTCATGCACATCCAGACCCATATTGTGTCCGAGTCCGTGAGGCATGAAGAGCCCTGCGGTGCCTGTGGCCACCATCTCGTCGAGATCGCCCTTCACGAGACCGAGCTGGCTCAGGCGGTCGAGCATGAGGCGTGCTACTGCGAGATGCACGTCGCGGTAGGCCGTTCCGGGTTTGGTAATGGAGAATGCCAGCTCGTGGCAGTCGTAAACTATCTGGTAGATATCCCTCTGCTTAGGGGTATATTTTCCGCCTGTAGGATAGGTGCGGGTGAAGTCGGAAGCGTAATGGGAGTTACCTTCAGCGCCGGCATCTATCACCATCAGCTTGCCCGGTTCGATTATGCCGGCGTGTCCGTGATTGTGGAAAACCTCGCCGTGCTGGGTGAGTATGGTCGCAAAACTTACTCCCCACCCTTCGGCGAGTGTAACTCCCTCCATCTCACCGACGATCTCCTGTTCCACCCTACCGATGCGTATGCCTTTGCGGGCGGTGGTGTGCATCTTCTGCCCGAGTACTCCGGCAGCGTCGAGTTCCACTATCTCCTCCGGAGTCTTGACAAGACGCATGCTGATGATGGCGCGGATAAGGGCCTCCGAGGGCTTGTCGATTCCCAGCCCCTGCAACTTAAGCGTATTGTAGTATCGGGATGGAGGTATGGTGTGGATGGGCCGGCCCTGGATTATCGCCTGGCTCACCGTCCAGTCGAGTTTGGAGTATGGTTCGGTGCGGGCCACTCCGACGCGTGCTGCCTGTTCGGCTACAGTGGGCATGGGGCCGGTCCAGATGATGTCGTCTATGGAGAAGTCGTCGGCATAGATGGTCTCGGTGCCGGCGTCAAGGTCCATCACTGCGGCGAAACGGGGTTCGTCGATGCCGAAATAGTAGAGCCAGGTGCTGTCCTGACGAAATTTGTAGCAGTTGTCTTTATACTGCGCAGGAGCATCGACATTGCCGATGAAGACGGCAATACCTTTTTCATCTTTCAACAGTTGCCGGAGCGTGTTCCGGCGTGCGGTATAGGTTTCTTTACTGAACATGACTTTTGTACGTATTCTCAAGGTGCTAAGTTAGTCAGTTTTTTAGATTAAGTCAAATTTAATCCATATCTTTGTAACACTATGGATGAGCAGACAATATTTACCCTGGTTACCAACTCCACAGCCCTCGAGGGTTCCACTCTCACGCTGAGGCAGAATGAGAAACTTCTTGGATCCGGAATCAGCAGCGAGGGGAAAACCATCGCCGAACAATTGCTGAATCTCGATATCAGAGAAGCCTATCTGGCAGCCATAAAAGATGCCGGGGCGCATCAAGTGTGGAGCGGATACAGGATCAAGCTACTGGCAGCCAAAGCTTTGCGAAGCTATGGCTTCGACACCAACAGGGTCGGATCCGATGCTATCCTGCAAGGAATCTGCCGGGAAGCTAACGAGGCCCGCATGCATGCTCACAGTTTGGGCAAGGATGCAATCCGTGAAGTTGCTTTGTCGATCAACGATAAAGTGGAAGACGCCGGTCTGTGGCCTCGCGGCAACGGCCTCATGGCGAGATTGCTGATGAACATGCTCGAAATAGAGTTGGGCCTGGAGCCAACGACGACCGAATTCATCCGCGAAGAAGATCCTGTTGAACCTGTAGTACAACCGAAAATCAAGACCAGCACCAGGGTCCTGGAGATTCTGTCCGCACATCCCAGATATACTACCGACGACCTCGCCAAACAGCTCGGAATCTCTTCGAAAGGTGTAGAGAAGCATCTTGCCAAGCTTAAGAAAAGCGGATACCTGCAACGCATAGGCCCCGACAAAGGAGGATGGTGGAAGGTTATTGAAATCAGGTAAACTATGAAATTCTCGAGGTTTTCTTTACTGGCAATCTTTCTGTTTGCAGCATGCACCGCAACCGAAGACCGCCTGACCGGCACCGGAGAGCCGCCCGCTGCGGAAGACAGGCCGGTACGGAGCGTGATCATACAGGTGGACGAAGAACTTGCGCTCCTGCTCGAACAGGCCAAAGAAGAAAATAACACCAAGACAAAGTCGTCCGCAATGAACAATGCACTCGAAACCCTCGGGGCAGTGAGTTTCGAAAGAGTGTTCCCCTATGCCGGAGAGTACGAAGAACGTACGCGTCATGACGGCCTGCACCGTTTCTACAAGGTCGAGTTGGACGCGTCGGTGGCCCGCACTAAGGCGGCGGAGGTTATGGGAGGCACGCAGGGCGTGGTAACTGTCGATATCCCCGGAAAAGTGCGCAGGCGCTCCGCAATTCCGAATGATCCATATTTTAAGTGGCAGTGGGATTTGTATAACGATATGTCCCTGAATATCAGCTGCACAAAAGACAACGCGGCCTACGGTATAGAAAAATACGTAAACGAAGGAGCGGACATCAATGTGGCTCATGTGTGGGAGAATTATACGGTCGGCAGCAGCGATGTAATCGTGGCGGTCGTGGATGGAGGCGTCGATCTGAATCACCCGGATATCGCCGCTAACTGCATCCCCGCAGGGACTGACGGCAGCAAGAATTTCGTGAATACCAGATACACGGTGACTTCCGACTCGCACGGCACTCATGTGGCGGGAATAATCTCCGCCGTGAGGAACAACGGGCTGGGCGTTGCCGGAATAGCCGGAGGAGACGCAGAGCTGGGTATCGGGGGCGTCCGCATCCTCAGCTGCCAGATTTTTACCGAGGACGACGGGGCCAGCGACGCCAATACTGCCGCGGCCATCAAATGGGGTGCCGACCACGGTGCTGTCATCAGCCAGAACAGCTGGGGATACAGCGCCGATACCAATGAGGACGGAAAGGTTTCGGCAGCGGAGTACAACGCCTACCTGAAGGAATATCCCGGGATTCCAAGTTTTCTGAAAGCCGCCGTCGATTACTTCATACAGAGGGCCGGATGTGAAGCCACCGCCCCCTACGACCAGAGATCCGATTCTCCCATGAAGGGCGGACTGGTGATTTTTGCCGCCGGCAATGAAGATATCGATTATGACCCGGTAGGCAAGTATGAGCCGGTGATTGCAGTCGGAGCCGGAACTGCGGGATATAAACGCGCTTATTACTCCAATTACGGGAGTTGGGTGGATATCTGCGCTCCCGGAGGCGATGGTCTCTATAATTCCGATGGAGTAGGTTCCAGCGACAATAGGGGATACAGCCGCGGCCAGATCTATAATTTGTATGCAACCCGGCGACTTGAGGACTACGATTATACTAATTACGGGTATCTTTCCGGCACTTCAATGGCCTGCCCGCATGTGAGCGGAGTGGCCGCACTGCTGGTTTCCTATTTCGGCGGGAAGGGCTTCACGAATGACGACTGCAAACGTATGCTTCTGGAAGGAGCCGACGTCAGTCATACAAGCAGCAGCAAGTATGTAGGTCCCTGGCTCGATGCCTCCGGCTCTTTCGGAATAGGGGTATCGGGTTCTACTATCGCCCCGGGGAAGGTTGGTGAGTACAGCCTTAAGGCTATCAGGAAGACTGTGGAGCTCAGCGCCCGGGTACCTGCCGACGAAGATGACGGGAAAGCCGCCATGATACGCTGCTTTTACAGCGAAAACACCTCTGCGCTCAGAAATTCCTCGCCATCAAGTCTCGCGGACGGAGTTTCCATGAAGGAAATACGCGTAGGGAACTCAAATGCGGGAGAAACGGTGAGCACGATCATCGACGGCCTCAAATACTCAACGACCTATTATTTCGCTCTTTACGCATCCGACTTTTCCAGTAACTGGTCGGAAGTGTCGGAAATAAAATCTGTCACCACAGAGGATAATCATGCCCCCGCGCAGGTTGACAAGCCGGACGGAATCCTTCTCTATGGGGCAGGATCCTCCACGAATATCAGTCTGGACGGATTGTTCGCCGATGAAGACGGCGACGAGTTGACGCTCTCCGTCAGCATTGACGATACTTCTGTTGCCGGCGTCACTCAATACAGCGCCACCGGGGTCAGGGTGAGGGCACTGGCTGCAGGGCCTGCAAATATCAAGGTAACAGCGGATGACGGCGACAAGAGCAGTTCGTGCACCATCCCCCTGCTGGTGAAGTTGAATACATCCGATCCGGTGGAGACCTATCCGAATCCTGTCACTACCACGCTCACAATACGGACAGAAATGCCTGCCGAAACCCACGTGCGGATAATAAGTTCGTCCGGCAAGACTGTTTATGACAAGACTTCCGTATTCAGCGGCTTCGATCCTCTCTCCATCGATGTTTCGGCACTCGCACCGGGACGTTACACTATATTTGTCAGTTACAACGATGAAACATATTGCAAAAATATCATAAAGCGATGAGAAAGATATACTCCATATTGCTTGCCGGTCTGCTGCCATTTGCATTGCATGCCCAGGAAGCCACATCCGACGCCCTTCCTTTCGTGCAGATCGACTTCAATCCTGCATCTCTCGCGCAGGGGAGCAGCGTGGTGCCGACGGTCGCTTCGATTCCTTTTGCAGACTTTACAATATCCGCCGGAGGAGCATTCGAACAATACATGCCCGAAATATCGGCGACGCAATACATCAGCGGCGGTGCCGCCGGCAAATACGGCAAGCTCGGAGCCGCACTTTCGTTCGCCCGCGGGTCGGGAGAGGAAATCAGTTCCGAGAGTTTCACTCCCACAGAAATACTTGTGAATGCCGGAGTGGCTTACGCATTGTTGGATGTCCTGTCTGCAGGGATCAATGTAAAGTATGCCAAAGAGCAGCTTCTTAGCGATTATTCGAACGATGCTGTGGCCGTCGATATTTTTGCGGCAGGGGTTTTCGGCAAATACGGGAGGTTCAACTACACTGCCGGCATCTCGAATGTTGGAAGCAAGGTTTCTTCCAGCGCGACTGGCGACTTTTCCCTGCCGGCCGCCGCGACTGCTGCGATCGGTTACCACTATGGAGCGTTCGACACGCACCTTGGCCCAAGCGGGCACCGCGTGGAGCTTAATGCCAGAGCCGATTATTTCTTCAGCGGGAGCTTCGCCGCTTCGATAGGGGCCGAGTACGGATTCGGCGACCTGGTTTTCGCGCGTGCGGGATATCATTATGGAGGGGAGAGTGTGGTGCCGTCGTTCGCATCCGCCGGCCTCGGCCTGCACATAAGCATGATAACTCTTGATGCCGCCTATCTCTTCGCATCCGATGTGCTGGGAGGCAGCTTCGCGGTGAGCGCCAGGGTAAAATTCTGATATTTTTGAAAATTTTTTATTCT
>ERZ842401.4438-NODE-4438-length-16362-cov-4.729625_pt1 | contig 16362 bp, 14 predicted proteins | sample MGYA00521270_ERZ842401 | MGnify/ENA primary metagenome ERZ842401 (study PRJEB31892, sample SAMEA3878208) | bioreactor metagenome | biome: Moose rumen | place: Sweden | collected 2011-10 | study: EMG produced TPA metagenomics assembly of the PRJEB12797 data set...
GGAACAGCATTTCGCAAGTGGAAATGCGTAATCAGCGTATTCATATATGGATAGCCTTTTTAAGTTTCGCAAGTTAGCACAATCCTTTGAAACATAAATAGTTCATACTTGCGAAACTTGAGTTTTTCTTTCTGCCGCGGGGAGATTGCTCGTGTTTTCATAAAGATTCCCTAACTTTGCCCCGATGAAGTTCGGCATCGCTTATGACTGTGACTGCCGTCTGAAAACCACTAAATTCGCATAGAAATGACACCGATTACTCTGACTACAGCGATTGTGAGGATTGCCGTGAGCTTTGCGCTTGGGGCGGCAATCGGAATCGAAAGGCAGATACACAAGCATCAAGCGGGGTTCAGGACCTTCACGCTGATATGCCTGGGCTCGACCCTTGCGATGCTTATCTCGATTTATGTCTGCCAGACCAACACGGACCTCCTTAACGGAGATCCGGGCCGTATTGCCGCGCAGGTGCTTACTGGAATCGGTTTCTTGGGCGCAGGGCTGATCATCAAGGGGCACGACGGCGTATCGGGCCTGACGACGGCGGCGTGCATCTTCGTGTGCGCAGTCATCGGACTTGCCGCCGGTGCCGGCATGCTCCTTCTCGCCGCGATAGTCACCACTGTGGTGGTGATCGTGCTCACCTCCTCCTCCCTCATCAAACGTACCGAAGGGAAGCCTCATGAATAACCGGGAAGCGGAGCCCGGGTTACATCGCCGTTCCATGGCTGTTTGCGTTTTTTCAATACTCAAGTTTCGCAAGCACGAACTGTTTATGCTTCAATGGATTGTGCCTGCTTGCGAAACTTAAATTTTCAATATAAAACGCTCAAGATATACGGCCACGCAGGAGGGCACGAAGCCGGTCTCGCGCCTGGTGATGAGCTAGGTCCGGTCTGGCAGAAGAAGACGCATGCCGTCACGAACACCATGTCCGGGGCCAGCATGGCAAACTGGCTGGATTTTTCCGGGCAGCGGGAAGAATCATGATTTTTCATGTAATATCCGGTATTTATGGATGAATGTACCAATTTTTTTGCAAATTTGTAAATTGGTCAGTTAAAGCCATTTGACAAATGCCGAATATGAAACGAATTATATCCGCGACAGCGCTTCTGATTGTCCTCTCCGCCCTGTCCTGGGCCACTGCCGGCGCACAGGACATCTCTGTCGGCGGCACCGTTACGGGCACCGACGGCCAGCCGGTGCCGGGCGCCGCCGTCATGGTGCGCGGCACGGCCAGCGGAACGGTCGCCGACCTTGACGGCCGCTACACCATCCAGGCGCCTTCAGACGCGACGCTGGTTTTCTCATCCATAGGATACGTCGAAACAGAAGTGCCGGTAGGCGGCAGAAGCATCATAAATGTCGTTCTCGCCGAGGATGCCCAGATGCTTGAAGAAACCATCGTGGTGGCCTTCGGCACCTCTACCAAGGAGTCTTTCACTGGCTCGGCCAAAGTGGTCAGGAGCGACGAAATCGCCAAGTCCCAGGTCACCAACATCACCTCGGCCCTGTCGGGAAAGGTGGCCGGAGTGCAGATGACAAGCTCTTCCGGCGCTCCGGAAAGCACCCCCTCCATCAATATACGGGGCGTCAGCTCCATCTCGTCGGGAACCTCCCCGCTGATTGTCATCGACGGAATGCCCGCCAGCATATCCGACCTCAACAACATTAATCCCAGCGACGTGGAGTCCATGTCCGTGCTCAAGGATGCCGTCTCCAACTCCCTCTACGGGGCCCGGGGCGCCAACGGCGTCATAATCGTCACCACCAAGCGCTCACGCGAGCACGATGCCGTCATAACCGTAGATGCCAGGGCCGGAGTGAACACCCGCGCCCTCAGGAACTACGACTTCATCTCCGACCCTGCGACTTACTACGAAACCCATTTCGCCGCCCTCTACAATTACTATCTCGAAAGCGGCATGAATTCCCTGGACGCCATCAACCAGGCAAACAGCGTCATCACCCAGACGGCCGCGGCCGGCGGGCTCGGCTATCAGGTCTTCGACGTGCCCCAGGGACAGTCCTTCATCGGAAGGAACGGCAAGATAAACCCGGGCGCCACCCTTGGCAAAGTCGTAAGCTACAAAGGCGAAGATTTCTGCATGTATCCCGACGACTGGGACAGCGCCGGGTACAAGACCGGCATCAGGCAGGAATACAACGTGAGCGTCTCCGGCGGTACCGACAACGCCAACGTCTACGCCTCGCTCGGGTACCTCGACAACAACGGCATCACCGAGAACTCCGGCTTGCGGCGCATCACTTCCAGGCTCAGGGCCGGCTACAAGGCCAAACCCTGGCTCACAGTCAACGGAAACCTCTCCTATACGAACTACGCCTCGGACATGATTTCCTACAACGGTTCAACAAGCACCGGCAACATCTGGGCCTTCACCGCCAATATCGCCCCCATCTATCCGCTCTACATCAGGGATGCCGACGGCAATGTCAAAACCGACTCCAACGGAATCCTGATGATGGATCTCGGCGACGGGGAAAACGGCGGCATGTACCGTCCCTACATGACAAACTACAATGCCGTCCTTACCAACCTGCTTGACGTGAACAGGGAGGAAGGGAATGCCTTCACCGGTTCAGGGTCCGCCGATTTGAGCCTTGGCAGGCATTTCAAGTTCACCGCCAACGTCTCCTCCAGCGTGAGGGAATACAGGTATAATGCCCTGGGCAATCCCTACTACGGCACCTCGGCACAGATCGGCGGAGCGGTGAGCGTCGGACATTACCGCTACACCCATTTCAACGCCCAGCAGATCCTCAACTATACCGGAAGCTTTGCGGACGTCCACAACCTGAACATCATGGCCGGACACGAGTTCTACAGGAACGACAGCTACTCGCTGGCCGCCTCCAAGCAGACCATCCTGTCCACGGCCAACATCGAGCTCAACGGCGCGATAACTGATTCTTCCGCCTCCGGCTCCACCGTCTACACCTACAACAACGAGGGCTTTTTCACCCGCGCCCAGTACGACCTTGACCAACGCATCTTCCTCAGCGCCTCCTACCGCATGGACGCCTCCTCCCGCTTCGCCGAGGGGCACCGCTGGGGCAGTTTCTGGTCTGCCGGCGCCGCCTGGCTCCTGAACAAGGAACCGGCCCTTCATCTTCCGCGATGGGTCGACATGCTCAAGCTCAAGGCGTCCGTCGGCTCGCAGGGCAACGACAATATCGGATCGACTCCCCGATATACCGACATCTACGCCCTCCAGAACAACGAAGGCGAGCTTGCCCTCTACCCCTATGCCAAAGGGAACGGGGACATCACCTGGGAAACCAACACCAACATCAACGCCGGCGTCGATTTGACCCTGTTCAGGGGCAGGCTCGACGCCTCTGCCGAATTCTTCGACCGCAAGACCACCGACATGCTCTTCTACTTCTACCTGCCCCTGTCCGGAGGGTATACCGGATACTGGGCCAACGTGGGAGACATGGTCAACTACGGTGTCGAGTTATCCATTGACTATAAAATCATCGACGGCAAGAGCCTTCAGTGGTCCGTCAACGCCAATGCGACCAAGGTCAAAAACCGCATAACCAAGCTCCACGAACGCCACAAGAACGTAGAGGTCGAGGGCTACAGGGGCTATATCAGCGGCTCCACCTTCTACGGCGAAGGCCTTCCCCTTTATACCAAATACATGAAAAAATGGGCAGGAGTGGACGACGAGGGCCACGGCACCTGGTGGAAGTATGCAACCGACGCCTCCGGAAACACCACCCTGGAGGCAACCACGGATTACTCCTCTGCCGACTATTTCCTCTGCGGGGCGCCCTTCCCCGACTGGTACGGCGGGCTGGGGACCTCCCTGACATGGAAGAACTTCGATTTCTCCGTCAGCACAAGCTACCAGATCGGCGGCCAGGCGTACGACAGCGGCTATGCCTCCATGATGGGCATGCCATATTCGGGAAGCACCGGGACCAACTTCCACAAGGACCTCCTCAATGCCTGGAGCGAGGACAACACCTCCTCCGACATCCCCAAGCTTCTCTACAATGACCAGTACGCCGGAGCGCAGTCGACAAGGTTCCTCACCAATGCAAGCTACCTGAACATCAACAACATCAACCTCGGGTACACGTTCCCGAAGAAGACGCTGCAGAAGCTCCGGGTCTCCTCGCTCAGGCTGTACCTTTCCTGCGAGAACGTGGCCTACTGGTCTGTACGGCGCGGTTTCGACCCCCGCTACAGCCTCAGCGGCAGCACCAACAACATCACCTATTCCCCGATGCGGACCATATCCGGCGGCTTCACCCTCAAATTCTGACGCAGCATGAAACGATTCGCCACCTTAGCACTCTCGGCAGGCCTTGCAGCCGCTTTTTCCATCTCCTGCGTCAGGGAGGCCCTTCCGCTCAACTCCTATCCCACTTCGGAGCAGGTCGCCGCTTCCGGTTCGGGGCTGGCCGCCCTTGCAAACGGCATCCCGGCAATCATGGTGAAGCACTTCTGCGGCAATCACGGAAGCAGCACCTCCGACTTCGACTTCAGCTATCCGAGCCTCATGATAAGCCTGGACACCGCAGCCGGAGAGCTCGTCATCTGCGGCAGCGCCTACTACGACTGGTTCATGTACTGGGGCAACACCAACAGCATCATCGACGAAACCACGAACCGCAGCTACGTCCCGTGGAGCACCCTCTACCAGTATGTGCTTTCGGCCAACAACATCATCGGGGTGATCGATGCCGGTACGGCCCTGGGAATGGAGAAAGCATACCTTGGCGCAGCTTATGCCTTCCGCGCCTTTGCCTACCTATACCTTGTCCGAATATATGAGTTCAAGCAGCCTTCGGACCCTTCCGTATCCTCTTCCTACAAGCTCCAGAACCAGGAGGTCCTCACCCGCCACCTCACGGTTCCCATCGTAACGGAAAGTACCACGGAGAAGGAACTCATAAACAATCCCAGGGCCCCCAGGGAGGATGTCTACGCACTGATTCTCTCGGACCTCGACAAGGCGGAAGCCCTTCTCGGGGATACGGACCCCGGCAGCAGGACGCTCCCGGACATCTCCGTCGTATACGGACTCAAGGCCCGCACGTATCTGGAACTTGGCTCACAGGGAGCCGACGGAGCATTTGAATCGGCGGCAAACTACGCAAAGAAGTCCAGGGAGGCCTTCTCAGGCAACCCCCTCACCCAGGAACAGTGGGAGAGCCCTTCCAACGGCTTCAACAGCTACACCGCCAACAGCAACTCCTGGATGTGGTACGTGAGCGTTGCAAAGGAAGACGTGTACTCCAACGCCAATTTCGTCTCACACATGTCCACGGAGCAGAACTGGAACGAATACGGCTTCCAGACTTGCCGCGGAATCAACAGGAATCTCTACGAAACCATACCCGACACCGACTTCCGCAAGCATTCGTGGATAGACCCGGGGCGCAAATCCTATTACGCATACAAGACAAACCACGACATAGACTCCCCAGACGAAAAGAAATACTATATCGCCAACTACGCGAACCTCAAGTTCAGGCCTGCCGGCGGCGAGATAAAGACCTGCACAGAAGGCGGAGCCTCTTCGATCCCCGTGATGAGGATGGAAGAGATGTACCTCATAGAGGCCGAGGCCCTCGCCATGTCGGGGCGGCTCGGCGAAGGACAGCAGGTGCTTGACGAACTGGTCACCACACGCGACCCTTCCTACAGCAGTGCGGTCCTCACCTCCGACGCCCTGTCTTTCCAGAAGGAAGTCTTCCGCCAGAAGAGGATAGAGTTCTGGGGCGAAGGTCTGGTATTCTTTGACTTCAAACGTCTCGAAGCGGGCATAAGCCGGGGCTATTCCGGGACCAATGCCCCGGAGGGCTACCGTTTCAATGTGAGCGGAACGGCCCCGCGCTGGAACTGGTGCATCCCTACCAGCGAGCTCAACAACAATCCCGCCATCCAGGGCATGAACAACCCCTCTCCCGACAAATCACTCCAGGAATGGAATTGACAATTTACAGATACATTATGAAAAAGAAATTATTTACCCTGATTTCCGTCATCCCACTTGTATTCCTTCTCGCAGGATGCGGAAAGGAAGATCCGGAAACAGGAACTGGAACAGGAACTGGAACGGGAACAACGGAGGACAACACCCCGAAGGAAAGCTTCGAGGTGAGTTTCCCCGATTTCCTTGACGCGCAGACCACTCAGTCAGTCCGTCTGGAAGGAAGCGCCACGGTCTCCGTGCGCGCCGTCAGGAACAAGCGCATCGACGAAAGTGCCACAGTCCCCGTCGTACTGGAGGACAAGTCCGGCCTCTTCTCCCTTACGCCCCTCGTCTTTGCGGCCGGAGCGAGCGAAAGCAGCTTTGACATCACTTATTCCGGCCTCAGCGCGGGCGAGACCTACACCGTCACCGTCTCCATCGAGGATGAGGGCTATATCGGAATGTACCAGACCAACACACGTGCCACCTACGAAATCCTCTGGGTGGACCAGATGTACACCTGGCCATACCCGGTCAAGTTCAAATTCTGGTTCTTCGACGGCACCGACCAGACTTTCTACAACAATGCATACCTGCTCGCGGATATCGAGTATTACGTCAAGGACGGCGTCCGTTACTGCAGTTCCGCGAATGAAGTCTATACCGGCAACTATCAGGGACAGGACATGAGCTATTCGGGGCATTTCTGGAAATATGAGCCGCCCTATTCGTCGGAGCACCTTACATTCAAATGGTACACGGATCTCGATTACAAGGGCTTCCAGCCCCTTGAGGTGTCTTATCAGGCCGCCAGCTGGTTCACCTGGGATGGCGAAGAATACTTCATCGTCTATGCCATGGACCACTATACCTATTATACCCGTTTCCAGGGGCAGAAGGATACATTCGGAGCGACCTTCACCGACTACATCAACAATTATGAGGACATTGAAGATCACGCCCCCAGCTACTTCTCCGAAGACGGCGGCGGCACTTTCATGTTCAACCTGATTTATTACATGCCCAAATATGGCACCGACGGGGCGGCTTATACCCAAGGATACGAATATGACATGGTGGGAGTTTCACAATTGTAATACTTGACAACATGAAGAAAATTTTCATTTCATTCCTGGCGCTCATGCTCGTTGTGGGCACGGCTGTCCAGTGTGACAAAAACGACGGGCCCGAAGTCACGGGCCAGGAAAACACCAACACCGGCGACGACAACACCGGCGACGACAACACCGGCAACGACAACACCGGCGATGACAACACCGGCGACGACAACACCGGAGATGACAATACCGGCGATGACAACCAGCAGGTTTCGGGAGAGGAGGTCTGGTACGGCTCCTGGAAGCAGACGCATGACAAAGGCAATTCTACGGCCGAAATCCGCCTGGAAGGCGAAAACGGCCTGTACTTTGTCCTCACCACCATTGCGGAGCAGGAGGCGGAGTTCTTCATCCCTGCCAACTACGATGAGCAGACCGGAAAACTTGACCTCATCTACCAATGGTACGAAAACGTCCCGGGTTACCTCGCATCAAAATACTTGAGCGAAGACTCTTACCTCTTCTACTGCGGTTTCCCCATGGTCCTCAATCCCGCCAGCGGAAAGTATACGCAGTACAAGGGAGCCGACGGAAAGGACTATGCCGACGGCAGCGTGCTTTGCACGCTCACCCTCTCGGAAGACAAGAACACGGCCACCATCACTCCGGGAGTCGAGACTTTCGTCTACTTCAGTGTCTATTCAACGACCGACGGCAAGAGCTGGTCTTCAAGGCTTACAAGGTTCTACATCAACGAAGGTACCAGCTTCGAGCGGGTGGGTTCGTGATAAACTTCCTTCCGGAAGATCCCTCTGTCCGAGATGCAGGAAAGACTTCGCAAGCGGCTGTTTTTTAGGAACTTGCAAAGTCTTTCCTTTTTTTTGCACTCACAAGGACAGTGTTTGCGGTACTTCGCATTCCCATCCCCATATCTTGTCTCTTCTCTCGTTTTGCACATTTAGAAGCTTTTTGAGCCTGATTTGCAAGTATTCTGCCCGCTTTGCGCAAGCGGAACGTTCCCGCAGCGCTCAACTCGGCATAGGCTTTTTTCAGTATTCCAACTCCTTGTCCACCTTATACTGGCCTTTGTCCATACTTTTCCTGCGAAGTGAGAAAATGACCCCGTATTCTCACGTCACAAGGCGTTTTCAGCAGAAACCAGCCAAAAACCCGCCGCGAGAGCCGTCACCCCCTTACGAAAACAAGCTTTCGACGGGAACGCCCTTCCGGAAAATCAAAATCTGTAGTACACAGACGTGAAATCCTGAAAAGCCAAGGTCACTTTCACGGTGGCGGTCAAGGGCTGCCTTGATATTATCGTTCGCACTGCCGTGCGTCCCGCCCGGGGCGCCGGACTACAAATTCTCCCGGAACCATGACAGGATACGGTCCTGCACCGCGGTGCCGCAGTGGTGGGGACCGTCGAAGAACTCGGTCGTAAGGCCCGGGGCGTCTCCGTACAGCTCGTGCATGCGCCTGTAGCAGGAATCGACTGCGGCTGCTGGGAAGAGCTTGTCGGCGGTGCCCGAAAGGAAGAGGAAAGGCTTTGGCCGGAGGAACGAGGCGATGTCCGGGAAGTCATGCTTCTCCCGCAGCTGCGGAATCAGCATCGAATATTCCGACGCCGGATATGGCTGCTTCTGGAGGCTCTTGAGCGTCATCCAGGAAAGGGCGCAGCCGGCCCCTACATCGGCGCTGCGGGCAGTGAGCAGCCAGCAGCGGTGTGCGCCCATCGACCAGCCGAAGGCCCCTATGCGCGAAGGGTCGACCGAGGGGAGCCCCGCAAGCAGGGAAGCGGCGGCGCAGTCTTCGTCGAGGGTCTTGAGGGCCCAGACGATGCCCCCTGCCGCAAGCGAATCGTACACCGCCCGCTGCCCTTCGTAGACCTCGGTCTTGAGGGCGCGAAGCTCCTCCTTGCCGAGGGGCTCGCTGCCGTAGACGGCCCTTGACCAGCGCTGGCAGGCCCCGGTGCTGCGGCTGCCCCAGTAGAGCATGTCGGGCACTATCACCACGTATCCTTCGCGGGCGAAGCGTTCACCGAGGGCCTCGCCGTCGAAGTTGTCGCGTATCCATTGCTCCGACGAAGCCTTGATGTGCGCCGGTGCGCCGGCAAGGGGGCGGACGAGTTTTTCCTTGCCTATGTCGAAGCGGGCGCCGTGGTCGTGCAGAAGGACCACCGCGGGATGGGGGCCCTTGCCGGAGGGCTCGAGAAGGTAGGCCTGCACGCGGTCGCCGCCGGCCGTATAGCTCACGAGGGAGCAGGTATAGCCGTCGCGCCGTTCGGTCCCGAGCCTCTCGAAGCCCCGGGAACACGAGCTCAGAATCAGCAGGCAAGCAATTATGGTTCGCATTCGCATTCGCATTGTGGCAAATATACTAATAATTTGCACTTTCGGAAAAAGATGCTTAAATTTGCGGTGATATGATTAACGGCAGCAAGTATTACGGCTATTTCTTTTACTTTTATCCTTTAGGGTAAAGGGAGGAGAAGCGTATGTGCCGCCTTGGTCCGAAAACACTTTGCCCTCCCCCACGGAAGGGCCTTTTTTATTGTTGACAGAAGAAATGTGCGTAAGGAGAAGTTTCGCAAGCTGGCACAATTCTTTGAAGCACAAAAAGTTCATGCTTGCGAAACTTGAGTTGTGGAAAAACGAGTAGCGATTCAGGGCTATGCAGGATGCTTCCACGAGGAAGCGGCCCGCAAGTTCTATTCACAGGCGGGAGCCGAAACGGTCTCGGTGGTGGAGTGCGCCACCTTCGGCGAGCTCTTCGAGGCCCTCGGCGACGGCCGGGCCGACGCCGCCGTCATGGCCATCGAAAACACCACCTCCGGCGGTCTCCTCCCCAATTTCGAACTTCTGCGCCGGAACCCCCAGAGCATCAAGGGCGAGGTGTTCCTGCACATCCACCAGAACCTTATGGCCCTTCCCGGCCAGCGTCTCGAGGACATAAGCGAAGTGCGCACCCACTACATGGCCATAGCCCAGACCCGTGATTTCTTCGAGAGCCGCTGCCCATGGATACGCATGGTCGAGAGCGAAGACACCGCCAAAAGCGCCGCCGACATAGCCCGGGAGGGCCTGCGGGGCACAGGCGCAGTGGCTTCTGCGCTCGCCGCCAGCGAATTCGGGCTCGAGATTCTCGCCCCCGAGATAGAAACCTACCGCGAGAACTTCACCCGCTTCCTCGTGATCGACGAGGGCATCAGCGTAGGCAAGGACCAGGTCAACAAGGCCTCGCTCTGCTTTACCCTGCCCCACAAGCCCGGCTCCCTCGCCCACATCCTCACCATCCTGTCGTTCTACGACATGAACCTCACCCGCATCCAGTCCCTGCCCATTCCCGGCAAGAGCTGGCAGTATTTCTTCTACGCCGACATCCGTTTCGACAACTACGAACGTTACTCCCAGGCCCTCTCTGCAGTACGTCCCCTCATCGACGATCTCAGGGTGCTGGGCGAATACACCGCCGCCTTATGATAATCCAGCCTGCCCGGCGCACAGCCGACGTGCGGGAGTACTACTTCTCCCGCAAACTCAAGGAGATAGCCCTCATGAACCGCAGCAGGCTCGCAGCGGGCCTTCCTCCAGTCATCAACCTTGGCATAGGGGCTCCCGACGGCATGCCTCCCCGGGAGGCGGTCGACGCCCTCGTCGGCAGCGCGCGCCTTCCCGATTCGCACGCCTACCAGAGCTACACCGGCATCGACGCCCTCCGTGAGGCCTTCTCGGCCTGGTACCGCCGCTACTACGGCGTCACCCTCGATCCCGCCACGCAGATTCAGCCCCTCACCGGCTCCAAGGAGGGCATACTGCTTGTTTCGCTCGCTTTCCTTGACGAGGGCGACGGCGTCCTCGTGCCCGACCCCGGATACCCCACCTACACCTCAGCCTCCCGTCTGGCGCAGGCCCGCATCCTCACCTACGACCTGGGGGAGGAGAACGGCTGGCAGCCCGATTTCGACGCCCTCGAGGGCACAGACCTGTCGGGCGTGAAAATAATGTGGCTGAATTATCCCCACATGCCCACCGGAGCCCCTGCCACGCCCGAACTGCTGGAGCGCACTGTGGACTTCGCGCTGCGGCACAAGCTGCTGGTAGTCAACGACAACCCCTACAGCTTCATCCTCAACGACCGGCCCCTTTCGATTCTTTCCGTACCCGGAGCGCAGGAGTGCTGCCTCGAGCTCAATTCGCTCAGCAAGGCCCACAACATGTCGGGCTGGCGCATCGGCATGGTAGCGGGCGACGCCCAGCTGGTGTCGCAGGTGCTCAAGGTCAAGTCGCAGATGGACAGCGGCATGTTCAAACCCCTGCAGCTTGCAGCCGTCGAAGCCCTGTCGCAGGGGGAGGAATGGTTCCGTTCCCTCAATGCCGTCTACGCCTCCCGCAAGAGTGCCGCGGCCGCCGTCTTCGACACCCTGGGCGTGCGCTACAACCCTGATTCACAGGGGCTTTTCCTGTGGGGCAAGGTGGAGGAGGGCAACCCTTATGCTGCCGGTGACGCCGTTTCCGAGGGCTCCTTCAGCCTGGGCGAAAGGGTCTCCGACACCGTTCTCTGCAAGGCCGGGGTGTTCATCACGCCCGGATTCATATTCGGCCGCAACGGCCGCGACTACGTACGCATCTCGCTCTGCGCCTCCGAGCAGACGCTCCGCAGGGCAAACGAACTCATTCAAACGATATGACAGTTGGAATCATAGGCCTCGGCCTCATTGGAGGGTCGATGGCAACAGACCTCAAGCGCAGGGGCTTCGCCTCCACCGTCCTCGGTGTCGAGGCCGACCCCGTTGCAGCGGCAGCCGCCCGCACAATCGGCCTCGCCGACGAAATGGTGACCTTCGACGAATGCATCGACCGGAGCGACCTCATCGTAGTCGCAGTGCCCGTAGGGACCGCCGTAAAGATGGTGGCCCGGATACTCGACCGCTTCAGGGACTCCGGCACCAGCGGCAAGACCGTCATCGACGTCTGTTCCACCAAGGAGCAGATCAACCGCGCCGTCCATTATCACCCGTGCCGCAGCCAGTACGTATCCACGCACCCCATGGCGGGCACCGAGTACTCCGGTCCCTGGGCCGCCATGCCCGGCCTCTTCGACGGCAGGGCCTGCATTTTCGCCAACGCGGAAGAATCGGGCCCCAGGGCGCTCAAGACCGTCGAGGAGCTCTACGGCACGCTCAACATGCGCATCCTGTACATGAACGCGGAGGCGCACGACGTGCATACGGCCTACGTTTCCCATATTTCGCACGTGACCTCATTCGCCCTTGCGCTCACGGTGCTCGACAAGGAGAAGGACGAAAAGCACATCTTCGACCTGGCGTCGGGAGGTTTCTCCTCCACCGTGCGGCTCGCCAAGAGCAACGCCGACATGTGGGTGCCCATACTCACCCAGAACCGCGACAACGTGCTGCAGGTCATCGACACCTACATCGAGAAGATGAAACTCTTCCGCGAGGCTATCGCCGCCTATGACGAGGATGCCGTGCGCTCCCTCATCGAAGACGCAAACAAGATAAAGAAAATCATACGCTGATGGCAGAAAAGCTCGAACTGGTCCCCGTGTCCGAATGGGGATTCTTCACTCTCCCGCGTCCCATGGTGATTGCGGGCCCGTGCTCCGCAGAGAGCGAACGGCAGGTAATGGAAACGGCCGCAGGCCTTGCCGGATTCGGCATCCACGTGTTCAGGGCGGGAATATGGAAGCCCCGTACGCATCCGGGATGCTTCGAGGGAGTGGGCGCTCCGGGCCTGAAGTGGCTGCAGCGCGTGCAGCGCGAACTGGGCATGAAGGTCTGCACCGAGGTGGCCTCCGAAAAGCACGTGTACGAATGCATCAAGCACGGAGTCGACATGGTATGGCTTGGGGCGCGCACCACCGCCAATCCCTTCCTCGTACAGGAAATCGCCGACGCCCTTGCCGGCACCGACATCCCCGTGCTCGTCAAGAATCCCGTCAGCCCCGACCTCGACCTCTGGATCGGCGCCTTCGAGCGGCTCGGCCGCTCAGGCATCCGGAAGCTCGGCGCCGTGCACAGGGGCTTCTCCACCATGCAGGAGATTCCCTACCGCAACGATCCGGGCTGGCGCATCGCCGTCGAGCTCAAGACCCGCTATCCCGCCATGCCCTTCTTCGCCGACCCGTCGCACATGGGCGGGAGCCGCAAGTACCTGGCGCAGCTGAGCCAGAGGGCCATGGACCTGGGGCTCGAAGGCCTGATGATCGAATCCCACATCGACCCTTCCTGCGCCCTGAGCGACGCCGCCCAGCAGCTCACCCCCGACGACCTGAGGGTCCTGCTGGCCGAAAAGATAGTGGTGCGCGACGCCGACACCCAGGCGGCCGGTTACCGCGAGAACATCGACCAGCTGCGTGACCGCATCGACGTCATCGACCGGGGACTCCTGTCGCTGCTTAAGTCGAGGATGGACATCTCGCGCGAGATAGGCCGCTACAAGCGCGAGCACAACATCGCCATCCTCCAGACTGCCCGCTGGGAGGCCCTGCTGGAAAGCATGGTAAAGGACGGTGTGAGTGAGGGCATGAGCGCCCGTTTCATGAACGAGTTCCTGAGCGCCGTGCACGAGGAGAGCATCCGGGTGCAGGACGAGGTGCTGTCAGAAGAATAGATCCAGGAACTCCGAAGTCTCCAAATTGTCGAAACAGTCGGAAGGGGAGATGCCCGATTCCGCGATGGCGCGCCCGAGCTCCCCGCGCCCGAAGCGGCAGCCCCTGAGGGCGGCGGCAAGCGTCTCCGCGGGCAGGTTGCCGGTGAAGTCTCCGCCGAAGGAGAGCTCTTCGAGCAGGCCGTGCCTGACCGACCAGTCGGCCTGGACCGTGCCACAGGCGAACTTGCGCCTCGCGGAGAACTCGGCGGCGGGGGAGTGCCCGAAGTTCCATTCCCAGGTGCGGAACTTGGCGTCGGCCTCTTCTGCGGCCCTCGCCTCCATGGCGGGGGGGACGGGGATTTCGCTGCCTCCGGCCGAGAGGCGCTCCTGGAGCGCGGCCCTGAAAGCCCCGAGGCCCATGTCAGGCAGGTATTCCCTGAGGTTGACGACGCGGCTGCGCACCGACGCCACTCCGGCCGAGGCGAACTTGCTGCCCGGCACCGACAGGGCGCGGGTCATCTCTTCCAGGTCGACGTCGTACATGAGGGTGCCGTGTATCATTATCCTGTCTTTCCAGACCCTCTTGGCGTAGCCTGAGCATTTGCGGGCTCCGACGAGGATGTCGTTGCGGCCGCTCACTGTGGCGGGCACGCCGAGCGATCGCAGGGCCCCGGCCACCATGTCCATGTAGGAGGGGAAGTCCCTTTCCAGGTCCCTCAGGCGGCCGGTTATGGTGTAGTTGAGGTTCTGGAGGTCGTGATACACGGCGCCGCCGCCGGTGACGCGGCGCACGAGGGCGATGCCCTTCTGCTGCAGGTACGGGATGTTGACTTCGGCGAATGCGTTCTGGTTGAGGCCGATGATTACCGAGGGGCTGTCCTGCCACAGGTAGAAGAAGGGACGCTCCACCGGCGGCTCCTGCAGGCACATCTCGTCGAAGGCCATGTTGAGGTACGGGTCGGTCGAAAGGTGATGCAAGTAATCCATAATGCAAAAATAAGCGATATTTTGCTTATATTTGTGAAATTTAGACCGAATGACAGCACCATGAAAGTAAAAGTCAACCGCAGAACCATCGACATCTTCGAGGGAGCCCGCGTGAGGCAGGCCCTGCTGAGGTATTTCGCCCTCCGCAAGATGGACCTCCGGCTCGTCGAACAGGCCCAGGTCTTCGACTCCTACGGCCATCCCACAGACCTCGACGCCCCCCTGAGCGAGGGCCAGGCAATCAAATTCAAAGTCCCCGCAATATGAAAAAAAGCTTGATTCTTACGCTTGCGGCGCTGCTCCTCGGCGCCGCTGCATTTGCCCAGAGGCAGGAGATTCACATCATCTCCGGAAACGACATGCACGCCAAGATCGAGAACTTCCCCCAGCTTGCCGCCATAGTCGACAGCATGAGGGCGCAGTATCCCGGCCTGCTCGTCATCTCCGCCGGCGACAACCGCACCGGCGAGCCCCTCAACGACATGTATGAGATTCCCGCCTACCCGATGGTGGCCCTCATGAACCAGATCGGCTTCGACGCCACCACCCTCGGCAACCACGAGTTCGATTCCGGCCCCGAAGGCCTTGCGCGCCTTGTGAGCCTGTCCAACTTCAGCACCCTGTGCAGCAACGTCCACCCCGATCCCGACCTCCCTCTGAACCTGCGTCCCTACCAGATTTTCGATGTCAACGGACTTAGCGTGGGCGTAGTGGGAGTGGTGCAGCTCGGCATCGCCGGCCTTCCCGATTCCCACCCCGACAATTGCCGCCGCATGTCCTTCACCCCCGTCCTCGAGACAGTGCAGAAGTACTCCTGGCTGCGCGACAAGTGCGACGTCGTCATCCTCCTCTCCCACATAGGATATGAGGCCGACGTGGAAATCTCCGCCAGCCTTCCCTGGGTCGACCTCATAATCGGCGGTCACTCCCACACCCAGCTCGCCGGCGGCGAGATGCACAACGGCATCCTCATCACCCAGAACGTCAACCGCCTCGCCCGCGTGACCCACACCACCCTCGTCCTTGTCGACGGCCGCATAGTCGAAAAGAAGGCCGAGAACATCGAGGTCGAAGGCTACCCCCGGCAGAACAAGGCCGTCGCCCAGCTGGTGCAGTTCTTCAGCGACAACCCCGACTTCCGCCGCACCCTCGGCGTGCTTGCCGAGCCCATCACCAACGCCGAAGAAATGGGCTGCCTCATGGCCGACTCGTTCAGAGACAGCGGCGATGGCGACATCGCCTTCGTCAATGCCGGCGGCATACGCTACACCGAGAAGGAAGCCGGTCCCTTCACCGTCTCCGATGTCCTCCGCCTCGACCCGTTCGGCAACGACGCCGTAATGCTCGAGCTCACCGGCGAGGAACTCAGGCAGATGCTCATCGCCTGCTCCCGCGCCGACGGCTACGGCTTCCCCAAGGTGAGCGGCATCAAGTGCGAACTAATCTACGACAAGAAGAATCCCGACACTCTCAAGGACGTCAAGATCACCAACCCCGACGGCAGCAAGTTCGACCTCAAGAAAAAGATCTACAAGGTCGTGACCAACAGCTATGCCGCCTCCGTCGCGGTCTCTCCCCGCAAGGATCAGGGCCGTTCCATGAACTACCTCACCTCCAAGATGCTCATGGACTACCTCGAGCGCCAGGGCACCGTCAACTACACCGGCACCTCCCGCCTCACCCAGTCCCTCAAATAGCCGGAGCCCTTCGGGCTTTCTTAACCCCCGCCAGCTGCCGCTGGCGACCCCT
>ERZ842401.4439-NODE-4439-length-16358-cov-3.663252_pt1 | contig 16358 bp, 16 predicted proteins | sample MGYA00521270_ERZ842401 | MGnify/ENA primary metagenome ERZ842401 (study PRJEB31892, sample SAMEA3878208) | bioreactor metagenome | biome: Moose rumen | place: Sweden | collected 2011-10 | study: EMG produced TPA metagenomics assembly of the PRJEB12797 data set...
ACGCTCTTCCGATCTGCGCCATCTTTGCCTCTGTTAACAATACCCCGCCTTCATAAAGAAGGTGGGGCATTGTTTTTTCCTAGAAGATTACTCTTCACTATTCATATGTTATACTCGTGAACGCAATTAACTGTCGTTTTAAATTGATTCTTTAAATTCGTTCACTCGTTATACGGCATATGTAACGACAATTATTTGCGTTATTGAGTACAAATCATGGCACGAAATAGCAGTAAATTAAAAAATTCGTGGAATATCATCTTCCACGAAACCACGATTACTATAATATTTATTATACAGAAATCAGCGGCAGTGTCAATCCTTTTCCGTGTGATAACCTGAAAAAAGTACTGCCAATTTATCCCTGAAAAGCGGCTGATACAAGTCTGAAATCTATGGTTCATACCTGACTTCTGATTCTTTTATCGGCATTTTCAAAAAAAACTTTATAGCAATTTCAATTAATCGCCGTCAAAAAAAACGTCAAAAATTTGGCTTATTGCAACAGGATTATCCCTTCCGGATCAGACACTTTCCCCCCTCAAACGCAAACCGTATTTCAGGATATGCCCTGCGGGAATCCCTCATTGAAGTAGGTCTGTATCGTATTTTCTCTCATCCAGATACATCGTCACGGACCAGGGGTTATAAATATCTGTCACTTTACCGAATGTAAAACCGTCATACCAGAACTTTACATGCTCTTTTTCAGTTTCCGGTATCCCCTGTTCATCCATAGCAGCAAAAACTTCCTCTTCTGTAAAGCCAAAAGCGGTCGCATACTTGTCTGAAGTGGTAGTAACTACGGTAAGATTGTTCAGATCGGAAAAGCTCGATTTCTTACAGACCCGGGTGATACCAGTCATGACCGCGCGCTCCATATGAGGGTTGGATTTAAAGGTATTTTTTCCCATAATACCGGTAAAGCCGCTCGTACAACTACTTCAGGGATAACGCTGCAACAGCGTCATCCATTTCTCTGGAAACCTGACGATAAATTGTCTATCCTTATCCGTAAATCTTTCATCTTTGAGCAGCCATTCGTATTGGTTGAACTTTTCCTGGCGTTCAAATTCCTTTCAAGATTAATGTAACAGGAATATAGAAGTTTTACAACTGTAACAGCAAAATTTCCACATTATTCTGGCTGTTTCAAAAGTATGGAGAAGTTGCCATGCTTCGCGAAAATTCATAAATTATGTAATGTGCTTAAATCTTTTACGAATTTTACAAAGGAGGATGGAAAATGGCAAGAAAAGGGGAAAACATTTATAAGAGAAAGGACGGACGCTGGGAAGGACGCTATATCAAAGGGCATGAGCAGGGAAAAACAAAATATGGCTATGTCTATGCCCATGGATATCTTGAAGCCAAAAAGAAGCTGTGTGCTGCAAAAAATGAGTATGAAAAATCAAAGAAACACAAAGATGCAGAATCGGTGAAACTGGCAGCAATCAGCAAAGAATGGATCGCAGAAGGCTCGAAATACCTGAAAGAAACAACCCTCATCAAATATGAAGATTTACTGCGTTGCTACATCTTACCTGAATTTGGAGACTGTGATCTTTCGAGGATTACGAACGAGCAGCTTCTGAATTTCAGCAATGTGCTGCTGTTGAAAGGAGGCAAAAAAAATCAGGGACTTTCTGCTTCAACTGTGACTGAGATTTTTTCAACATTAAACAGCATCCGGATCTATGCATTGCAAAAAAACTATGCAGTAAATTTCTCACCGGAATGCGTCAAAATCAAACAACAGCATTCCGCTCCAAGAATCAGAGTATTCTCAATAGATGAAGAAAGAAGATTGATACAATATCTCTGTTCCCATATAAACCTCACCAGTCTCGCAATTTTACTCTGTCTGTTTACCGGAATACGAATTGGTGAAGTATGTGCATTAAAATGGGACGACTTTGATATGACTGAAGGAAATTTCTGTATTGATAAAACAATGCAGCGGCTGCGTGGCAGAAATAATTCCACACGTAAGACAACGGTTCAAATTTTTAAACCCAAAAGCTTCTGCTCTGAACGCACAATCCCGTTTCCGAAAAAACTCAACCCGTTACTCTTAGAGTATTATCAGCCGGGAACTTACCTCCTGACAGGTTCTGCAGAAAAGTATATTGAACCGCGGACACTCATGTACCGGTACAAAAAAATATTGACGGAATGTGGAATTTCTGATGCAAATTTCCACGCCACACGCCACACATTTGCGACAAGATGTGTAGAAATGGGATTTGATATAAAATGTCTGACAGAAATTCTGGGGCACGCAAGCGTTTCGATTACATTGAACAGATATGTGCATCCAGCGATGTCGCTCAAGGAAAAGAACATGCAGAAACTTTCCGGGCTGCTCCCCACTGAAGAACCTGGGCAGTGAACTTGAAATATAATCCCCGGCACGGATTCCTTTCGCCGTCAAAAACATGGTCAGCGGATTGTAAAACCCGCTGACTAATGCAGTTTTGGGAGAAGGTCGTGGAAGATGATATTCTACGAAAGATTTGGGGTTATACAATGCGAAAAAAGGTCAACGCAAGATACTTTACATGTTAAGAATTCAGAAAGACGATAGGAGATATTAGTTTTAGTTTTGCAGATAAATGAGATCAACAAATAACTGCATTCTGCTTAACATTAATTTGATATTAGGGGACAGGATGCCTGCCGCCTTAATATATAAGAGATTCGGAGGTGAAACATGACTGCAGAAAAAATGAACCGTGCAGGAAAGAAGGGGGGCGAGAAAACTGGCATTATCATCCTGAGCGCTATGCTTCTTGTACTGGTTGGGGTGATTGTGTATCTGTTGATGTCACACAGGCCACAGGAAGAGCGACGGAATGTAGTCGTAACTCCAAACAATGTCGAGGAAGTAATTGAGAAGATGACCGTTGAGGAATTTGTTGCACCGGGGTATTACACGGTGACCATGAACTACATTTGGCATTTTGAAACAAGCGACGCAGTTTCTTATGATGCCTATGTGGAAAATATCGCAGAAAACACTAATCCTGTTTACTTCGACGTATTTCTCGCAGGAAATGAAGGTGATGCAGTTTACAAGTCGCCTGTTCTGCCGCAAGGGAGCAGCCTTCAGGAGATAGTTCTTGACCGGAAACTTAATGCAGGTACATATGACTGTGTGGCTGTCTATCATCTGGTAGACAATGACCAAAAAACAGTCGGCACACTTCGAGTCACCGTTACCCTTATAATCGAAGGGTAACGAATGTGAATAATATTTTCACATGTCGATATGTAACTACAAACAAATGCAGATGAACAAGGAGGTTCTGAACATGAAAAGAAACAAATATTTAGCTTTGGTTCTTGCTACAACAATGGTAATTGGCGGCAGCATAACGGTTCTTGCAGCTGATACTGGCAGCGTGACGGGCGAAGGTGAGACTTTGCCACACGTGAGCAAGAAAGTGACATCGGTCACTCTTCCTGTAGTATCGGCCGTTAGTGATGTTTTTAACTACAAGGTAGATCCCGAAGGGCTGATCAATGCTGCAAGCACTCTGGCCGACGGCACAGCGGTGGCAGGGAACACGGACGGTGTCTATTTCCATAACAGTCCGAAAGCAGCGTCTGATGGTGCATTGACCTATACCAGCGGCGGAGTGGCAAAGGAGTATACGGTGACAGGTGTAAGCAAGGCAGCAAATATCACTTATACCTATAATGGAACGGACAGTAAATGGGAAGATGAAAACGGAGATGAAGTAACAGGGATCGGTGTTAAGAAAATTGATGATACAGATCCAACTGCAATGGTTGCGGTTACTCCTTCCGATGGCGATACAATCACTGTATCAGGAGCTGTTTCTAGAACTGAAGATTACACTTACAGCAGTTCCAGTGACGTGGTGACATTTACGGGGCGCAACAGCGTGGATGTTGCTGTATCTGTGGCAGTAACTGTAGATGATACCAACAGTTCAACGGATATTGCGCTTGTGGCGGATCAGGATGCACTTGATGCTGCAACGACACCGGCACTGCTTCTGACACTTAAGGTTGGCGCGAATGAAGCTTCCATTACGGCTGATGGGGCTGAGGCTGCTGCAACAATTGCAGGAGTGCCAGAGAATTTTGAGGTAAAAGCTGTTGGTGGCGAGTTCCGTTATCAGGCAAAAAGCAATGCAAGTGGTTGGAATTCTACAACTCTGCAGCTTTCTGGTAAGACCAACAATAAGAATGTTACCAGTGGAATGACAGCACCGAAACTTACACTTACTTGGACGGTTACTACTCCAACACCGGCAGCTAGTTTGGTAGGAACCTATAGCAGAGCGAATACGGCTAATAAAATCACTTTGTCCAATTTGGGGGATTTAACAGTATCGGGATTGAAAACCTATATGGATGATGGAACGGAGACTGGCAGTCAGCCGACGAACGACATGTGGAGTGTTAATGCTACTAACACAGAAATAACAATTAATGGTTCAACATTTGTGTTTGGAGAAGGCGCACTTGGAAAGGAAAGAGGAATCGGAGTTGTTCTTAGCGATGGAACAGAAATTAAAATTACAGTTACAGTTAACAACTAGGTTTATTGCGTAGTTTGAGGCGGTTCCTGACTAAAAAGCGGGATTGTGTTTCGGGCTGCACAAGCATTTGTGCGGCCCGAGATCTTTTAAGAGGATTAGAATGGAGAAAATTTCTATAGATGTCGTAGTGAATATTTTAAAAAAAATTAGACCAGAAGTTGATTTTATTAATGAGAAACAGTTGTTAAATGATGGTAAAATTGATTCATTTGACCTTATTTGTATTATTAGAGATATTGAAAAAAGATATTCTATAAGCATTGATTTTAATAAAATAAGTAAAAACGATTTCAAATCAGCAGAGGATATATATAGATTGATATGCCGTATAAAGGATAGAAAGGGATAAAATATGAAGAAGTTTTTTGCAATTTTTTTTTCAATTATATTAAGTATTGGTTGTGCAGGATGTTCAATACGGAAGTACGATGAGCGGTCTAAAAGCACGGTAACTTTGAGAATCGCGTATCAATATGGGTTAGCATATGAACCGCTGATTATCTGCAAAGAAAACGAAATGATAGAAAAAGCATACGAAGAACGCACCCAGAAAAAGCTAATTGTAGAGTGGACACAGATGAACTCCGGTGCAGATATAAATACAGGTATGGCATCAAATAATCTGGATATAGGATTTATGGGAATCGGCCCGGCAATTACCGGAGTCTCCACAGGGGTTGGCTATAAGATATTTACAGGGTTATCCGGTCAGGAGCATGGATTAATGACGAATGATTCTTCAATCCAGAGTTTGGGGGATCTTGTAGGAAGTGATAAGCAAATTGCTTTGGTAAACATTGGCTCAATTCAGCATATTATTTTAGCCAAAGCACTTACAGAAAATGGATATGACGCACATGCTTTAGATTCAAATATTGTTGGGTTGAAGCATCCTGATGGCATGATTGCGCTTGAGTCGGGTAGCGTCGCATGTCATTTGACAACGAATCCGTATATCTATAAGGAAAGAGAAAATAGTAGTTTATATGAGATCAGTGAGATAAAAGAAGTATGGTCTGTGGATGATTCGTTTATTGTTGGCGTTGCTTCTGAAATTTTGTATGCAGATGATCCGGAATTATATGATACCGTATGCAATGCAATAAGCGAAGCAATCTCCTTTGTTAATGATAATCCTAAGGAAAGTGCAAAGATTACCTGTGATTTGGACGGAAATTCATATGAAGATGAAATAAATTATCTAAAAGTTGGAAATTATGATTCAAAAACCAAAGGCGTTTTTGGACTTTCACAGTTTATGTTTGAAAATGGATTTATAGAAAAGAAAATTGATAAATATACAGATTTGGTATTTCCTAATGTCAGCGGTGATTAAAAATGAAAGCAGATAGAAAATATGGAACGCTGTATTTAGTAGTAGGAAAAGTCGGATTTATCATTGTTGTTCTCGCTGCCTGGGAATGTGCAGCAAAAGCAAAGGCTTTTGGGAATAATTCTGAGTTGGTGTTCCCGACACTTGAGACGATTGGAAGAGCGTTCATTGATAATTTCATTAAGGGATATGGAGGAATTTCACTATTTATTTATGTTGGAAATTCGTTGAAACTTTTAATGGAGGGTTTGGCAATAGGAATTATATTGGCTTTCTTATTTTCTGGATTGTCAATAATATCCGATAAGTTCCGTAACATATTTGAACTGATTATAACGGTATGTGATTTGCTTCCTGGAGTTGCTATTTTACCGGTTGTTATTGTGATTTTTGGTATAAAACCGGAGATTATCATTTTCCTTGTTATTCATGCAGTATTGTGGCCAATGTCCAGAAACATTTTGGATGGCTTTAAGGCAGTTCCAAAGCTCTATATTGAAGTGGGACAGAATATTGGATTGAAAGGACGGACATTGCTGTGGGGAGTGTATTTGCCTGCATCCGTTTCCTATATTGTTTCCGGATTAAAGGTGGGGTGGGCTCGCGCATGGCGCGGACTAATCAGTGCTGAAATGATTTTTGGTGTCGCATCATGCCCTGGAATTGGATTGTATATCAATCTGATGCGAATGAATATGAAAAATGCTGAAATGTATGCAACACTAATTGTAATCATTGCTATAGGGTTTGTTGTTCAATATTTAATATTAGAGCCTATTGAGAATCATACAGTAAAGAAATGGGGAATTTCTAAATAGCATGGATGAGAAGGTTGTGTTGCGGATAGAAAATTTAACAAAGATATACAGAGATCAAAAAAATGAGAATCGGGTTTTGAACAATGTGAATTTAGAGATAAGACGGAGAGAATTCGTCTGTATTCTAGGCCCGTCGGGATGTGGAAAAACTACCCTGCTGCGATGCGTTGCCGGGTTTGAGGATTACGAGGGAAGAGTTCTGATAGATGGGGTAGAAAAGAGTATGCCCGGAACAGACAGGATTATGGTGTTTCAAGATTTTAACCAACTGTTCCCGTGGAAGAATGTAGCACAAAATATCAAGCTTCCCTTAAAAATCAAAGGGGTAAAAGATAAAAAAGAATTGGATAGAAAAACGACTGAGGCGCTTAAAAAGGTCGGTTTATCGGGATACGAAGAATACTACCCATTTCAGTTGTCAGGCGGCATGAAACAGAGAGCTGCCATTGCGAAAGCTATAGCTTTAAATGCGGAAGTTATTTTGATGGATGAACCATTTGCGGCGCTTGATGCTATCACCAGAAGAAATTGTCAATGTGAGCTGCAAAAAATAGCGAAAGAGGAACAGAGCACGTTTATTTTTATTACTCATAATATTCAAGAATCTATTGTATTAGGAAGTAGGATACTTGTCTTATCAGAAAATGGAAACATTAAAATTGACATCAATAATAATCTTCAAAAACCGGTATTTCCTTCTTCTGAGGGATATGGGGAAATGTGGGAAAATTTGAATTCGGCATTAACTGGAGAAATATGAGAATGGATACGGTTATTGAAGCGATATATTTCAATTCAAGAAAATATGGGAATAAGTTATGCTGTGCAGATGAATATGAGAGCATGGGTTATTTTGAGTTTTATGAAAACATATCTAAGGCGGCTTCTTTCTTGAAATATAAAGGTGTTAAAAGTGGCGCTGTTGTATTGATATGCGGATTTAAGACCGTAAATTTCATGATTGCATTTTACGCAGTTCAGTCATTGGGAGCAATCGCATGTCCGGTTAAGAAGAATATATCGGAAAAACAGGTTGTCGAGCTTTGTGATCAGATGAACACATCATGGTGTTTGGGAAAGAAGAAAGCCGGATTTTCTTCGCTTGATATGTTGGATTTTGATGAGATGCGTCATTGGAATGGGCATATGGATTCAGAATGGTTTTTGTATTGTTATAATTCCCCAACGCAGATATCAAATATTATTTTTACTACGGGGACTACCGGGGAATCAAAGGGAATAGAAATAAGCCATAGGGCAGATATGGCGATTGCTGAGAATATTATTACCGGGGTTAAGATGGTTTCTGAAGATGTGGAATTAATCACAACACCGTTTAATCATTCGCTTACGATACGAAGAATGAGCGCCCTGTTAGTGAAAGGGGCATCTGTAGTATTAACAGATAGTTATATGTTCCCTAATATTTTTTTCGGCTTGATGGATCAGTATCATGTGACGGCAGTAACTTTTGTGCCAGCTATTTTGAAAATAGTCCTTATGTCTTTTGGAGAGCGCCTTGCAGATTATAATAAGGTATTAAATTATATACAGTTGGGCTCGGCTCCATTACTTGAGGAAGAGAAGCAGGAACTGATAAAATTATTGCCTAATGTTAGGTTATATAATATGTATGGGTCGACCGAATCTGGATGCTCCACAATATTTGAATTTAGCAAATATCAAGGGAAAAAGGGATGTATTGGACATCCAACTGCCAATACAAGAATTTTTTTTGTTGATGAAAGTGGAAATCAAAAGGAAAGTAATTGTAAAGAAAACGCTGGACGAATGGTGTTTTGTGGAAAAATGAATATGAGTGGATATTACAATGCTCCGGGGCTTACGGAACAGGTGCTTAAAAATGGAGCTATATACTCAAACGATATCGGGTATATGGGAGCAGATGGATTTGTTTATTTTATTGGACGCATAGACGACATCATAAACATGGGGGGAGTCAAGATCAATCCATTAGAAGTTGAAGAAGCCGCATTAATGTATTCAGGGGTGAAAGACTGCATGTGTGCCCCTGAGCCGGATGATATGGCAGGTGAGCTTCCGGTGTTATATGTAGTAAAAGAGGAAACATACAAGATTAGCGATCAAAAGCTTCGAAAGTTTTTATGCACAAAGCTAGATCCCGAAATTGTACCTAAAAAGGTTGTTTTTACAGAACAAATTCCAAGAACTTTTAACGGTAAGATAGTGAGGAGAATAAATACTCTCAATGATTAATAATATAAAAATGTTTTGTGGATAATAATAGTGAAATTATTATTATAGAGCGGGGAATGTTGGTTACGGGATGAGAAGCGGAATATGGAGGGATTAGATATAACATATCATAATTTTTAAATGATTTGACATGAAAAAGATTGCAGTTGACTGCTTTGTAGAGAAGATATATTTTTGAAGCATTTGATTTGTGCAAAAACGGAATTAACAGGGATATGGCTGAGGTGCATGACATTTAGGGATAAGGAGAGAGCAATTGCAATGAATCACGTCCAAAGAATACGTTGCTATCTGGTAAATGCAGGGAATTCTTTATATGGTATTTCACCGGATTATAATGCAATTTTGCGTATTGACGAAAACAGGTATAAAGCATACATAGAATGTATATTTCCAAATGTTTCTTTATATGAAAGTAACTTGTATTGGGCAATTGCGAAAGTTAATAAAATATTAGTTGGCATTCCATGTCGGACAAATAACATCTTGTTGTACGATATTCAAGAAAAAAAAACAGCAATTCTTAAATTGAATTATTTATCTTGTGGACATGAATATCCGGTTGAATTTTTTTATTATTGTGTTTGCAATAACAATATATTTATTTTGGGAACGACAATTCCTATGATAATTTATTTAAATGTTAAAGAAAAGAAAATTGAGTACCTGACAAATGCATATGAGCAAATAGTATCTATTGAAAGATACAAGAGTCGATATTTTTTTGCTGGCGGCTGCGTACAAATAGGAAAATGGTTGTATGTTCCATTACAGGGATATGGCGCAATAATGATGGTTAATATAATCACAAAATCAACGGAGCTATGTTTTCCTGAATGTGACATGGATGGATATGAAGGAATAAACAAAATAGGAACGGAAGTGTGTTTACTTGGGCGGAAGGGAAAATATCATTATCTAGCGTTCTGGAATCCAGAAAATAATAAGGCTCATATTAATAAAATACCGTATGAAGGAGAAACTGATTTATGGGCAGCTTTCTGGCCACCCGTCTATTATAAATCCAATATATATCTATTGCCAATGTCTGCCGACCATTTTTTTGTCATGAATATGGAAGAACAAGAAATGAGGATTGAAGGCAGATTTGATGAATTTTTGGAAGGTTGCCCATTAGATCAGGTGAAAAGCAAAGTGATGTCAGTAGAGTTATCGGAAAATATACTTACTTTTATGACTTCTTTTGATAGTAAATGGCACAAAGTGAATCTCGATACCGGAGAATGTAGTGACTATGTGGTGGAACTTGTAGATAAGAATTATTGGAGGTTTTATGAGAGAGACGTATGTTGTAGAGAAATTGAAATGAAGACAATAATTCCAGAGGGGGATATCACGGTTAACAATTATATAGATGCCATTATTAGCAAGAATTAATTAAGGCATCCATTTTAAAATTTGTAGCAGGATGAAGTTATATAGCAAAGAAGATATTTGCACAAATAGTTTGTTGTAGCGTATAAGGGTGAATATGAATAAGGAAAAATTTTTTCAAAACAAAACATTAATGATCACAGGCGGTACAGGCAGTTTTGGAAACGCTGTACTCAGACGTTATTTAAAGACAGATATACGCGAAATAAGAATATTCTCCCGTGATGAAAAGAAACAGGACGATATGCGCAAGCTATATGCTGATCATAGAATCAAATTTTACATAGGAGATGTACGCAGTAAGGAAAGCATATCGAATGCCATGGGGGGTGTTGATTATATATTTCATGCTGCTGCACTAAAACAAGTACCTTCCTGTGAATTCTTTCCAGTGGAAGCGGTAAGAACAAACATCATTGGAACAGACAATGTATTATCTGCAGCGATAGAATGTGGGGTAAAGAAAGTAGTATGCCTATCCACGGATAAAGCTGCTTATCCTATTAACGCCATGGGAATTAGTAAAGCAATGATGGAGAAGGTATTCGTTGCAAAATCCAGAACTACTGAGAATACATTAATTTGTGGTACAAGATATGGTAATGTTATGTGTTCACGTGGTTCCGTGATCCCGCTTTTTATAGAGCAAATCAAAAGTGGACAGCCTTTAACAGTTACCGATCCCCAAATGACTCGTTTTTTGATGAGTCTTGATGAAGCAGTGGATCTGGTAATGTTTGCGTTTGAGAATGCAAGTCCAGGGGATTTATTTGTGCAGAAAGCGCCTGCCTGCACAATCGGGGTATTGGCACAGGCAGTAAAGGAATTGTTTCATTCAGATGCGCCGATTCACTATATCGGGATAAGGCATGGAGAGAAAAAATATGAAACTCTTTTGACAAAAGAAGAATGTTTACATGCGTCAGACTTGGGAAATTTTTACCGCGTGCCTGCAGATAATAGAGATCTGAATTATGAGCAGTATTTTGAAAATGGTAAGACTGAACAAAGTACACTTACAGAATTTAATTCAGATAATACCAAAAGACTGGACGTACAACAGACAAAAGAAAAGTTATTAGAGAATGACTACATAAGAAAGGAATTAGGAATATGAAAATTCTTGTCTTGGGTGCAGGAGGAATGGCAGGACATACCATTGCGTTGCGTTTAATGGAAAAAGGACATGATGTTCTGGGGCTTGCAAGGCGTGAACTTTCTTATTGCAGACATGTAGTTGTGGATGTAACGAATGAGGCTCTTTTAAAAAAGATTCTTTTCAATGAAAAATATGATGCTGTCATTAACGCAATTGGAGTGTTACATCCAATCAATTTTAAACCTGCATATGGCATATGGATTAATTCTTATTTTCCGCATATGTTGGCGGAACTTTTGGAGGATACGGATATACGGATCATTCATTTGAGTACAGATTGTGTGTTTGGAGGGCATGATGGCGGTGGGTATGAGGAGAAAAGTCTTCCTACGGCAACCGATTACTATGGGAGATCCAAATTGTTGGGGGAGATTGCCAATGATAAAGATTTAGTATTTCGTATGTCTATCGTCGGACCGGATATTAATGAAAAGGGGGAAGGATTGTTCCACTGGTTTATGCTGCAAAACGAAGCTGTCAGCGGATATGCGCAAGTTATTTGGACCGGTGTCTCAACTATTGTTCTTGCGGATGCTATTCATGCGGCGTTGGAGCAGAAATTGAATGGAATTTATCAGTTGGTCAACAATGAAACGATAAGTAAGTATGAACTATTGCGTTTGTTTAACAAGCTACGTTCAGATCCTGTTGCGATTGCCAGAGCAGACGATTATGCTGTGGATAAGTCGCTGGTAAACACCCGGAACGATTTTGATTTCAGAGTGCCATCTTATGAAGAGATGGTAGATGATATGGGTAAATGGATTACATTACATAAAGAATTGTATCCATGGTATCACTTGAAAGGAATATTATGAACAAGTTAAAACTTACAACAATCATCGGGACAAGACCAGAATTGATAAAATTATCTGAGATAATTAAAAAGGCGGATTTAGTCTTTGAACACACCTTTGTTCATACAGGCCAAAATTATGATGCAAATTTGAATGATATTTTTTATAGTGATCTCTCACTTAGAAAACCGGATGTTTATTTGGATGTTGTGGGAAAAAATTTAGGACATACCATTGGGAATGTGATAGGTAAGAGTTATGATTTTTTGTCAGAGAACAGACCTGATGCAGTTTTAATCCTGGGAGATACAAACTCTGCGCTTGCAGCAATTTCAGCGAAAAGGTTAAAGATTCCGATTTTTCATATGGAGGCAGGAAACAGATGTTTTGATGAAAATCTTCCAGAGGAGATCAACCGAAGGATGATCGATCACATAAGTGATGTGAATCTACCATATTCTGAGCATGCGCGAAGAAATTTGTTAAATGAGGGAATAAAAAGTGAATATACGTTTGTGACAGGCTCACCAATGCGTGAAGTGTTAGGTATTCACAAACAGAAGATATCTGAGAGTAAGATACTGTCGGCATTGGGGCTGAAAAAAAAGAAGTACATTATATTGTCGGCGCATCGGGAAGAAAATATAGACAATGAAAAAACGTTTTTTTCTCTTATGAGTGCTATTAATACGATGGCAGAAGAATATCAAATCCCAATAATTTATTCTGTTCATCCGAGAAGTGCAAAATTTATTAAAGAAAGAAATTTTACATTTCATAATGGAGTGAAACCGATGCCTCCTTTTGCATTCACGGATTATATGACTTTACAGATGAATGCATTTTGTGTGGTGTCTGATAGCGGAACGCTGGCAGAAGAATCATCTATTTGTGGTTTTCCGGCAGTTAGCATCCGGACTTCAACAGAGCGGCCGGAAGCTATGGAGAAAGGGGCATTTTTGCTTGGTGGGATTAATAAGGGAAGCATTTTGCAAGCAGTAGATATTGTCATATGCAGGAATAATATACCAAGAGATACATTGGACTATAGTGATGCAAATATATCTGATAAGGTGATTGCTTTAATTCAAGGATATACAGGTATTGTAAATCACAATGTTTGGAGAAAGGGTTAAAAGAAATGGAAGGCATTAATGCAAAAAACGTGGTTATCTACGGCGCGGGGGGGCGTTGCGCAGGATCGATTCAATATCTGCAAAGAAATTCGGATTTTAATATAGTTGGAATATGTGATTCTGATGAAAAAAAACATGGAATGAGAATTTGCAACTTTCCTGTTATGAATCAAAGGGAAATTTTAAATAGCTTTGGAAACAATTTCTTTGTATATATTTCCCCCGCTTCTCCCATAAAAGAAAGAATACAACAGGAAATTTTAGAAAAAGAATTTGTAACAAAAAATCAAATTCTTAATTATTCAAATGAACAACAATATTTAAGCTGTTATAGCTTGGAAACGGCGGCCATTATAGAGAATAGGGGAATATTATTATGTTGTAATTTGACAGGTATACGTAATGAAGCACCTTATGAGGAATGGGGGGACTCAATTGAGCATTCTGTTGAGAGTTTTGTACGTAAGAGAGATTTTTATATAAATGCATTGAATATTAGTAACGAAACTACACCATGTACAGGATGCAGCGCATTATGTAACGGCAGATGGAGTCAGCCTAGAAAAATAAGTTCTCTGGCATTGTCATTGAGTTATCCATGTCAATTAGCATGTATCTATTGCTCTTTACCGACAAATAGTAAATATATTGCATATAATCAAGAAGAATTAGAAAAGGCAAAGAGCATTAATATCGAAGAACTTATGGATAATTTAAAAAAAATAGGAAATTTCGATCCGACAGAGCCTATACAACTATCTGGAGGAGAAATAACCATTGCACCTTCGAAAGACAAACTTCTGGATGTAGTCAGTGAATACCCTCTTCAGATTTTTACAAATGCAATTCTTTTTGATGAGAGGATAGCAGTTCTTGCTAGGCGGGATGACGGAAGTTTTTTAAATATAAGTCTGGATGCCGGAACCAAGAGCACTTATGCAGCGGTCAAGGGATTAGATGTATTTGAAAAAGTAATTGACACTCTTACAAAATATAAATATGCAGGAAGTCATATGCTTTTAAAATATATTATTTTACCTGAGAACTGTAACAGTGATGATTTTGATGGTTTTGTCAAACTGGTGCAAGAGTTGAAACCGATTTCGGTATCAGTTTCATGCGATATCAGGATTAAGGCGACTGAACTTCCAAAAGAGATTATAGATGGCGCAGTATATCTTGTAGGAGAATTAAACAATCATAATATTGCAACAACTATAATGCCATATTTTGGAGAAGATAACACGAATTATATCAAAGAAAGAACGGAGAAGCAGAAGGATGGATAAACCATTGGTATCAATTGTAATACCAGTATATAACGGATCAAATTATATGAGAGAAGCGATTGAAAGCGCTTTGAATCAAACATATGAAAACTGTGAGGTGATTGTTGTTAACGACGGCTCTACAGATAATGGTGCGACTGAAAAAATTGCCCTTTCCTATGGTGACAAAATTCGTTATATAAAAAAGGAGAATGGTGGGGTAGCAACAGCTGTAAACCTTGGAATACAAAATATGAAAGGAGAGTACTTTTCATGGCTCTCCCATGATGATTTGTTTCTTCCAGATAAAATAGAGAAGCAGATGCAGGCAGTATTTGATAATGATTTTCATAAAACTATTGTTCATGGAAATTTTATTTTTTGGAATATGAATGATAATAAGAAAAAAGAAGTAAATCTTTTGGACATATATGAGAAAGAGCAGTTAGAACACAGCTGCTTTGCCCCTGTATTTCTTGCAATTCATGGAAGTACTGTTTTGATCAAAAAGGAACATTTTGATAGAGTTGGTTTGTATGATACGAAACTATTGGCAACACAGGACAGCGAATTTTTGTTCCGGGTTATGCGTGGGCAAGACTCTGCGTTCATAAATGACCCGTTAATTATTGGACGTGTACACGATGAACAGGGTCAAAAAACCATGGCGTGTCATAAACCGGAATATAATCAGATGTTTGTAAATTTTTGTGAAAAACTTTCGGATGAAGAAAAAACGGACTTATGTGGGAGTGTGTTGGGATTTTATTATCAGTTATGGATTCTTTTAAGAAATATGGAACCGGCGGAAAGTATATTGGATTATTTGAAGGATCATATCAGGGAAGAAAAACCACGTTATGAGAATGTGCAGCCTGGTGTCAACGAGAAAGAAACTGTTTTTCCAGACGTGCCAGAGATAAATCGTAAAATTTATATTTTTGGAGCGGGCGATTTTGGGAAATTTATGTTGATGATGTTAAAATCTTACGATTTAGAGGTCCTATCATTTCTTGATAATAGTAAAGGAAAACAGGGAAGGATTATTGATGGTGTAAAATGCTGCTTACCATCTGAAATGGAGCGAGAGATAAGCAATTCAATCATAATTATCTGTATGGAAAGTCATGTTGAAGAGGTTAGGAAGCAGCTTTTGGATATGGGAGCAAAGTATATTTTTACGATTAATCAAATAATGAAGAGGTTGCGCAGAATTGTGCCCAAAAATCTTGTTTTGGATGAATAGAAATATAATTTCCGGAGAAAGAACAAAAGGAGGATTTTCCTGTGATCACGGTAACGAATGACACAAAAGATTTTATCGAAAATCAGAAAGGGGAAATTTTCATCTATGGAGCGGGGAACTCTGGTTATTGGATTGGATATTATCTGAATCAGTGTGGAATAAAATTTACAGGGTATTTTGATAGGAAATCTTATTTTCAGAATTCACAGTGTAATGGACGGCCGGTTTTTCAACCCCAAAAGTTGAAAGAATATGAGAAAAAAAGTATTCGGGTGATCGTGTCGCCCAAGGCTTTTGAGACCGTGTTGAGTGATTTGCTATTTGCAGATGCAAAATATGGTTTTCATGCAAGCATGAGCCTTATTTTGTGCGCATGGCTCTGAATAGTTACAAA
>ERZ842401.4441-NODE-4441-length-16355-cov-3.716687_pt1 | contig 16355 bp, 14 predicted proteins | sample MGYA00521270_ERZ842401 | MGnify/ENA primary metagenome ERZ842401 (study PRJEB31892, sample SAMEA3878208) | bioreactor metagenome | biome: Moose rumen | place: Sweden | collected 2011-10 | study: EMG produced TPA metagenomics assembly of the PRJEB12797 data set...
AAACAAATAATGGAAAGAGAGAATAATAAATGAGCTTTTATATAGGTGCGGATGTTTCTTCATTACAAGCAATGGAGGATAATGGCGCTGTTTATTATGATATTGATGGAAGAAAAGCAGATGCGTTGAGTATAATGCAGAATCATGGGGTGAATAGTATAAGACTGAGAATATTCAACAATCCCACCCAATCATTTGATCGAGGAGATTATTGCAATGTAGATAATACCTTAGCAATGGCTAAAAGAGCAAAGAAAAAAGGATTAAGCGTATATTTGGATTTTCATTACAGCGACTTTTGGGCTGATTGGCAAAAGCAGACTATTCCCGACGCGTGGAAAGATATGAGTGGCAATGATATTATTAATGCTGTATATGAGTATACATTTGATTCGTTAATTAAATTCAAAAATGCTGATGCATGGCCAGAAATAGTTCAGATAGGAAATGAGATAGGAAAGGGATTGTTGTGGAACTTTGGAACACTTGAGAATCCCAAAATGATATCAGAGATATTAAATGCAGGTATAAAAGCAGTAAAAGATGCAAGCGATAAGTCAAACAAAGCACCTAAGATAATGATACACATAGAATGCGGAGCGGATAAAGAAAGGACGGAAGGGTTTTTTAGAGAGCTGTTGACCAATTCATTAGAGGATTTTGATTACGTAGGGCTTTCATACTATCCGTATTGGGCTGGCCCATATGAATTATTTATTGAGAATGCACGAAATGTTTATAAAACGTTTGAAAAGAAAGTAATTATTGCTGAAACGGCTTTTCCATATACTGATGTTTCTAATGATGGTACATCCAATGTTGTAACTAGCGCGTTAACAATGTCTTCTATGGGCCTTGAAGCAAACGTGAAAAACCAGTATGAAGTAATAAAGAAAATAGTATCAATTGCAAGAGTTGAGGAAAGTATTGCAGGAGTATTTTATTGGGAGCCAGTATGGTACCAAAAAGAAGGGGTAGGGGCTGAAAAAGGCAAGGGAAACGAATGGGAAAACCAAGCCTTGTTTGATAATAATGGCATGGCCTTAACTAGCATTGGTGCGTTGGCAATATAACGAATCTTTGATATATTTACACAAGCTACAAAAAATATGCAGATACCTATTGAGTATCTGCATATTTTTTTGTTAAATTATATTCAAATACACGATGCAAGTCATGCATATTTTTGAGTATTCTTTTTAGACAAAGGATTATTTCCACATAAATCTGACTTGTATAACGATATGGAGAAAAACAATGGAATTAAACGATAAGCAGAATTTTACAACAGGAAGTATTTCGAAAAAAATGTTGAATTTTATGGTTCCCATATTATTAGCATTGATTCTTCAAGCAATGTATGGTGCTGTAGATTTATTGATTGTAGGCAAATTTGGAACGACGGCAGGAATATCTGGTGTTTCTACTGGTAGTAGCATTATGAACATGGTTACCTTCGTTACAGCAGCGCTTACTACGGCACTTACTGTTGTTATGGGAAATTATCTAGGCCAGGGTAGGTCAGAAAAGATTGGTAGGCTTTTAGGAGGTGCTGTATGCTTTTTTGCAGCATTGGCTGTAGTAGTAAGTATACTGCTGCTATTATTTGCCAAGCCACTGGCAATCTTGATGCAGGCTCCAGATGAGGCGATGGATCTCACAGTTGCCTATATTAGGATATGCGGAGCAGGATTTATATTTATAGTGTTTTACAACTTGATAAGCTCAGTATTTAGAGGCCTTGGTGATTCTAAACTGCCCCTTATATTTGTAGGTATAGCTTGCATAGTGAATATTGTTGGCGATTTGATACTGGTGGCAGGATTTAAAATGAACTCGGCTGGGGCTGCGATAGCTACAGTGGCAGCGCAGGCAGTAAGTGTAGTTTTATCCATTGTTATAATTTCAAAGAGACAATTACCATTCACATTCAAGCTAAGTGATATTAGATTCAATTCTTCAATTGGTAAGTTTGTTAAGATTGGCGCGCCGCTTGCATTACAAGAGTTTTTAACCAATGTTACATTCCTAGCTTTACTTGCATTTATAAATAAGATGGGATTAGATGCTTCATCAGGATATGGAGTAGCGCAGAAGATTCAATCATTTGTCATGTTGATTCCATCAGCAATTATGCAGTCAATGGCTTCCTTTGTTGCCCAAAATGTTGGAGCTAAAAGAGAAGACCGCGCCAAATCTGCCATGTTTTTTGGAATGGAGTTTGGAGCGGCAATAGGACTATTAATATTTATTGGAATATTCTTCTTTGGTAATTATGTAGCTGGTATATTTACCAATGATGCAGCCGTAATTGCTAGAGCCGTAGAATTTTTGAGAGGGTTTGCACCTGAGGCTGTTGTTACAAGTATTTTATTTAGCTATATGGGATATTTCAATGGACATTCAAAGTCATTATTTGTAATGATTCAATCTATTGCTCAGTCATTCATTGTAAGACTTCCAATGTCGTATGTTATGAGTATCCAGCCGGATGCTTCTCTTACGGGTGTCGGACTTGCAGCGCCTACAGCTACAGTCTTTGGAATAATTCTTTGCACAATATATTATTTCAAAATGAAAAAAGAAATAAGCAAGGGAGTCCAAATCATTTCTTAGGAAGCTCCTCAAGTGCTTCCTGAATCCATTTTACATATTCAGATTCGCGGCTGATAGCATGTTTAAGGATAAGATAATGGCCGTAGTTGCTTTCTATGATGGTTTTGTTAGGAAAAACTTGATTCATTCTATCTTCCAAATGCTTCAGCTTTTGTTTCCTTTTTGACAGCTGGGTGTTGAGCATTAATGGAATGCTTGGGTCTTTGCTATTATGGATAAAATAGAGCTTTAGAATGAATTCATCCTTCACCACATGAATTTCGTCATCTAATGAAGTTCTCCAGTTGTCTAAAATTTCTCTGCCATAATCGGTTATTTTATAGTAGGTTTTTTCTATCTTGTTGTAATGTACTGACAAATATGAAATAATGCAGATAAAATATTATGTTGGGAGAATGAAGATGGCAATAACTAATAATAATGAGAATACAATTCTTGAGTGGGAAGAGACAAGTTGCGAGCATATTATAAGAGATGAGTGGATAGACTTTAGGCGCAGCGAATATAGAATGCCAGACGGTACCACCTTTGCACCATTTTACAGCTATAGCCGCAGGGATTACGTTGTCATTGTGGCTACAGATGAAGAGGGCAAGTACATATGTGTCAGACAATATAGGCATGGTATAAAGCGAGTAACTACAGAGTTTTGTGCAGGCGGCATAGAAAGATTAGATGGGAAGGAATACGGAAGCCGAAATGATACAGCAGCAGTAGAGGCTGCAGTTGATGCGGCAAAGCGTGAGCTCTTAGAAGAAACCGGCTATGAATCAGATGAGTGGAGCTTCCTTTTATCGATTCCATCTAATGCAACAATGGCAGACAACTACGCCAATATTTTTGTTGCTAAGAATTGCCGCAAAATCAGCGGACAACACTTAGATGATACAGAATTCCTTAACGTTCATTTGTACACACGCTCTGAAATCGACGCTATGATTCAGTCTGGAGAGTTCCCCCAGGCTAGCCATGTCCTAGCTCTGCTTCTTGCAGATAAGGAGTAAAACAGGAATCAAAGCAGTATTAGCAGATTTTTTAAAGCGCCACAAGGCGGAGGTAAAAAATATGGTATTGACAGAATTTAATGAGAAAACATTCATTGATGGAATTCGTGGCGAGGGCTATGATGAAGGCGTCGGCTCGGCCGGTCTGCACGATGGTCTCGATGATGCGTGAGAAGTAGGCTTGCTTGTCATCGTCGGAGGGGGACTCGTGGAGGAGCTCTTCGATGATGTAGGCGAACTCCGTCGGCAGGGCCTTACGGACCTTGGAGCGGGTGTATTTGGAGCTTACGCTCTGGCAGACGCGGATGAGGCGCTGGAGGGTGGTGGAGTAGAAGTCGGGGAGGGAGATGGCGTAAGGACCGCCATCAATGGGGGTGATGTGGGTATTATTTCTGGAGGGGGCGGCATCGGGGAATGTTCCGGAAGGGGTGGCTTCATTCTGGTTCTTGATAATCTCGAGTTTCTGCTCGGGGTAGTAGATGAGGGTACAGAGCTCGCGGATCTCATCGGGCGAGAGGGTGGCGGAGAAGAGTTCATTTACTTTTCGCTTGATGTTGCCGGAGGCGTTCTTGAGGATGTGCAGGAAGGCTTCATATTCGCCGTGGATGTCGGCCATGAAGTGCTCGGTGCCTTTGGGCAGGTTGAGAATGGCCTCGAGGTTGATGATCTCGGAGGAGGCGGAGGCGATATTGGGGAATGTCCGCGAGAGCAGTTGGAGAACACGGAGGTCTCCTTTGTTTTGAGTCATGGGCGGATGTATTTTAACGGGAAAAGTGTAGTGCACGCCAGTCTCCATCGGCGCAGGTGTCAGCGAGACGGAGGCCGAGGGCTGTGGCAGCTTCGGTGATGACAGGGATGTCTGCTTCAAGGAAGCCTGAGAGCAGGAGGTGCCCATCGGGCTTGATCTTTGCTACAAAGCCTGTCATATCGGCCAGCAGAATGTTGCGGTTGATGTTGGCCAGCAGGATATCGGCCTGTGGCGCTACGGCGAGGCAGGTGGCATCGCCGAGGCGGATCTCAGCGGTGAGGCCATTGAGGGCGTAGTTCTCTTCGGCATTGCGAACGCTCCATTCGTCGATGTCGTAGGCGAAGACCTGTGCCGCACCGAGCTTGAGGGCTGCGATACCGAGGATGCCTGTGCCGCAGCCGGCATCGATAACGGTGGGGGATGAAATGCAGGGGAGAAGGAGGTCGCTGAGGAAGGACAACATCATTCGCGTGGTGGCGTGCCCGCCACTGCCGAAGGCCTGCCGGGGGATAATCTGAAGAATGTGGCCGTTGGGAAGAGTGATGGGTTCGAAATGGTGCTCAGCCTCCCAGGTTGCGTTCCAGTTATCGTCGGGAACAGGCGTGGAGGTGAAGGTGATGGCGAGGGGCGAAGCGTCCGGCTCATGAACTGCGGCAGGGGAGAAGGCTGCCAGAGTGTTGGCAACAACCTCTTGGACGGCAGCTTCGTCGAAGGTGTCGGCTAGGAGGTAAGCTTTTAGACCGTCGTCCTGTAATAAGAAGGTGTCGCAGCCGACATCTCCCAACAAGGCAGCCAGCACATCGGTGGCCGCCTCGTTGAAAGGGGTAATGTTAAAAGTAAGTTCCAGATATTTCATTCCATCACTTTTTCTCGTCTTTCGCAGTCTTTGGCTGTGCCTTCTTGTAGCGTTTGTTGAGTCCTGCGATGACTTCTTTGGTGATGTCGTACTTCTTGTTGGCCCAGAGAATGTTGTCACCGAGCTTGGAGAGGATGTAGTCATACTTGCGACTCTTGTTATAGACCTTGAGAAAAGCTTGGATGGAGTCGCGGAGTTCGGCGTTGAGCTTGGCATTCTCAGAGGCGAGCTCGTTGGTGAGCCGCTGGTCGAGTTCCGCAAGGTCCTGCTGCTCCTTGGCGAGCTGGTTCTGTGCGCGCTCGAGTTCATCACGCGTAGTGAATCCGTTGCTTTCGTACTTCTTTTGGAGTGCGTCGGCATGCTGCTGTAGTGCGCGCTGCTTCTGCTGAAGTAGTCTGGCGGCGTTCTCGCCCTTCTGGTTGAGCAGGAGGTTGTAGTCGGTGCAGAACTGGTACAGACTCATGAGGCTATCGACCTCGATGTAGGCAACTTTCAAGCCTGTCGTTTCCTCCTCAGGGATAGCGGCGTCGGCTTCTGCTTCTGTTTCTTGCTTGCTGCTACAAGCTGTAAGTACAATCATGGCGCCGATTGCAAGGAAATAAAATTTCTTCATGGATGATTTCATGTTTTTGTTTCTCGATACTTATTCTTTTAATTTCTCCTGTGCGTGGGGGCGTGTGGCCTGCTGATGGCGCTCGATGGCATCCATGCTCTCTACGCAATGGATGCCTCGCTCTCGCATGGCGGTCGATGCTCCGATGTGGGTCATAGGGCCGCGTGCATCGCCTTTGATGAGTAGCTTGACGGCGAGTAGTGCTACGGCGAGTGCCATGATTCCGGCGGTGATGAGCAATAATTTCAGCATGTTTTTCGTTTATTTTATAGCGTTTTCTTGGACAGATACGGGCTTTCTTGTACCTTTGTGCCGCGAAAACTCCACAAAGATATGACAAAAAGCTGTGTCAAGCGCAGCAATCAACAGACTTTAACCAAAATTAGCAATATTCAAATGGAAAAGATTGAACTGAAACCGGCCAGCGTGTTCGAGATGTTTGCCCGTATCAACGCTGTTCCACGTCCCTCGAAGCGCGAGGAGAAGATGATTGCCTTTTTGAAGGATTTTGGCGAGAACCTCGGCCTGGAAACGAAGGTGGATGAGACCGGTAACGTCCTCATTCGCAAGCCCGCCAGCAAAGGTATGGAGGCGAAGCCGACGGTGATCCTGCAGAGCCACATGGACATGGTCTGCGAGAAGAACAACGATGTCACCTTCGACTTCGACCGCGATGCCATCCAGACATATATCGACGGCGAATGGATGAAAGCCAAAGGCACCACGCTCGGTGCCGACGACGGCATCGGCTGCGCCATGGAAATGGCGATTCTGGCCGATGACACGCTACGGCACGGTCCGCTGGAGTGTGTGTTCACGCGCGACGAGGAGACGGGTCTCACGGGTGCTGAAGGGATGCAGCCAGGTTTCATGACGGGTCAGATGCTCATCAACCTCGATTCTGAGGATGAAGGCGAGCTCTTTGTGAGTTGCGCCGGCGGCTGCCGCACGACCGCCACCCTCCGCTTCACACCCGAGGCTGCCCCTGCGGATGCCTTCTGCCTACGACTGACCATCAAGGGTCTCACGGGCGGCCATAGTGGCGATGACATCGACAAGAAACGTGCAAATGCCAACAAACTCCTTGCCCGCTTCCTCTACAGCGGCATGAAAGCGTGGGGGCTACGCCTAAGTGACATTCAGGCAGGCGGCCTCCACAACGCCATCCCGCGCGAGGCATCGTGCCTCGTGTGCATCCCCATACAATATAAGGAGCAGGCGCGCGTAGCATGGAACGTCTTTGCCGCTGAGGTGGAGGAGGAGTTCAGCGTGACGGAGCCTTCGATGGAATTCCTGCTGGAGAGCGAGTCACTGGCCGCTACCGTGCTGCCCGAGGATGCTAATCGCCGCCTGATTACCGCTCTGCAGGCTGTTGATAACGGCGTCTATGCCATGAGTCAGGACATCGCCCTCGTGGAGACCAGCTCGAATCTGGCTAGCATCAAGCAAGTGGAGCCCGGCGTGATCTGCATCAACAGCAGCCAGCGCAGCTCCTTACTGAGTAACCGCCAGAACATGGCCAACACCGTGGCTGCCGTCTTCGAGCTTGCTGGCGCCGAGGTGGAGATCGGCGAGGGCTATCCCGGATGGGCGATGAACCCGAAGAGCGAAATCCTACGCATCGCCCGCGAGCAGTATGTGCGGCTGTTCGGGAAGGAGCCTGTCGTGCGCGGCATACATGCCGGTCTCGAATGTGGTCTCTTTTCTGAGAAGAACCCCGGCCTCGATATGGTCAGCTTCGGCCCCACGCTGCGCGGCGTCCACTCGCCCGACGAGCGCCTGCTGATTCCCACCGTAGAGATGGTATGGCACCATCTGCTGGCAATTTTAGAGAATGTGTAAGAAAATCCTGATAATGAGCATCGCAGCGGCGAGCCTGTGGCTCACGGGCTGCGATGACTACGACACGTTCACGACCGACCGCTCGGCGACGCTACAGTTCAGCCGTGACGAAGTGGTGTTCGACACACTCATTACAACCGTCCCATCGGCCACACAGACGCTGACCGTCTATAATCGAGGTGACAAGGGTCTTCGCATCCGCGAGGTGCGTCTGGCGGGCGGAGCTGCCAGTCCTTTCCGCCTGAACATCGATGGGCAGGATATGTCGCGCACGGCCGACAACCGCGCTACCGATTTCGAGGTGCGACGCCGCGACAGCATCATGGTGCGCGCTGAGGTGACGCTCGCCGAGGTCGGCAGCGACGAGGCGCAGGCTTTCAGCGACCAGTTGGTATTCACGCTGGAGAGTGGCGTTGAGCAGCGTGTGCAACTCTCTGTGGTGGGGCAGGATGCCTTCTATATCCATCAGCGCACACTCACGGATGACACTACGCTCACAGCGCGTCGTCCGATTGTCATCAGCGGCTGGCTGACGGTGGCTGAGGGCACTACTGTCACGATGGAAGCTGGTACGCGGCTGCTCTTCCACGACGATGCCGGACTGATGGTCGATGGCCGTATCGTGGCCGATGGGACGATGGAGAAGCCTGTCGTCTTCCGCGGCGACCGCACCGACCGCATCTTTGACTACCTGCCCTACGACCGACTGCCCGGCCGCTGGCAAGGCATCACCCTGACCGCTAAGAGTACCGGCAACTACCTGAACTATGCCGACATTCATGGTGGTACCTACGGCATCATCTGCGCCCTGTCCGAGGATGCCGATGCTACGGTACCGCTCACCGATGACAGTCCGCTGCGCCTCACGCTCACCAACAGCGTCATTCACAATATCAAGGGCGTGGGCCTCGAACTTGCGAACTGCCGTGCCGAGGTAGCCAACAGTGAGATTTCCAACACGCTTGGGCACTGCGTGGATCTCCTCGGCGGCAATGCCACTTTCACCTTTTGTACTCTTGCCCAGTTCTATCCCCTCGATGCCAACCGTGGCAACGCCCTCCACATCGCCAATGTCCGCGACGGAAGCTATCACGCCCTGCGGCGCGGTGACTTCCTCAACTGCGTCATAACCGGCTATGCTGACGATGTCGTGATGGGCGAGTGGGCCGACGCGGCGACCCTGCCTTCGGAGGTGAGCGAGGCCGAAGCCAACTATCACTTCCAGAACTGCTTCCTCGCCACTGAGATTCCCGTGGCGGAAGAGTTCGAAGCGTGCGTCTATGACAACCCGCAGGCGGAACTTGCCCACGACAAAAACTTCCTGCTCATGGACACCCACGCCCTACAGTACGATTTCTCGCCTGTCGAAGGTTCAGCGCTGCGCGGCATCGGCAATCCCGCCTACATCAATGCTTGGCCCACCGACCGCCGCGGCCGTGTCCGTTCCCCCAACGCACTCCCCTCTGCCGGGTGCTATGAATCGCAAAATTAGGAATTATTTGCTTGGGGGGTATCTGCAAAATGGGGACACAGCCTCTTGTGTTGTGATAGGATGGGGCGCTTACGCTACGGGAATCTTGTCGATGCGCTTTTGGTGGCGACCGCCCTCGAAGTCGGTGCCGAAGAATTCGTCCATGATCTTCGCGGCCATGTCGGTGTCGATGAAGCGACCGGGCATGACGAGGACGTTGGCGTTGTTGTGCTGACGGATTAGGTGTGCAATCTCGGGAATCCAGCAGAGGCCGGCGCGGATTGACTGGTGCTTGTTCAGCGTCATGTTGATGCCTTCGCCCGAGCCACAGATGGCGATGCCGGGGTAAGCCTCACCTGCCTCGATGCCGCGTGCCAAGGCGTGGCCGAAGTCGGAGTAGTCGCAACTGTCCTCGCTGTAGGTGCCGTAGTCCTTCCATTCGATGCCGTGCTCATCGAGGTACTGCTTGACATACTGTTTTAAAGGGTAGCCAGCGTGATCGCTGGCTAACCCTACTACTTTCATATCCATTCTTTGTATCTGCATTAAAAACGTTCCGCTTCTTACAGTAAGTTTTTAACTTGCTTGTACACATTCTCTGCCGTGAAACCCAGCTTCTCGTCGAGCACCTTGTAGGGAGCACTGAAGCCAAAGCTCTCGAGACCCCAGACGGTGCCGTCGGCGCCTACCAGGCCCTCGAGGTTGACGGGCAGACCGGCGGTGAGGCCGAACTTCTTGACGCCTGCGGGCAGGATGGCATGCTGGTAGTCCTTCGGCTGGCTGCGGAACAGACCCTCGGAGGGCACGCTGACGATGCGCACCTTCACGCCGTCCTTGCGCAGGAGCTCTGTGCCGGCTACGAGTGTGCTGACCTCAGAGCCGCTGGCCAGCAGGATGACATCGGGATTCTCGTCAGAACCGGCCACGATGTAAGCGCCTTTATTGGCCTGAGTGTAGTCGTTGCCTGCGGGCAGGTCGGCAATGTTCTGACGGCTGAGGATGAGGGCGGTGGGGCTGTTGGTATTCTCCATGGCCAGGCGCCATGCCTCGGTGGTCTCCTGTGCGTCGGCAGGACGCAGGACGAGGGTGGAGTTCTTGCCGTGGTGGTTCTTCAGCTTCTCCATGAGGCGGATTTGTGCCTCCTGCTCGACGGGCTCATGGGTGGGACCATCCTCACCGACGCGGAAGGCGTCGTGTGTCCAGATGAACTTCACGGGCAGCTCCATGAGAGCGGCCATGCGGACTGCGGGTTTCATGTAGTCGGAGAAGACGAAGAAAGTTCCGCACGCGGGGATGACGCCTCCGTGCAGTGCCATGCCGATGCAGCAGCAGGCCATGGTGAGCTCGGCCACGCCAGCTTGGAAGAAGGCTCCGCTGAAGTCGCCTGCTTTGAGGGCGTGGGTCTTCTTGAGGAAGCCGTCGGTCTTGTCTGAATTGCTGAGATCGGCGCTGGCCACAATCATGTTGGGCACCTGCTCGGCCAGTACGCTCAGCACGGCAGCGGAGGCGTTACGTGTAGCGTCTCCGCTTTTTTGTGAAACTTTAGTCCAGTCGACCTTCGGAGCCTTCCCGCTGAACCACTCGGCCTGCGCGGCAGCACACTCGGGATTCTTGGCAGCCCATGCAGCCTCTTCGGCCTTGCGCTCGGCTGCAATCTTCGTAAGCTCTTCAGCACGACGTGCATACAGCTCCTTGACATCATCGAAGATGACGAATGGGTTGTCAGCGTCGCCTCCGAGGTTTGCGATTGTCTTCTTGTATGCATCGCCTCCGAGGGGAGCACCGTGCGTTTTGCAGTTGCGCTCGTAGCTGGAGCCGTCCTCCTTGAGGGCGCCCTTACCCATGACCGTCTTACCGATGATGAGGGCGGGCTTGCCCTTCACGGCCTTGGCCTTCTCGATGGCTGTGCGGATCTGTGCGGCATCGTTGCCATTAATCTCGAATACCTCCCATCCCAGGGCGCGGTACTTGGCAGCGGTGTCCTCATTCATCACCTCGGCGGTCTCGGTGGAGAGCTGGATGTCGTTGCTGTCATAGAACATCACGACGTTGTCCAGGCCGAGAGTGCCGGCGATGCGGGCTGCACCCTGCGAGATCTCCTCCTGCACGCCGCCGTCGGAAATGTAGATGTAGATGGTCTCCTTCTCGAAGGTCGGGTTTCCCGTGTGAGCTGCCAGAAACTTGGCGGCGATGGCGGCACCGATGCCGAAGGTGTGGCCTTGTCCGAGGGGGCCGCTGGTGTTCTCGATGCCTCGCTTGGGGTCAGCCTCGGGATGACCAGGGGTCGGGGAACCCCATTGGCGCAGCTGCTGCAGCTCGTCAAGCGAGAACTTGCCGATGAGGGCGAGCTGGCTGTAGAGCATCGGAGCCATGTGTCCGGGGTCAAGGAAGAAACGGTCACGGCCTACCCAGCAGGGATCTTCGGGGTCGTAATTTAGATACTCGCTGTAAAGCACGTTGATGAAGTCTGCGCCGCCCATGGCGCCGCCTGGATGACCGCTCTTAGCCTTCTCGACCATTGATGCAGCCAGAATGCGGATGTTATCCGCTGCGTGGTTCAATACTTTGATGTCGTTCATATTTGGTTAGTTAAAAAATGGGTTATCGGTTACTTAGATGACCTTCTCCAGCTGTGCCAGATTGCGGGCTACTTCTTCATCGGTGACCTCGTAGTCCTGAAGGTTGCCGGCAAGGTACTGGTCATAGGCGCTCATGTCGATGAGTCCGTGGCCGGAGAGGTTGAAGAGGATGACTTTCTCCTCGCCCGTGGCTGTGCACTTGTTGGCCTCCTGAATGGCAGCGGCAATGGCGTGGCAGCTCTCCGGAGCGGGGATGATGCCTTCGCTGCGTGCAAAGAGCACGCCCGCCTTGAACGAGTCGCTTTGCTGGATGTCAACAGCCTCCATCAGACCGTCCTTCAGCAGCTGGCTCACGATGGTGCCTGCGCCGTGGTAGCGGAGGCCGCCAGCGTGGATGTTGGCGGGCATGAAGTTGTGGCCTAGTGTGAACATCGGCAGCAGGGGCGTGTAACCGGCCAGGTCGCCGAAGTCATACTGGAACTGTCCGCGCGTCAGCTTCGGGCACGAAGCGGGCTCGGCGGCGATAAAGCGCGTCTGCTTGCCATCCTTCAGGTTGTGGCGCAGGAAGGGGAAGGCAATGCCACCGAAGTTGGAGCCGCCGCCGAAGCAGGCAATCACCATGTCGGGGTACTCGCCCGCCATCGCCATCTGCTTCTCGGCTTCGAGGCCGATGATGGACTGGTGCAGGCTGACGTGGGAGAGGACAGAGCCCAGCGTGTATTTGCAGTTGGGCGTGGAGATGGCCAGCTCGATTGCCTCGGAGATGGCCGTGCCCAGGGAGCCTTGATTGGTGGGATCCACTGTCAGCACATCCTTACCCGCGCGTGTGGACATTGAGGGCGATGCCTCCACAGTGGCGCCGAACGTCTGCATGATGGAGCGGCGATAAGGCTTCTGGTTGTAGGAGATCTTCACCTGATACACGGCACATTCCAGTCCGAAGACTTTGGCTGCATAGGAGAGTGCGGCGCCCCACTGGCCGGCACCTGTCTCGGTCGTGATATTGGTCACACCCTGCTCCTTGTTATAGTACGCCTGCGCGAGGGCGGAGTTCAACTTGTGGGATCCCACGGGGCTGACGCTCTCGTTCTTGAAGTAGATGTGTGCGGGCGTACCCAACGCTTCCTCCAGGCTGTAGGCGCGCACGAGGGGCGTCGAGCGGTAGTACTTGTACATGTCACGGACGGGTTCGGGGATGTGAATCCAGGGATCCTGCTGGTTCAGTTCCTGGCGTGCCAGTTCCTCGGCGAAGATTGGGAAGAGGTCCTCGGCCTTCAGCGGCTCCTTGGTGGCGGGATTCAGCGGAGGCATGGGTTTGTTGACCATATCGGCCTGGATGTTGTACCACTCGGTGGGAATCTCGCTCTCGGCGAGGAAATAACGCTTTTGTCTTGTACTCATAAAGCTTGATAATTAGAAGTGAATAATATGGTAAATTGTATGATTCCTGTACATTTCGGGGGCTAAGGTACAAATAATTTTCGGCTTGACGGCATTTCCTGTGACTTTTTCTTGTCTTATGCTGAAAATAATCCCTATCTTTGCCACAAACTCACAAGGAAAAGCAATGAAAAAACTCTTTTTCGCCCGGGCAATCTACTTGTCTGCCGTTGTTGTCGTATGGCTGCTGACAGCGTGCAGCATCCCGTCTGCGCCCGCCGATTTCATCCGTGTTGAGGATGGGCGTCTCCTGTGCGGCGAAGCGAACTACCGATTCGTCGGCACCAATTTTTGGTATGGCGTCCTCCTGGCCTCCGAAGGGCAGGGCGGCGACCGCGAGCGTTTGGCCGCGGAGTTGGATAACCTCCACGCGAGGGGACTGGACAACCTGCGCGTGCTCGTGGGGGCAGAAGGTAGCACGCCCAAGCGCAGCCTTGTATGGCCGACGCTGCAGACGGCGCCAGGCGTGTATAACGACACCATCCTGGCGGGGCTCGACTGGCTCCTCAAGGAGATGGGCGATCGCGGCATGAAGGCCGTCCTCTATCTGAATAACTCATGGGAGTGGAGCGGAGGCTACGGTCAGTACCTCGAATGGGCTGGGCAGGGTAGCGCGCCCGATCCTACAGACGACGGCTACCGTATGTACTGCGACTATGTGGCTCACTTCTCCACCAACGCGGCAGCGCAGCAACTCTACCAGGAGCATGTCTGCCATATCGTAGGCCGCACCAACCGCTACACAGGGCGCCCCTACGCCGATGACCCAGCCATCATGGCGTGGCAACTGGGCAATGAGCCCCGCGCCTTCGCCGTCGACTCGCTGACGAAGGAAGGCTTTGTCCACTGGCTGACGGCGACGGCCGCCCTCATCAAGGAACTGGACCCCCACCACCTCGTCTCTGTAGGCTCCGAGGGTTATGTGGGCTGCGAGATGGACGCGGTGCTCTACGAGCGCATCCACGAGGATCCCCACATCGACTACCTCACGATTCACATCTGGCCGATGAACTGGGGATGGATCACGCGCGACGAGATGCGCGCCGACACCCTCGCCACCGACACGGCCGTGATGGCGCGCGTCTGCGGCTGTTCACGCGACTATCTCGAGACACATCTCCAGATAGCCGAACGTCTGCGGAAACCGCTCGTCATTGAGGAGTTCGGTTACGCGCGCGACGGCCTGAGCTTCGACCTCACGTCTTCTACGCGTGCACGCGATACCTATTATAAATTCATTCTGGGTTGCATGCAGGATCCCGCCTACAGCGAGTGGCTCGCGGGCATCAATTTCTGGGCGTGGACCGGGCTGGCGCAGCCGCGCCACATCCGCTGGCAGCCTTACGATGACTACTGCGGCGACCCTGCACAGGAGGAACAGGGCCTCTTCTCTGTCTTCGCCTCGGACAGCTCTACACTACAGATTCTCACATTCCGCTAACCATGCCTCGCGGCAGGCATCGGATGGCATACGCCAATCGCTGCGGGGCGAGAGGCTGACGGATCCCACCTTCGGGCCATCGGGCAGGCATGAGCGCTTGAACTGGTGGCTGAAGAAACGGTGGTAGAAGTTCTGTAGCCAATGCTTGAGGATGTTCGAGGCGTAGGCACCGGAGAAGGCGTGCTGGGCCAGATAGAGGATCTTGGAGGGGCGGAAACCGTAGCGCAGAACGTAGTAGATGAAGAAGTCGTGCAGCTCATAGGGACCCACGAGATCCTCGGTCTTTTGGCTAATCTCGCCGTTCTTATCGACAGGGATGAGCTCGGGGCTGATGGGCGTATTGACGATGTCAGTCAGGATTAGCGAGGCGCTTTCCTCGGGATGCTGCGCGGCAAACCAGCGCACGAGATGGAGCACGAGGGTCTTGGGCACGCCCGTGTTGACGCCGTACATCGACATGTGGTCACCGTTGTAGGTGCACCATCCGAGTGCGAGCTCCGAGAGGTCGCCCGTACCGATGACGAGGCCGTTCAGTTGGTTGGCCAGGTCCATCAGGATTTGGGTGCGCTCGCGCGCCTGTGAGTTCTCGTAGGTGACATCCTGCTGTGCAGGGTCGTGGCCGATGTCGTTGAAATGTTGCGTGACCGCTACCGAGATGTTGATTTCACGCTGGCGGATGCCCAGGGCGGTCATCAGCGCCACAGCATTGCCATGGGTGCGGTCGCTGGTGCCGAAGCCGGGCATTGTTACGCCTACGATGCGCTGTCGGTCATAGCCTAATAGATCGGCTGTTTGAACCGCCACGAGGAGTGCCAAGGTGGAATCCAGACCGCCGCTGATGCCGATGACCATTGTTTGGGCTTGGGTATGTTCCCAGCGGTGGGCTAAACCGTTGCATTGGATAGCGAACGCATCTGCCGAAAAACTTTCACTTTGTGCGGCATCGGGAAGGAAAGGTGTCGGCGAAAAAGTACGGTGAATAGGTTCTGAATAGCCTGCTTCGTTTTCGATAGGGGCTACATTCACTTTGCGGTAGCCGCCTCGTTGGTCTTTTGTAAAATTGGTGTTACGTTGCCGGTCTATGCGCAGGCGCTCTACGTCTATTTCTTGGATAATCATGGACGAACTATGCTGGAAACGGTCCCCCTCTGCTAATAATTCGCCATTTTCGGCGATATAGGTAGAGCCGGAGAATACGATATCCGAGGACGACTCGCCCACTCCCGATGAGGTATAGACATACCCGCAGTGCACGCGTGCTGATTGCTGTGTAATCATTTGGCGGCGGAAAGCATGTTTGCCCGTAACGCAGTTGCTGGAAGAAAGGTTGAATATGATTTCTGCACCTTGTATAGCCAACTGTGTGGACGGGGGCAGGGGCGACCACAGGTCTTCGCATATCTCTATGCCGAAGCAGTAGTTGCGGGTCATAAAGAGCAGGTCGGGTCCGAAGGGAACGTCTCCGCACCATAGTTCGATGGTCGGATGACGCGGGATGAGTCCTTCTGCCGAGTGCTGCATAGCGGCTCTGCCGGAGGTGAACCAGCGTTTCTCGTAGAACTCGCCCGTATTGGGGAGGTTCACTTTGGGCACCACGCCTACCACATCGCCGTCGGTCATGACGAAGGCACAGTTGTAGAGGTTGTTATCTACTTTCAAAGGTGCGCCGACCAGTACGATGATGCTTTTCCCGCGTGTAAAACTGCATATATCTTCCAAGCCGACAAGCGTGTTCTGCTGCAAGC